>ENA-ORDA01003462-ORDA01003462.1-marine-metagenome-genome-assembly--contig:-NODE-3462-length-11007-cov-1.964776_pt1 | contig 11007 bp, 8 predicted proteins | sample MGYA00237778_ERZ508506 | MGnify/ENA primary metagenome ERZ508506 (study PRJEB26177, sample SAMN06267891) | marine metagenome | isolation source: Monterey Bay, California, USA | place: Pacific...
ATAATCCAGCGCGCCAGCTTTGACCGCTGCCACTGCCGTGGCGATATTGCCAAAACCGGTTAGCATCACGATTCGGCAATCGGTACGCTTTTTTCGCAATTCTTGCACCAAGGTTAGGCCGGTGCCATCTTCAAGCTTCATATCAAGAATGGCATAGGCAGGTGGGGTTTTACGCACCATCTCGACACCTTCTTGAACGGTGCCAGCATCAATGACATCAAATCCGCGTACTTCCATGGCGCGCCGCAGCCGGCCACGAAGCGGCGCATCATCGTCAAGAATCAGTAGTGTTTTGTCCGTCACAGCCATGCCCACCTAACCAATATATGCCCACCTAACAGCAGAATCCTTTTCGATTCAGCCCTCACCGCCATCAACCAAATGCCGCATCCTTTATAATGCCGAACGCGGCACTCTTAATTCAACCAGTCCGCCGCCGCCAGCCGCATTACCAAACTGTACCGAGCCACCAATCGATTCGAGCAGGCTTCGCGCAATAAACAGACCAAGGCCACGATGCCCACTTGTTCCGCTACGACTACTATTCCAAGGTTGGCCTGCCTGCGCCAGAATCGAAGCTGAAAACCCCGAGCCATCATCCCGGATTTCAATGCAAATATCATCACCTACCCAGTCTATATGGATATTGACCTCACGAACTGCAAATTGTTTGGCATTTTGTAATAGATTTTCCAGCGCATGAAGCCATTCAGGGCGGTGTTTCACCAGCGGAATTTCAAGATCATCTGTGCCGCTATTGGTGACAACAAAATTGATCGCGTCGCTGCCAAGCCGCTGATAAATCACTTCATCAACAAGAAGCGTTACCGGTACTGGTGGTTCTTCGGCAATGGCGCGGCGACCTCGAACCACATCAAGCTCGCTTAAAATCACACGGCAGCGTTCAATTTCGGCACGAAGAAGCTGGATATCGTCATAAATTGGATCATCAGGCGAAATGTCACGCGCCAGCTCATGGCCAATCACGGTAATGGTATTTAATGGTGATCCAAGCTTATGCGCTGCTGCGGTTGCCAAAGAGCCAAGCGCGCGCACCTGCTGTTCTTCAGCAATGGCCAATCTTGCTTCGGTCAATGCGGTTGATAAGCGGCGTGCATTTGAAGCAACCCACCAAGTATATCCACCCAGAAAACAGCTTGATAGAATCAACGCCATCCAGACCCCAACAAGATAATAGGGCGGAAATTGAACTGTCACTTGCCATTCAAGCGGATGATTGAAAAAAGCCAAAAAACTGACCGAGGCGGCGACCAAAACAATCAACATCAAGGTTGATTTGCGCCGTAATACGGCTGCCGATACCACCACCGGCGCCAGAATCATAACCGAAAACGGATTTAACAAACCGCCTGTCAGATAAAGAAGCGCTGCTAGCTGCACCACATCAAACCCAAGCGCAAAGGAATTATGGCGATGGCGTTGACGGCTTTGCGGGCTTTGCATGATTTGCCACAGATTCACCACGACCGACAGGCTGATCACAAACAGCGCTGGCAATAATGGTAGATCAAGCTGTAACAACAGATGGGTGAATAAAAGCGCCGCGCCTTGGCCAATGATCGCCACCCAACGGATGGTCAAAATCACCCCAACATCAATGGTGCTGTCAAAACCGGCATCGGCATCTTTGTAATATTGCCGAATCATCATGATATGTCCTTTATTTTTGCTGGTTTCTAGGCAGCATTAGACATCAAGATTGGCCACCCGAAGCGCATTTTCCTGAATGAAGTTACGCCGCTCTTCAACCGCTTCGCCCATCAAGGTGGAAAAGGCATTATCGGCTTCATCTTCTTGCTCGATTGTCACTTGCAACAAAATCCGCTGTTCAGGATCAAGCGTTGTTTCCCAAAGCTGGCTTGGGTTCATTTCGCCAAGACCCTTATAACGCGAAATTTGTGCGCCTTTGCGGCCAGTCTGGAAAATCAACTGCGACAATTCGGATGGGCCATTAATCGTAATCTGCTGGTTGGCATATCGCAAACTGGCAGACTTGCCATAAATTGTTTGCAAATGGGTTGCCGCCTCATCAAGCCGTTGTGCTTCGCCGGTCAAAACGATACGCCGATCAATAATATGGCGTTCGGTAATACCCCGAAGGCGCCGTTGAACAACAATTGCAGGGCCATTATCCGTTTGTTCAATCATGCCCGACCAGCCTTTTTCAAGACTATCCGCCTTGGTCTCAAGCCGGTTGGCAAGATCCTCAGCAGCCTTGACATCATCCAACATCGCCGGATTGATCAAACCAGCAATTGCGGCCTGTTCAATCACATCACGATTACCAAGCTGGCGACCAACCGTTTCAATAAGCCGGCTTGTCGCCACCGCCAAATTGGCAACATCAACAAGATCGGCGCCGGCCATCTGGTTGCCATCAGCAGTGATCAGAACAGCATCTTTCAAGCCAGCATCCATCAAATAAATATCAAGATCACGCTGATCTTTTAGATAGACTTCAGATTGACCTCGCTTGGCACGAAACAGAGGTGGCTGGGCAATGTAAAGATAACCTTTTTCAATCAAGGGCCGCATATGGCGGAAAAAAAAGGTCAAAAGCAATGTACGAATATGACTTCCATCAACATCCGCATCGGTCATGATGATGACTTTGTGATAGCGGATTTTTTCAACATCCATGTCAGCATTGCCAACACCCGCACCAAGCGCGGTGATCAGCGTGCCAATCTCAACCGATGACAGCATTTTATCAAGCCGCGCCCGCTCAACATTCAAGATTTTGCCGCGAAGCGGTAAAATTGCCTGATTAGCCCGATCACGCCCTTGTTTTGCTGACCCGCCGGCCGAATCACCCTCAACCAGAAAAACTTCAGATTTTGCCGGATCACGTTCTTGACAATCGGCTAATTTCCCAGGAAGGCTAGCAATATCCATAACCCCTTTACGCCGTGTCAAATCACGCGCCTTGCGCGCCGCCTCGCGTGCGGCTGCAGCTTCATAGGCTTTTGACACAATCCGCTTGGCATCGGCGGGATGTTCTTCAAACCATTGCGTCAAGCAATCGGCAACAGCATTTTCCACAACCGGCCGAACCTCGGACGAAACCAATTTATCTTTGGTCTGTGATGAAAATTTAGGATCTGGCACCTTGACCGAAACAATCGCTGTTAAGCCTTCGCGCGAATCTTCGCCGGTTAACTGCACCTTTTCCTTTTTGGCAATGCCGCTTTGCTGGGCATAATTATTAACCACGCGCGTCATCGCGCCACGAAAGCCGGCAAGATGCGCACCGCCATCACGTTGTGGGATATTATTGGTAAAGCAAAGCGTGTTTTCATGGAAAGAATCCGTCCATGCCAGTGCCAGTTCAACAGTAATATCATCACGTTCGCTATTGGCAATTATCGTGGGGTGAAGCGAATTGCGCGATCGGTTCAGATATTCAACAAAGGCCATTAGGCCGCCGTCAAAATAAAATTCCGATACGGCGCCATCGGCGGTGCGTTCATCGGCTAGCCGAATCCGAACGCCGCTATTCAAAAACGCCAGTTCGCGGAGCCGATGTTCCAATGTGCTGAATTCAAAATTGATATGCGCAAAAATTTCAGTCGATGGCATGAAAGTAACATGCGTACCACTCTGACCAACAGCGTCACCGATGATTTCTAAAGGCCCAGCGGCTTCACCCATTTTAAAGGTGATCTGATGCTGTTTTTCATTTCGGAAAATCACCAATTCCAGCCATTCGGACAAGGCATTCACAACCGACACGCCAACGCCATGAAGGCCGCCTGAAACCTTGTAGGAATTATTGTCAAACTTACCACCAGCGTGAAGCTGGGTCATGATGACCTCGGCTGCTGAAACGCCCTCTTCGGTATGGATATCAACTGGAATGCCGCGACCATTATCCGTAACCGTTACTGAGCCATCGGCATTCAGCTTTACAATGACAATATCGCAATGACCGGCAAGCGCCTCGTCAATGGCATTATCAACCACCTCATAAACCATATGATGAAGACCTGATCCGTCATCGGTGTCGCCGATATACATTCCCGGGCGTTTGCGCACTGCATCAAGACCACGAAGGACCTTGATCGAATCGGCACCGTAATCTTCTTCTACGATCGGGGTTTCATCGTCAATCATCATATCACCTCAAAGACTGGTGTTTCGCCAGCAATCTTTGCTGGCAAAATCTTCACAAATTGTGCTGTTTTCAAAAGCTCTTTAAATTGCCCTTCATCGGTACCGCTGTACCAGCATTGGCCGCCAAGCGATTGTACCGCGTCAAACAACGCGCCGCGCCGCTTGGCATCAAGATGCGCCGCCACATCGTCAAACAACATTACCGGCACCCGCCCAAGCCGCCGATCCTGCAATCGGGCATGCGCCAAAATCACCGCAATAAGCATGGCTTTTTGCTGTCCTGTCGATGCCCGATTTGCCGGCACCTGACTGGCAAGATGCAAAGCCTGAAATTCACTGGCATGCGGGCCAGGCATGGCAAGATCACCATTCAGCCTTGCGGTACGGGCGGCAAGCATCAACTGATCTTCAACCGCAAGCGCAGGCATGTCTGATAGCCAGTTTTCGGTATCGCCACCAAGCAATAGCTCAGCCCCAGGAAAGCCAAACCAGCCACGCGCCGCTTCTTGGTTTAACGCCTTGACCAGTGATTGACGCGCCGCGGTCACCGCCACCGCGGTTTCGGCAAGAACCGATTCAAGCGCGCTAAACCACGAATCATCACCACGTTGTTCGGTTAGCAGATGCGCGCGTTGACGAAGTGCCTTTTCATAGCGCGACATGCGGCCAATATGCGCCGGATCAAAAGCAATAACCAAACGGTCTAGAAAGCGCCGGCGCGCCGCTGGACTGTCGAGAAAAATACCATCCATCTGCGGGGTCAGCCATGACACCGTCAGATGGCTGCCAAGATCGGCTTGTGAAACCGTCATACCTTCAAGGCGCATGATTCGATTGCCCTGTTTTGCTGACGGCGGAACTCCCGTGCCGATTTGCACATTGCCATCTTCATTTTCCAGCGTGGCCGCAACAGCCCAATCAAGCCGGTCAGCATCATCATTATCAGCAATGTCGTATGATGTATCAAAACCGCTTGCCCGATAAGCCAGATGTTCGGTTTTGGCCCGCCGCATGCCGCGCCCGGGTGCCAACAATGACACAGCCTCTAATAGATTGGTCTTGCCAGCACCATTATCGCCAAGAATCACCAATTGACCGGCGTTGATGGCAAGATCGGCTTGTTGGTAATTACGGAAATGATCCAGTTTTAGACGCGACAGCCAACTGCGTTTAGAAGCATTCGCATTATCAACCTCAAGGGCAACAACCGGTTTTATCTTTGGCGAAACGCTAGTCAAATGTCGCTCACACACGCATTGGCATCAAAACAAACAAACTCGCTTCATCACCTGGGGCACGTACCAGGCTTGGCGACCCCTGATCAGCCAGCGCAAATTCAACCATATCACTATTGACCTGGCCGGCAATATCCAACAGATAACGTGCGTTAAATCCGATTTCCATTTCAGGACCATCATAGCTAACTTCCAATTCTTCGGTCGCGCTAGAGGCATCAGTATTGCTCGCAGACAAGGTTAAAACGCCTGGCTTAAGCCCCATTTTGACCGAACGTGATTTCTCTGAAGCGATTGTCGACACACGATCAACTGCGGCGGAAAAAGCGCTGGCATCAACCTTCATGATGCGGTCATTTCCAACCGGAATGACACGCGTATAATCAGGGAATGTGCCATCGATCAATTTGCTGGTCAGACGCACAACGCCAAACCGAAATTCAGCCCGTGTTTCGGACAGGCCGACAAAAACATCACCGTCAAAATCATCAAGCAGCTTGCGCAATTCGCTAACGGCTTTGCGTGGCAAAATAATTGACGGCATCTGCGCGGCACCTGACGGCAATGCCTGACGGGTCATCGCCAGACGATGTCCATCGGTTGCCACAGCGCATAATTCACCAGATTCGGCCTTGTGAATATAAATACCATTCAGGTAATAGCGCGTTTCTTCAGTCGAAATGGCAAATCTTGTGGTATCAATCAAATCCCGCATGTCAGCGGCAGTAAGCGAGAAATTCACCGGCAATTCATTGCTGCTGATCGCTGGAAAATCCTCAACCGGCAAGGTTGGCAGCCGAAAGCTAGAGCGTCCGGCGCTAACCATGGCATGGCCGTCATTTACCGCGATTTCGACTTCGGCACCATCGGGCAATTTACGGGCAATGTCATACAGCAGATGCGCCGACATGGTGGTTGTACCGGTTGTCATCACCGAACAACCAACTTCGGTGGCAATATCCATATCCATATCGGTTGCCGTTAGCGATAATTCACCCTCTTCGGCACGAAGCACGACATTGGCAAGAATGGGAATTGTATTGCGCCGTTCAACAACGGATTGCACATGACCCAGGGGCCGCAATAAGCTCATACGATCAATGGTCAGTTTCATCAGCTTTCTCTTCTTTTAGGGCAGTTGTCGTATAATTACCATGCCGGTTTCCGGCTAATCCACACTACCTACAAAATATAGCATGAGATTAACAAACAAGCATCAAAATATTGAATTTTTACCGATTCGCGCCCGACATGGCGCGGGGCCGGATTCGGCCCTAAAAAAAGCTGATTCTTAGCCAGCTAAAATCGATTTTAACAGCTGCACATCTTCGGCAAACTGACCGTCACTTTTTGACAGTGATTCGATGGTTTTAACAGCATGCATAACCGTTGTATGGTCACGCCCGCCAAATTGCCGCCCGATATCAGGATATGATAGCGAGGTCAGGTTTTTCGCAAGATACATGGCCACCTGCCGTGGCCGCGCAATATCGCGTGACCGGCGAGCCGAGAACATTTCACTAACTCGAACATCATAATGTGCGGCAACGCGTTTCTGGATCGCATCAACACTGACCTGACGGCTGCTCGCACGAAGTAGATCAGCCAATAATTCAGCCGCACTTTCGATGGTGATTTCCCGACCAACAAGCATGGCATGCGCCAAAATGCGGTTTAACGCACCTTCGAGTTCGCGAACATTGCTGACAATGCGATGCGCCATGAATTCCAGCACTTTATCGGCAATTTGCACCGGTGCCTGTTCAGCCTTTGACTGCAAGATGCCAAGCCGCAATTCATAATCGGCAGGATGGATATCAGCCACCATGCCCCAGCCAAGGCGCGAGCGAAGCCGCTCTTCCATGCCTTCAAGATCGGTTGGTGATTTATCGGCTGAGATGATGACTTGGCGCCCGTCGTCCACAAGTGCATTAAATGTGTGGAAAAATTCTTCTTGGGTTGAATCCTTGCCACTGATGAATTGCACATCATCAATCATCAAAACGTCAACCGAACGGAATTGTTCTTTGAATGACATCGTATCGCGAAAGCGCAAAGCTCGAACAAAGCGATACATAAATTTTTCAGCCGACAGATACAATACCTTGCGCGATGGTGATTGCTGGCGGATATGCCAGGCAATGGCATGCATAAGATGCGTTTTGCCAAGACCAACTCCGCCATATAGAAAGAGAGGGTTAAAGGCCACTTTCTCGCTTTCGGCGGTCCGGCGGGCAACGGCAAAAGCCAGCTCATTTGGTTTGCCCACAACAAAATTTGCAAATTTATAGCGCGGATCAAGACCCGCCATCAGATCATCACGCCCTTCGGTTGCCGATGCGGTGATCGCCGAATGTGCCTCAGCTGGCGCCTGTTTCTGCTCGCTCAACCGATGCGGCTGGCCGCTGCGGACGCGGTTGCTGGCAAGCCGCACCTCAACATGCCGAATTGACGGTGATACATCATTGAATTCAGCCGCCGAGATAACCCGCAACCGATCGGCATATTGGCTGCTGACACGTTCACGCGCCAAGGTTGATTCGGCCTCAAGGGTCAAGGTGCCATCTTTAAGGCGGCTAATGCGCAAAGGCTTGATCCAGTGACGCCAAGCGGCATCACCAATATCTTTTCGCATACGCAGATTTACCCGACCCCAGCAGGCCTGTATTGCCTGCTCTTCGCTGGTGGCTAATGGCGCTGATGCAAGCGGCACTGATGCTGTTTGGTTTTGCCCACTGTTATCGTGTGGATAAGAGGTCAGCTTAGTATCGGGATTGTTCGACATATCACCAGACATCTGCAAAGCCTCCAACGGGTTTTAGTTAATTTTGCCCTAATTGGAGGTTGGCCAAACTGAGAATGCTGCGCCCGGAACCCACTTCAAGGATTTACTCACAGTAACGATTTTTTTACCCTTGTTGCAAGAGACCAAAGACCGTCAAAAGCAAAATAAACTTGCCAAATAGGCGGTTATTTTTATTGACATAAATCTTGCATGAAAACCACCAATTCATCAAAAAATTGAACACAATCAATTACCGAATCGCAAATAGCTGACCTTACATGCGAAGCCCTTTCTCTAACTGCTGTTGATCTGGTAAGCTCGCAAACTACAAGATCACAGCATGGTTCGGATATTGAGTCTCAAAAACTGATAAAAAAGCCCGCTCATCATTTTGAGGAGCAGGCTTTTCAATTGCGAGTTTGGTTTGGATGCGAATCCCCGTTTGGGCGGTCCGCAGGTTACGCTGCGAGGGCTTTGACGCGCGCCGCAAGGCGTGAAATTTTGCGTGAAACGGTGTTTTTATGAAGAATGCCGCGTGATACGCCGCGCTGCATTTCCGGCTGCGCCTGACGAAGTGCTTCACGTGCCACATCAGCATCGCCTTCAGCGATTGCCGTTTCGACTTTTTTCACAAAAGTGCGGATCCGGCTCATACGAGCGCCATTGATTAAGGCGCGGTTGGCGTTGCGGATGATCCGCTTTTTAGAAGACTTGTGATTTGCCATCGGGTTTTTACGTCCCTGTCGTTCGATAAATACTTAACTGAAGCGGGCTTATAAGCTTTTTTTGCTATCATCGTCAAGCGCTTTTGCCAACTTGCCGTGATGTGACTTTTTAACACCAGCCTTAGCTTTAGCGCCCGATACAGCCTTTGGCAGTGCCTAGCGCGGTTGCAACATCAGCCGCCAAAGCGCGCCGCGTGCCGTTTGCACCTCGCCAATCACCAGCTTTTCCGCGTCGCGAACCCAATTTCCAGCACCACCCGTCCAGCCAAGCTGAGCCAAGGTCTGACCATAAAATGCCATGATGTCATCTTCATCTGCCGATGTTGACGCAAAAATCATAACGATACGGCCATTTGGCGAATCAAAGGCAAAGCCTAATTCGGGCTCGATTTGCCAACTCTGCATAATTGGCACATCGCCTGCCCAGCGATGCTGCTGCGTTTCAGCTTTGGCAGGCTGGCCAATCAGAAACTGGCCACCAATCAGCGTCAGCATCATCAAAGCAGTAACAAAACCGCGGGTTAACGCTGATGCTTTTTTATGACGGGACAGATTCATGTAAAGTTACCGCTTTTGTTCGGTTGAGTGCTGTTTACAAACCTAGCGGTGAAACCTAGCCTTGGCAACGAGAACAGTAAAAGCTGGATCGGCCTGACTGGATTAGGCTTTTAATCGGTGTGGCGCAAACCAGGCAGGGCTTGCCAACGCGGCCATAAACGGCAAGACGCTGCACGAAATAACCGATTTCACCGCTGGGTTGAACATGATCGCGAAGCGATGTGCCGCCATCTTCAATCGCGGCCCGCAAAACCGTGACAACCGAATTGGCAAGCCGAGCGGCGCGTTGACCGCGAATTGAGCCCGCCTTGCGCCGCGGCGAAATCCGCGCATAGAACAAAGCTTCACTTGCATAGATATTGCCAATTCCAGCGACCAGTTGCTGGTTTAACAACGCGTTCTTGACCGGGCCGGTTCGGCCTTTGAAAACGGCTTGAAGATGCGCGCCAGAAAATTCATTACCAAGCGGTTCTGGCCCCATGCCGGCCAGTAATTTATGGTCAGCCATCGCCGATTCGGCAAAAAGATCAATCCAGCCAAAACGGCGCGGGTCGTTTAGCACAACATAGGATGGACCACCCTGATCATCTGCCGGCGCCATTTCCAGCATGAAATGATCATGTTTGCCAAGCGCTGGCTTGTCTTCATGGATGCGTATCGAGCCTGACATGCCAAGATGAAGCAAAAGCACCTCATCATTATCAAGCATCATCATCACATATTTGCCGCGCCGTGCAAGACGGGTAAATTGGCGTCCAGTCAGGCGTTCAGCCAGATTTTCAGGCAAAGGCCAGCGCAAATCCTTGCGACCAACAAAAGCCGATAACACGGTTCGCCCCTGCAAAGCGGGGATCAAAGCCAGCTTGACGGTTTCCACCTCGGGCAATTCAGGCATTAGGCGATCTCTGCTGCAAATGGCGATGAAATGGTAAAAACCGCATGCTGACAGACCAATGCGTTAAATGAATTGGTGAAGATCATTTCGAAATTGGCTCCAGACTGATATAGATAGGCTTGCGTTTCGCAATATTAGGATTTCGATCATGACAGACCCTGCTTTTGACAAAGCGGATCAGACCATATCACCACCGCGCAGAGCGGATCGTGATGACGATACCATAGATTTTGGCTTTCGCACCATCCAGCGTGCCGACAAAGCGCGCATGGTGCGCGGCGTGTTTGATTCGGTTGCCGATCGTTATGACATTATGAATGATGTGATGAGTGGTGGCATTCACCGGCTGTGGAAAGCGGCGATGATTGACTGGATGGCACCGCAACCGCATCAAAAGCTGATTGATCTTGCTGGCGGCACTGGCGATATCAGTTTGCGGGTTTTACGCGGCGGCGGCGGCGAGGCCTGTATCACCGACATTAATCACGCCATGCTTGAGGCGGGGCGCGGACGGCGTGATTTGCAACGTTTGGCGCATCGACTTAGCTGGTGCGTTGCCAATGCCGAATCGCTCCCGTTTGATAATCATAATGCTGATTTTGTGACCATTGCCTTTGGGTTGCGCAATATCACCAATCGGCAGGCAGCCCTGCATGAAGCTTATCGGATTCTCAA
>ENA-ORDA01003464-ORDA01003464.1-marine-metagenome-genome-assembly--contig:-NODE-3464-length-11003-cov-3.167765_pt1 | contig 11003 bp, 12 predicted proteins | sample MGYA00237778_ERZ508506 | MGnify/ENA primary metagenome ERZ508506 (study PRJEB26177, sample SAMN06267891) | marine metagenome | isolation source: Monterey Bay, California, USA | place: Pacific...
TGCGCCTCTACTGCAATAGGGTCGATATCTTGTGACACTAGGTAGCGGCAATGTGCGGCGGCGACTTCGCTATACACACCGGTATTTGCGCCTAAATCATGAATCGTTTCGAGGGGTGATGCGATCGACCCAATTAACTGGCGAAGCAGATTTGCCTTATCGTCGGCGGCGCCAGGTGAGTAATTGGTTTGTGCGTAATACTCCCCCCATTCGGTCTTGGGAGGGTGCCACTTGAGATTGTTAATGGTCACTGCAAGGCTTTCTAAAATGGCGCGCAGTGCTTTCTTTGAAATGCGGGGTTTGCGGTTTTCTACCGGGCTGGTATTGATATCCTCAGCGGAGTCAGCGAAGCGTTGCTGTGTTTTGGCATGCAGGTGAAGATGGCTGTAGAGCCCCGACTTAAGCCGTGTCTTGAGCGGCAGGAGGCGAGAGGCGGTCGCTAACGGGATGCCATCAATCTGTGTAACGAGCAACTTGGCAACACTGATATCAACATATGCCATAAGCGCAAGCGGCGCTAAAAAATGCTGACAAAATTGTCGATAAGCGATCCACGGTTCGCCTTCAACATAGGGCGCGAAAGAGAGGGTGTCGATGAAGAGAGGTTGGCTACCCAAGAACTGCACATTGTAGGCAGAGGCGTCCTTTAGCATCATGTCGTGCTGCAGCGCCTTCGCCGCTATTTTTAGGGTGAGCAGCGCAGCGTCTTTCAGCTGGCTAAAGCACCATTCGTAGGGGTAAGAAATGTAGGGAATCTGCTCGGGTCGCAACAGCTTATAGGCGTTCGCGTCTGCACTGATAGCGGGTTCTTGGACTTCTTCATGACGAATCAACCACTGCTTTTGAGTCAGCGCCTCATAGAGGCCTGACGCCATCAGCTGTTCGTATTCGGGTGCGTAGCGTGAGTTCACTTGACGATGAATGATCCCGTTATGGGAGAACACAAAGCCGCTAGGATCTCTGAAAGAGGCGCTTAAGCGGTTCATTCCGTTATGACTTTGGTTGGATCATCGGCGCAGAGCAACAGCCGATGTCAGTGTCTGGCTAATAGCACTGAGCGCCATAGATCAGAGTTCACCATCATGATTGACGTCATCGTCGAGCAGACTTTCTGGCGGTTTTTTACCAAACAACGACGTGATTTTGTACCAGTACACTTTGATCGTGAACCAAGCCAGCGCTACGCCGGCGATCACGCCTTGGAGAATCATGCTGCCGGTGCCTGGGTCTAGGTAGGCAAAAGCCCTGCCTGACATGAGTGTGGCGCATGAAAACGCAATGATAATGGCAAGTCTTTGCGGCATGCTACATCCGGCACAGAAAACCCTATTGTGCCAGAAATGGCGGCCCTGTGTTGCCACGGGGAGGGTTGTAGCAGCCATTTATGAGGCTAATTAACGGAGTATGCTCAAAAGCAACGCGCGCTATGCCGATACAATGGCGTTGCTTAGTCCGTGTTTTGCAGTAGTGCATTGAGTTTTGCCTTTGCACTCTGGATACGCTGCATTTCAGCACCACGATCACAGTCGCTGGCGGTTGGATTGTCAGGGAGGGTTGTAAAAACGAGTGCTAATTCAGGGAACAGCGCCTCGGCGCTGGCGTTGCAGTGTATGACTCGAAATTCGTTACGCTCACTAAAGGGGCGACCCGTCGTTTCGGCCCGTTGCCAACCCTGCCCGTTGCCTGTTGAGCTGACTTCGGCATCAAAACCACTGACGACCAACATCCTGTCTGGGGCAATGCCGGGTGGGTTTAATAAGCTCTCACCTTGCATCCAGTCGGGCGGGGTCGCACCCAGCCACTCCACAATGGTTGGCGCAATATCAAGTAGCTGCACATTGGTGCTGAATCGCCCGGTCTTGCTGGCATTAGGCGTCCGAATCAATAACGGCACTCTGAGATGGGTTTTCCACTTTTGCGCATGATCCGAAAAAATCACAATAAGCGTCTTATCGAGTATTCCCCTTTGTTTTAAATCGGCGTAGATAGCGCTCAGGCGCTGGTCGAATTCGAGCAACGAATCGAGATAAAAAGGGGTCATCCAGAAATCCGTTTGCACCATCCCGGCCGAAAATTGCCTTTTGGACGGGTAAAATTTGAGGCCATGGGTATCCATTAAGTGGATCTGGGCGAAAAGGGGCTTGCCTTGTTCAAGTGCGGTATCGATATCCTCGTTTAACCCCGCTAATCGTTCTCTGTCAGACAGTTTTTGCGGTAGGGCGGGACCTTCGGCAGTTGCCACCTGTGAGTAAGGATTGGTCATTTCCTCGATCGATAGCGCATCGAGCACTACGCCCATGCCATCCTCGACTGCTTTGCTGAGGAGCCAACGCGATAAATTGGTCAGGGGTAAGGCAGTGAAAAGAGGGAGCGTTACTTGCCGGTCGACGCCATTAATGCGGTCAAAAGCGTGTGTCATGCCTTGTGAGGGTGCGCTGGCGTAATGTGGCACGGACCATTGTGATCGGTAGTAGCCGAGTTCACCCAATAATCGGGGTAAATGTCGCGTTGCGAACTGGTCCGCTAAAAAATCGGGAGGGTAAATAACTCGGGTTGTGGCAGGGGATATGCCATTCAGTGTGGCGGTGATAGAGCCGGTGGTATTGGCATTGTTGGTATAGGCGGCGTCAAAAATCATGAGCTCGTCAGTTAACGATGCTAAAAAAGGTGTGGAGGGTTGCTCGTACCCATAAAGCGACATCAAATCAGCACTGACGCCATCGGAGGAAATCATCAGAATATGCGGGAGCGGGTCCTTGCTCACAACCAATGGCGCTTGCTGAACCGAAGCCCCAGAGGAGACGGTAAAAAGGCCAGCGGTAAAGCTCAGCATTACGATTACAACTGCTGGGACTGCACCGCGTTTGGCAAGCCACACAGCTGCGGTCGTGATGGCGCTGAGACCGTGGTAAGTGATGAAGGCCGAGAGCGTTAGAAATAGGATTTTAGTCCAGCCGTTAGCACTCGATTTGAGGCCCCACCCGAAGAGCGAGTAGCACCAGTTTTCGATGATCAGCAGTGCCGTGATAAAAACGATGGGGGCTTCGACAAACCTTGAGATCCTAGTCGCCGTGTTTGCGTGACGAACCGTTGCGCCGACTATGGTCAACAGGAGGGTGACTAGCAGAGTGTATAGACCCACCGCAGTGATCGCCCATGCAGCCGCGGGCAGCAGTGCCTCGACACTGGCATCGCGGAGGGGCGTATTGGCTGATTGATAAAAAAACCAGAGATAGGACCATAAAATCAGCCCACTGATAAAGGCCGTGTGGAATATCCGAAGGGACCGAAACAGCATAGTGCTCAACACAAGTTTCATAAACGCGAATAGGCTAGCACATCGCGTCATTTTCAGTCTTCGTGGCCCTACTCTGGATCAATGATGCCGGCGCGCTGCACTCAGGGTCCAACGTGGTCTGGCTAATACGGGCATCTCAGCCACCCGCTGTCTCATTCGTTATTTGCGCCAGCCGTGGGTCGTTAGGATAGACCCAGTCCTCGTTAATGACCTGCTCAACGGCGAGTTCGGGCGGAATGCTGTCGAGTCCAATCATACGATCGGCATGCTGGTTCCAATGATAAATTCGGGCCTCCTGATAGCTTAAGGGCACGCCCTTAAAGCCTGGAGATTCCATCGACTTTTGGATTTCAGTGCCAAATTCTGTGTCTTCGAGCAAGATTTCGCACAATGATTCGCCACGATTCACGGTCCAGTAATCGGGGCCCTCACCGTCTCCCCAATCCGGAGCAATCGTCCAGCATTCTATGCGGCACTTATTGACGCCGTTGGGCCAGAACAGCAGGGGTCCGAGCACAAATTCGGTGAGCTGCGATACCCAGTTAGGAAAAATGCCGTAGGACTGGATGCAGGTGCGGGCGATTTCGCCGACGGTGGCAATTTCTGCCCGTGCGCCCACATCGCGTATTGATGCTGCATCCTCGGACCCATTAAGACGGGGCGGTGGGGCGACCATGCGGCCATGTCCATTTCGGTATAGCGTGTTCACATTCCGTCGGTGATCGAGCAGTGGCGCAACCGTAGTGGGGTGGATATTGGGAACGTGGTAAACCTCAGTATTCGCTTCCATCGCAACCTTCCAGTTACAGTCGAGGTCAAAACTGTATCGAGCAGATAAGCGACACTGATCAAATTGGAACTCTTGCCATTCATCAGCGATAGGTCCCAGCCACTCGAGCAGGCTGACGGCTTCAGGATCAAAATTAACGAAGATGAACTTGCCGAATCGCTCGCAGCGAATGCTCGAGAGGCTGCGACAGCTCAAGTCAAAATCACCAAAGTCCTCAGGATCCTTAATCGCTTGCAGCTCGCCGTCGAGCGAATAGCTCCAGCCATGATATTTGCAGGTCAGCCTGAGTCGCTTGCCTTTATCATCTGTGACAACTGGTGCACCGCGATGCGAGCACACATTATAAAACGCGTTCACGTCGCCGTTCTCGGCATGCACAATAACGACCGGCTCTCCGGCCTGCTCCCACTTTATGAAGCAACCAGGCTCAGGGAGCTCATCGAGGTGCGCTGCAAAAAGCCACGATTTCTTAAAAATTTCAGCTTGCTCTAATGCATAAAATCCCTCGTCGGTATACCGACCAGCAGGAATATCAGGTAGCCGAGGAAAGCCCTCAGGCGGGGCAGTTCTCTGTGCTTCATACTCCATGAGGTCACGCAGCGTTTTGACTTCTTGCGGTGTCATAGTGATGCCTTAGCTAATTAGCAAGTGAGAGTGCATTCCAACTGGATGCAATGTTTAAAGAGCGTAGCGTACAGGAGTTTAGGTGGACGATAACCCTATAGGGATAAGATTGGGCGAAGGGAGTGATGGTCTGGGTTCAGGGTGACGACAGCATTCTGTTTACACCGAACGCAGTGTAGTCTGCCAATGAGGCGCCTATGGGGGTCTTTCAATTAAGTGAGCCACTGGGGTTGGCGGCGGCCTGGCCGCGGTCTTTCCGGCATGCCAAGCGTGGATGCTCTCAACGCAAGGGATGCTATGTGCGAGCCGAACAGGGCTAGAATGTCATTCAGTGTGTCTGACAATCTGTTGGTGGAGGGGGTGATTCGTGACGATTCAGCTACGACGATGGTTTGTGGTGATTGCGGTGGGCGTATTGCTGAGTAGTGCTGTGATCCGCGACTCCCACTCGTCTGAGCGTCCGAGCGCTGGCACGTTGTTGCGCGAGTCGCTCATTGGGTTGGCCGACCAAGAAGTCATTGTGAACGAGGTTGATATACCCCCCAATACGGAGCTGCCTTGGCACTCCCATCCGGGGACTGAGATATTTTATGTACTCTCAGGGTCCATTGTATTGATGCAAAGGAATCAAACGGATATCCAGAGTCAGGAGGGTGAGGTGCGCATGATCCCAAGAGGCGTGGTACACAGCGGCAAAACTGCGGAGGAGGGTGCATCGTTATTGATTGTAAGAGTGCATGACGCGGGTCAGCCAGAGCGCATCTTAGAGACGCAACCATAGCGAGACCGTGACGTGTTCCGTGTTAAGACGTTATTCCCTGACGGGGGAGGAAGACGAACAGTGTTGATACACAGCGCCTATGACTCAACCACACTGACGATAATGTATTCACAGTGATCATCAATAGCGGCAATCAATGAAAATCACGCTGGGTCCTGGTGCGATCGTGGCGGCGGCATTTATCGGCCCCGGTACGATCGCGACAGCTGCCGCCGCTGGTGCGAGTTCAGGTATCACATTGCTGTGGGCGATTTTACTCTCGGTGGTTGCTACGCTGGTATTACAAGAGCTTTCGGTTCGAAGCGCCCTTGCGACGAATCGTGACTTAGCCGCGCTGATTCGGTTACTGGGTGAGCGCGAGTGGTGGGGTGGAGCGCTTGCCCTTTTAGTATTGTGCGCCATTGGCGTCGGCAACGCGGCGTACCAATCTGGCAATCTGTCGGGTGCAGGCTTAGGGCTGAGCGCGTTATTACCGGTTCCCTTTGCCTACGCGGTGACTGCCAGCGGCATGGTATCCGCGAGTCTCATTCTGCTCGATCGTTATCGTGTTTTAGAACGAGTTTTGGTGATCTTAGTTGTGTTGATGGCTTGCCTGTTTATTGGGCTCGCGGTGTTCTGCATGCCTGAGCTACTTGCTATGCACCACGCGCTCATCTTGGCTCCTGACGCATCGAACACGTTGACACTTGTATTGGCGCTCATTGGCACTACCGTCGTACCGTATAACCTTTTTCTGCACGCCACTGCAGCTCGGCGACGGTGGTTGGGCGTGCCACTGGCGCAAGCGATACAGGAGGCACGCACTGAGGCCACATTGGCGATTGCGCTGGGTGGCATCATGACTGTGGCCGTCATGGTGGTGGCAACCGTGGTGCTGCAGGGAGAGAGCGAAGGCCCCATTTTGGAGCGGTTAATGATCGCAATCGATCACCGTCTTCCGGGAGTGGGCACGTGGGTGGTCGGTGGTGGCCTATTTGCGGCGGGACTGACATCGGCAATCGCGGCGCCGATAGCAGCGGGTTGGACCGTGTGTGGTGTCATGGGGTGGTCGACCGACGCACAGAGTCGGCCGTTTAAGGTGGTGGCGCTCAGTGTGTTAGGTGCAGGCCTGACGTTTGCACTGCTGATACCACGGCCGGATGTATTGATTATCGCCGCGCAAGCCACCAACGCGGTGCTGTTACCGCTCATTGCGGGCATCTTGTTGATTGTCGCCAATAGCGCGCTGGTACCGGCGCCGTATCGCAATCGACGGGTGCAAAATGGTGTGGCCGCGAGTGTGGTTCTGCTGGTGGTTACTTTAGGTCTGAGTAAGCTGATGAGCTTGGTAGGCTGACTGGCCGCCGTTGCCCAACAGAAATTATCTTGATCCCCTAGAAATAATTACTGATCGGTTACCGGGTGCTCGATGAGGAGTGTGGGAATCGCCAAAGTATGCGATTTCACGGTGCACACTCGGGTGCCGGGTTTGCGCCCCGCTTTGACATCCGTCACATCGACACCCGCCGACAGTAACCGCTTTTGCGTGGCGTCGATATCGGCCGTTTTGAGCGCGAGTCCCCACATTTCGTCATGATCGGGCGCTTTGTCAGAGGCGATCACTTCGATACTCATGGAGCTTGCCCTGAAAAAAAGCTGTGTACCACCCCATTCGGGTACCGCTTGCTCTAGTGCTAAACGAACACCGAGCTGTTCACCATAAAATCGTTTGGCAGCGTCTGCACTGTGCGTTTTCACTACGACATGATCGACTGCAGTAATGGGTGACTCTGCCAGTGCCGCCGATATTGGCAAAGAAGACGTCTCGCTGTGCTCAATACAAAACGAGAAGATGCCCCGAGCGGCCTCTGCATCCCAAAAAATATTCCGCCAGTGACGCTGCGCTCCGGTGTTGTCGTCGATGCCCTGCCCAGGCACTGGGTCGGATGCCATGAGGTCAAACGAGCGTGCCCGCTCTATAAAAGCGGTCGCGTCTTGCGTACCAAAGACGAGTCCGCCCAAACCAGGGCCGCGCGTATCCAATAGCGTTTGTACGATGTCGGCTGCGGGCCCACTCCCTTGTACCGCGAGTAATTCGAGATAGACATTGTCGAGTTGGAACAACGTATTGGCAGTACCGTAGTCGGGGTGAGTTCCCTGCCAGCTAGGCGACCTCCCCAATAAGATAGAATACTGCTCGGTAGCGTCTTGCAGATCTGATACGACGATAATGAGATGATCAATGCTCGTGTGTTGTTTTTTTTGATGGGCCATAGACGTGTCATCCGTTTAAGCTTTTCGGCCAGTGCTGCGCTAAGCGAGCGCGCTGGTAAGAGTCAATGCGCCACCCTAGGTGATCTGCAATAAGATCGCCACCGTGGCTGTGAAAAGCACAACGTACTGCGACAGTGACGAGGCCGCTAATGAGCACGATGGATGCAGGTAGATCTGCCACACAAAGTGATACGCGATGCCGCTGAAAAAAGATAACTCCTCACCATGACGGATCAAGCATGACCTATCAGGGCCCTCGCTACATGATGATCAGTGCCTTGGCGTTTGCGCTGATGGGGTCATTAGTCAAATTAGCCGGTGAGATGGCCATCCCTTTGCTGCAGATTATTTTTGTCAGAGCGGTGATCTCTGCGGTGCTGTCGTTATGGGATTTGAGGCGTGTCGGGGTCAATCCGTTGGGTCATCGGCGTGGTTTGTTGCTGGCCCGAGGATTGTCGGGATTTTTAGCGTTGATGGGCGTGTTTTATGCCTTGATGCATTTGCCTCTCGCGCAAGCCACCGTGTTGCAATATCTTCACCCAGTATTCACCGCGTTGCTGGCCTTTATCTTTCTTTTGGAACGCCCTTCAGCTGCGACGGTCCTTTGTGTTCTGCTCAGCCTCATCGGCTTGGGTTGTATGGTGTCTCCTTACTGGGTGAACACTGAGCCAGCGGGCTTGTCGCATGTGGCGTTGTTAGCTGGGTTAGGGGGAGCTTTGGGCAGTGGTGTTGCTTACACACTGGTGCGGAAACTGGTCGCCACGGAGCATTCCAGCGTGATCGTGTTGTATTTCCCCCTCGTGTGTATTCCCGGTACCTTATTGTTGGGTGCAGAAGGTTTTATTTGGCCAACGCCGACAGGCTGGTTGGTCTTAGCGGGTATTGGTTGTTTTACGCAGCTAGGTCAGGTGGCCCTGACCAAAGCGATGCAGTGGGATTCAGCCAGTCGCGCCACAAGCCTCAGCTATGTGCAAATTTTGTTTGCGGCGGTCTTGGGCTGGTGCTTTTTTGCCGAGACACCCGCTTTCACCACGCTCTTGGGCAGTGGCTTTATTTTACTCGGTGCGGGGATCAACTTTTGGTTGCAACCAGCGCGGCCCTCATCCCACTGACTATTGCTTGCTAACGGCCACACCTCTGACGATCGCGCGCGAGCCTATTGATCAGTAGTCACAGGTTAGTCAGGAATTAACGCACCGCGCCGGCAAATGGCCGATCGTAGCGGCTACGACTCAGCCACCGAATTGTCATTTGGTCGAGTGGTCGTTTGATAAAGCACCGCAGTGCCAGTAACGTACTCCCCTTACTACTGACTGGAAATAACATATGAAAGCGACCGCTGAATTAGTGCCAATGGGTACCATCACAGTGCAATTAGGCGAGCGGGTCGATGTGGGGCAGGGACCCAAAGGGCGACGATTAGTGGTCGACGTGTTGTCGGTTGATGTCGACTGTGATCGAGTCAAAGCCAGTTTGGCAGTCAATGATGCGGCTGATTGGCTCACGCTCAATCACGATAAATCGGTCGGCTGTGTCGACGTGCGGTTTACCTTAAAAACCGACGATGGTGCGTATATCTATGTCGAGTACGCTGGCCGTGCGGATATGGCTGCGGGATTGATCACTACGGCACCCACGTTTCAAACGAGTCACGAAAAGTATAGCTGGATGAATGGCTTGCAAGCGGTCGCGGCGGGTGTTGTCGATGGTGACGGCGTCCTGACTTATAGCCTATACGAGGTGGCTGTTTCAGCGGCGTAGCTAGCAGACCGGTCACAGCATTCTCGTCGCCAGACGTGCTTGGCGAAGCATTAAAACAATAGCGGACCCCACTCCGCTTTAAAGGGAGCAGTCAGTAGTGATGACAGGCGCGTGTTTTTGTAAAGCCATCAAATATGAAGTGCTGTCAGAGTCGATGATGCAAGGACTGTGCTATTGCGCCGACTGTCAGACTGTCGGTGGGAGTGCCTATTGGGCGTCCTATGCAATCTCCCCTGATGATTTTCGTTTGACGTCGGGCGAGTTGAAAAAGTACGCGTCACGCTCTGCTGCGGGCAGGAACGTTGAGCGTTATTTTTGCGGCGACTGCGGCACTCAGATCAAGGTGCAGTCCAATGACGTGTCGGTCGCGTCCGTCAACGCCATGACATTTGACGATCCCGCTTACTTCAGACCTCAGTACACGCACTTTGCGGCGAGTGCGCCAGCATGGTGTGATGTGCATCCTAAGTTATTGGCGTTTCAGCCACCGGGTGAATAGCTCCTAAAAAAACGGGTCATTCAGAGCAGGCGATCAGTCTCAATATGTTGCGAGTATGGGGAGTTATGCCTGCTCTGTTGAGCAGTATGTCGCGACGTAGGCCGCTGATCCACGTGCTAACCTGACCGCCATGCCTCACGACCAACTGATTGACGATAGCGCCCCTTGTCCTTGCGGCCACCCAGCCTCGTATGCGCAGTGCTGCCAACGATTTTTGAGCGGTCATGATCATCCGAAAACGGCAGAGCAACTGATGCGTTCTCGATACAGTGCATTTGTTTTGTGTGATCAGACTTACCTGCTGGCGACATGGCACGAGGAAACGCGGCCCAGCAAAGTGCGCTTTAACGACAAACACCGCTGGCTTGGTTTGCGTATTCGCGCTACTGAGGGCGGGGGGGAGGACGACGTGAGCGGCGTCGTTGAGTATGTGGCGCGCTATAAAGTCGACGGGAAAGGCCATCGCCTGCATGAGGTGAGCCGCTTCTTAAAGAGTGAAGGCCGCTGGTATTACCGCGATGGTGAACATCTGTGAGCGACTGCCGGCACTTGATGTCTTGCTAACTTACCACTTTCTACTGGTTGAGCACTTTCAAGGGGTAGCGTTTAGAGGGGAAGTGAGACAACCGTCTCAGCGCTCGGAGGGTTGGCGTTTACCGAGTATGAGCCACAGTTGGCCAGTAATGATAAATAAGGAGCCGCTGGAAAGGAGAAAAGGGTCAATATAGAGCGCCTCATTAAAGGCAAAGGTCCCTTTCGAGATTTTCACCCATCCCATAAAGTTTTGATTCACGGCGACCACCGCACCCAAAAAACCGACCACTGAAGCGAGATAGCGGGTGATCCAATGATGGGCAAACGGCAATACCATCGCCACGCCGAGCAGTAGGATCACGGTGCGTTGTACCCGGCAATACGGACAGATATAAACGGTGCCGGCAAACTCCATGGCCCAGGCGCCGGCCCCAATGGCAATAGCCACTAGACCGAGCAGCTA
>ENA-ORDA01003467-ORDA01003467.1-marine-metagenome-genome-assembly--contig:-NODE-3467-length-10996-cov-2.401136_pt1 | contig 10996 bp, 8 predicted proteins | sample MGYA00237778_ERZ508506 | MGnify/ENA primary metagenome ERZ508506 (study PRJEB26177, sample SAMN06267891) | marine metagenome | isolation source: Monterey Bay, California, USA | place: Pacific...
CAAGCATTTCTGTTTGCTCCCCCTTTTTTGAAAACAGGCCGTACCAAGAGGAGGTTGTTTCTTGCTTTTGACCCCATAAGAATACATAGGAGCCTAAGCAAGTTGCACTGTCTGCAGCTATGGCTCTGTATCGGTCTTCATAACTTATTGCTTTTTGCGTACTGCTCTGCTCAATTGGAATACCCCATGCTGTTTTGGCTACTTCCCAATGTCCGTTTGGACCCCATTCTGTTATCATGTAAGGACCTGTCCAGCCAAATTTATCAATATTATTTACGGCATTCTTTAAATCACCGTAAGTGTTTACACAGTAAATATCTATATCTGGAGCCTTTTGTTTAATCAAGGCAACCTCCATAGAATCGAGACCCGCAGTTACCGTAGAAGTAGGATGGTTTGGATCAACCTCATGAATCATCTTAGCGATATCTTGAATGGCATCCCATACTTTTATGTTCTTGTAGAATAAATCAACTTCGTTACCAATCCCCCAAAACAACAGGGCGGGATGATCTTTAATTTCTTTTACTTTTCGAGTAAAGTATTCCAACTGTTTTTGAACGGCTTTTTCATCATCGTAGTCAAAACCGTGTCTTTCGTGCTGAACCCATAGACCCATCATCACCGTTAAACCTCTTTTATGCGCTTCGTCCAAATATTTCTTGGCATTATCTAAACTCCAAGTTCTAATGGAGTTTCCCCCAATATCCTTCAGTTCGTCAAGATACACATGGCCTCCCGCCCCTTTTATATAGTATGGGTTACCCCCTCTATCTAAATGGTAGGCATTGCCCTCTTGCACTACTTGCACCTTAACAACTTGCGCTTGCGCCCATTGAGAACAAAGCAACAAGGCACTTATACTTAAAATGAGTTTTTTACAATTCAAAACTAAATCCTTCCTTTTTTAACTTATTATATTGTTGCTCATCAAACTTAAAAAGCTTGGCAGGGCGATGTGATACATTGGATTGAACCTCGGTTAATGGAACCAAAATATTCATCCCTAATATTTTTTTTCTAAAGTTTGGCTTATCAAAACTGTATCCCAAAAGCGCTTCATACAAGCCTTGCAGCTCCAACAAGGTAAATTTATCTGGCAATAATTCAAAACCCACAGGCTCTGTTCTTACCTTTCTTTTAATGGTTTCGATTCCTTTTTCCAGAATTTCTTGGTGATCAAAGGCTAAACTATTTGCATCTTTAATATTAATCCACTCAATTTTATTGGCCCAAGACGAAGCAATGGGTTCGTAATTCTCACTTTTAACCAGAGAGTAATACCCTACCGTAGCTACACGACCCACGGGATGCCGAGCAACTGCACCAAAAATAAAGAATTGCTCCATAAAAATATTTTCTAGGCCTGTAAGGTTTTTAAGAATTCGGTTGGCCGAATCGTTTAAGGCCTCTTCCGGGCTAACTAAATCTCCAGGCAAAGCCCATGAATCTTTAAACGGCTCTGCTCCCCTTTTAATTAGTAGCACTTTTACCTCCCCATCCTGATACCCAAAAACAACACAATCTACGGATAGACCAAATTTTAAATATTCTTCGAAAGGAATATTGTTTTCAGAAAGAAAATATTTATTGTGTTTATCCATTTGTATCTAATTTAAGAATAGAAATTCAAAGATAGAACAAAAAATCACTTATAGTATTTTTTACCATAAAACTTATAGTATTTTTTACTTTAACTTTTTTTTACATACCTTTGAAACAACAAAAATAAAAAAACATGAAAAATAATTACCTTACACTGTTAAAAGAAAGTTCTTCTAACAGCTCAAAAAGTACACATTCAAAGGTGACCAAAAGAGCCTTTACTACCCTCTTATCCTTGCTTTTCGTGGGATTAACTTACGCCCAAAGTCCATCTTTTCCAGTAGATTTTGAAGATGCAACCCAAACATACCATGCTGATTTTGGACAAAACGTCTCTAAAGTAGTTGTAGACCCTACAGATGCGACCAACAAGGTTGCTGAATCAACAAAGGGTAATGGAGCACCAGGATGGGGAGGATCAACTATTGTAAATAATGGTTCTTTAAAGAAAATTAATTTTAGACCAGGCAGTACTAAAATTACCGTTCGAGTTTGGTCTCCTGATACAGGCTATATCGTTAATATGAAAGTTGAAAACGGAGCTGACGCAAGCATTAATAAAGAAATACAGATAAAAACTTCTGTTGCTAAAAATTGGGAAACAATGACATTTGATTTCGACGGAAAAGTAGAATTCGACAAAACTTACGAAAAATTAAGTATGTTTTTCAACCTTAATCAACCAGGTACTGGTGACAAAACGTTTTATTATGATGACATTACATTCATAGAATCAGCAACCAAAAGTCAAGTAGAGCTTCCTGTAACTTTTGATTCAGAATTTGTAGATTACACCTTGACAGATTTTGGAAACAATCAATCTAAAGTAATTGTAGATCCTACAGATGCTTCAAATATGGTAGCTGAAACAACTAAACCATTAGGTGCTCCAGAGTGGGCAGGTACAACCATTGGAAATGCTGATGCTCTTGCAACTGCAATCCCTTTCACTGCAACTGAAACAAAAATGACAGTACGTGTTTGGTCTCCTGACTCAGGCATAGTTGTACGTTTAAAAGTAGAAGATAATGATGATGATACTAAAACTTGCGAAACAGACGCAATCACAACAAAATCGTCTGTTTGGGAAACCCTTACATTCGATTTTAGTAAGGAAGCTGATGGTACAGCTAAACTCGATACAGCCAACACATATAACAAAGCAAGTATCTTCTTAAATTATGGTGTAACTGGAGACGAAGCAGGCGAAAAAACATATTTCTGGGATGATGTTATGATGAAGGAAAAAAAGCAGGTAGATCTTCCTTTTACTTTTGAAGACCCAGAGGTAGATTATATCCTATCTAGTTTTCCAGACGTTGTTAAGGTTGCTGTAATTAAAGACCCTACAGATGCTACTAATAAAGTAGGTGAATTTACTAAACCATTAGGTGCTCCAGAGTGGGCAGGTGTAACTTTGGGAGACGCTAGAGGCTTTGTAAATACAATACCTTTTGCTGCTACCGAAACCAAAATGACGGTACGTGTTTGGTCTCCTGACTCGGGTATAGTTATCCGTTTAAAAGTAGAAGATAAATCAGACGCTACTAAATCTTGCGAAACAGATGCAAAAACTACAATAGCTTCTGCTTGGGAAACGCTTGAGTTTGATTTTACTAATGAAGCTACGGGTACAGCCAAATTAGACCTTACTCAAACATTTGACAAAGCGAGTTTATTCTTTAATAAAGGTGTAACTGGAGACGAAGCAGGTGAAAAAACATACTACTTTGATGATCTTAAGTTTGGTGCAAAAACAGCAAGCGCTTTTATTACAGCTAAACTTGGACTTAAATATTTCCCTAATCCAGTAAATGATGTATTAAACATTGCTTCTGATTTTACTATGGATCAGGTAACTGTATTTAACCAATTAGGTCAAATAGTACTTACACATTCTGTGAACACATCTAACACAAGCTTAGATATGACTTCACTTCCTACTGGAATCTATATGGTTCGAGTAGAAGCGAACAACAAAGCAGAAACATTTAAAATTACGAAATAAGGATAAACTTATTTTTCTATACATTGTTAAAAAGCCGCCTCTTATGAGGCGGTTTTTTCGTTTTTAACCAAGCCCAATTTTTATATTATCTCAATATTTTGTTTATGTTATCAAATTGTTAAGGCCTTGCCCTCTCGGTTTGGGCAACGCACCTTTGCCTCGATTTATTACTTATGAGAAAATTATTCGCAGTCTTGGCCCTTAGCCTCGCTATTCACTCACAGGCTCAAATAGCCGTACCATCCTTAAAAAAAGGAATTGTTTTTCAGGCAGAAGACAACACTTTAAAAGCAAAACTCAGTTTCCGTATTCAAAATTTAGTAACCATGCAACTTCCTAACAACGGGAAAGACTTAGCGGTAAATGCCCTGGTTCGCCGGGCACGTATTAAACTAGATGGATATGTTTTTAATCCAAAATGGGTATATAAATTTGAAATGGGCATAAGCAATCGTGACATTGGAGCAAGTAGCGATTTTGCGCAAGCAAACTCTGCATCGCGTTTAATTTTAGACGCGGTGGTAAAGTATCAAGCTAGCAAAAAATTAGCAATATGGTTTGGCCAAACAAAACTACCGGGCAACAGAGAACGTGTCAATTCCTCCCAAAAACTGCAATTTGTAGATCGGAGTCTTGTAAACAGCAGTTATAATATTGACCGTGATATGGGCGTGCAATTTCGTTTTAAGACGAAAATAGCTGAAATGCCGTTTAGACTATCCGCTAGTGCAGGTCTTGGTGAAGGAAGAAATATTACCAAAGGAAATTTTGGTCAGTTTAACTACACGGGTAGGGCAGAAATACTCCCATTCGGAGCCTTTACAAAAAAAGGAGATTATTTTAGTGCGGACTTAGCAAGAGAACAAAAACCTAAACTTGCCATAGGAGTAACCTATGATCTTAATATGGACGCCTCTCGCCAAGGAGGTCAATTAAAGAAGTTTGTGACGGATACCTCTGGCAATCCATTTTACAGAGACTTAAGTACGGTATTTGTTGATCTCATTTTTAAGTACAAGGGATTCTCGGCCATGGCGGAGTATGCCGATAAAAAATCGGACTCTCGAATAAATGATGAAGCAATAAACCAAAGTTTAAGATTTAGGACTGGAACCGGAATCACCTTTCAGGCGGGCTATTTATTTAAGAATAATATTGAGGTTGCAGCAAGATATACAAGTATTACAGCAGATGCCTCTTCCTCTTTAAAAGATATTAAGGAATATAAAATTGCTCTTTCCCGCTATGTGGTGGGGCATAAAGTAAAGGTTCAATCCGATTTTGGAATGAGCGAAACGGTGAATTCAGACCCCATTCCTGAAATTCGTTTTCAGGTTGAAGTTGGATTTTAAAATGATTTATTTAGAACAGAAAGGGAGCCTGGCTCCCTTTTTTTTTGCCTATGTCTCTGAGGTTCTTTTGCGATTTAACCCGCTAAAACATAGATAAATAGTCCTACCTTTGCGACCAATCAGGGCAGAATGGCACAGGAATATAAAAAAAGAGACTCAAAGGGAGACAAACCTGAATTTAAAAAAGCAGATAAGCGCAAAGAGAATTATAAAGGCTCTAAGAAAGCTCGAAGCAAGGCAGGAGAAAAGCTGAGTAAAGGAGAAGAATTAGAAAAAACCACGATACGTTTAAATAAATATATTGCAAATAGTGGTTTATGCAGCCGCCGACAAGCGGATGATATGATAGCTAAAGGCCGAGTTAAAGTAGACGGAGAACCCGTTACTGAAATGGGCTTTATGGTTACACCGGGTTCCAAGGTAAAAGTAAATGGCTCTAAGATAGAACCAAAGCAATTTATTTATGCGGTCATGAACAAACCAAAAGGCTACATCACTACTAAGAAAGATCCTCAAGGCAGAAAAACCGTGATGGACTTGATAAAAATGGAAGGCAGTCACCTGCTTTATCCCGTAGGTAGATTGGATAGAAATACGACAGGGCTTTTGCTTTTAACAAACGATGGAGATTTCTCTCAAGCCATGACACACCCCAGTTTTGAGGTAAAAAAGATTTATAGGGTGAAACTGGATCGCAAACCAGAAAAAGAAGATTTACTTGCATGGGTAGCGGGCGTTAAGTTGGAAGATGGCTTAATGGCTTTTGAGCAAGTGGGTTTTGTAGACAGCGATGACCCAACGGTACTGGGACTCGAAATACACAGTGGTAGAAATAGGATTGTGCGTCGCATGTTTGAGCACCTGAACTATGAGGTAAAGGGCTTAGATCGAGTAATGATGGGTGAGTTTGACCACGTAAAATTAGGCCGCGGAAAATGGCGATTGCTTAATGATAAGGAAATAAGATACGTGGAGAAAGTGAAGCGTAAATTTAAAAAATCGAAGGGCTAATTAATTGCTCTCAATCGGGCTTACTGAAGTCTGAAAATCAAAGGATTTATTTAATACTGTGGCCATTTTACTTAAGGGGCCAAGCATTTCTTGGAACTGATCTAAGTATAAACTCTGATCGCCATCACTCAAGGCTTCTTCTGGTTGGTTGTGTACTTCTATAATTAAACCATCGGCACCTGCAGCTATACCGGCTCTACTCATAGGCACAACCATCTCTCGGGCTCCTGTTCCTTGACTAGGATCTATAATTACAGGTAAATGCGAGAGGCTTTTTGCCATGGGAACGGCGCTTATATCCAAAGTATTGCGCGTGGCTGTTTCAAAGGTACGTATGCCTCGTTCGCACAAGATTACTTTATTGTTTCCGCCAGATAAAATATACTCGGCAGCTAGCAACCATTCTTCAATGGTGTTGCTCATTCCTCGCTTTAATAGAACGGGCTTATCAATTTTACCCAATGCTCTCAAGAGTGGATAGTTTTGCATGTTGCGTGTGCCTACTTGTAAAATATCTGCATACTGAACCAGCTCATCAATTTTATCAATGCTCATAATTTCAGTCACCACAGCCATTCCAAATTTATCTGCAGCTCTTCGCATGAGTTTCAAGCCTTCAGATTTTAAGCCCTGAAAAGAATAGGGTGATGTTCGGGGCTTGTATGCGCCCCCTCTTAAAAACTTTATATTTAATTTAGATAAGAACTCTGTGATGGTAAATATCTGTTCTTCATTTTCTACGGCACAAGGGCCTGCAATCATCATTAATTCTTTGCCAATCTCTACGCCATTCACTGTGAATGTAGTAGGTTCTGGTTTCCAACTTCTACTTACTAATTGGTAGGGAACTCTTTTGGACATATATTTAGAATAACAATTGCTTTACTATTTAGTTCGGCACCGCATAGGTAACCCTAATTTTTGTTTTACTTAAATCAAAAACGCCTCGTGCTCCAGTTACGGGATTGTCTGATGGAATGGTTAAATTAAAACTGGGATTGGGGCTTAATCCATCCGAGTAGTCATTAATCCACTCTTGCATTTGACGCGTAATGGTGAAGGTATAGGAATTATCTGATTCGTTTAGGTCTCCGCCAATAGCAAGGAGATTACTCGGGCGACTCACGTCGTACTGGTCTTTAATAATGGTATTTCGAATGGTATTTTCTTGAGGTTTGAGTAGGTTAATTCTCAAGGGTCGTGTAAAGTAAAACTCATCCCAGGAATTGTCTTTCAAAAAAACGGTCACCGTGGCTTTATTAACCACCACTCTTCCTCTGGCAGCCAATTTATCGAGGTCTTGAATTTGTACTTGACCTTTAACACTATTTCCGCCTTGGGCGTAAACAGTGGTATTGATATAACCGCTGCTGTTTAATTGTTGATTTACAGCTGCACTGTATCCATGCGATTTCCCGGTATTTACAATAGAAGATGAACCAGATAATTTAAAAATAAAATCGGAGGTATCGTTGTAATACACCAAAACCTTGGCCATATCAGAAACGGCTGCTGTAGATGCCATGTTAAACACACCAAAACCCCCGTTTCCTGGATCTAAATCATTGGGAATAGCCTCTATGGCAAATCCTTTAAAATCGGCCTGCAATAGTTCGTTATTCTCATAATCGTTCACCGGAAAACTCATGAGTCTTTTGGCCATAAGTGGATCAAGCCTTACATACAAACCAGGAGGCATGAGCATATCTATATTATTGTGCTTAACGGTATGGTAATCAAAAAAGAAGGTTTGGCCTTCATAAAAGGTAGGAGCGCCTACCACTGAGTAATCTAAGCCCTGGTAATAGGTTGTATTTGTTGCAATTTCGGTTTCTAATTCTGAAATTTTAATGATTTGATCTTCTAAATAATTGCCATAATAATTTACACCTTCAATAAAGGGTAAATACAAAATGGCGCTGTCTGGAGTAAGTGTATTGGGGAAATCGGCCTGCGGTTCAAAAATGGACATGCGGGTGAGAATACTATTGGAATACAAGCCCAGTTCCGGATCGTTGGCTGTTCCTAAAAGGCTATATGAAAGCCCGTTGGCAAGCAGCGAATCTTCTTTTATAGTAATTCCCAAGGTGCTTAAGCTATCGTTGTAATATAAATCTATATTACCTGATCCGCCTTGACCCTCAATAAGAATATTACCGGTCTCTTTTTTACAAGAAAAAAATGCTCCTGCAAAAACCAGAAGCATTATAAATGAGTTTTTCACTATTGGCAAAATAACTGTTCTTTTAGGACTTGGCCATCAGAGATTCGTAAAAAGTTACATATTTATCTGCGCAAGCATCGCTATCGTGCATCATGTGTGGCTTATTATCAATAATCTCTTGTACGCTGTTCTTTCCCGCTTCGTCCAATGTAACAATAGCATCGGCAAAAGAGGCTGCAGATTTATTTAAGCATGGAATACCGCCTTCGGCAAAAGTTTGAACCGATTCTTCGTCCGAGTTATTCAAACTGGCCTTACGTGCAAAATCGGACCCCAGGTTTCCTTCTTCTTCTTTACACGATCCAACGCTATAGACCACTTTGGCATTTCTAAATACGGGTTCGTTTTTATAGGTGGTTTTAAGGTAAAAGGGAATTAAACTGGTCATCCATCCTGAACAGTGAATAATATCGGGAGCCCAGCCTAATTTTTTTACAGTTTCCATTACTCCTTTGCAAAAGAAAATGGTTCTTTCGTCGTTATCGTCAAAGAATTTTCCTTCATCATCATTGTAAACATTCTTACGCTGAAAGAAATCCTCGTTATCCAAGAAATACACTTGCATTTTGGTTCCAGGTACGGAAGCTACTTTAATAATTAAGGGATTGTCGTTATCGTCAATGGTAATATTGATACCACTTAGTCTCACAACTTCGTGCAATCGATTTCTTCGTTCGTTTATTACACCAAATTTTGGCACCAGTATACGAATTTCGTTATCCTTTTCTTGGATGGCTTGAGGCACCATTCGGGTCACATTTGCTAGATTGGAATCATCCAAAAATGGAGCCATCTCGGAACTAACATATAGTACTTTTTTCTTTACACTTTCTTTTGCGAACATATTTTGTCTGAATGTAATTATTATTCACTACAAAAGTAACGAAATAAAAGGGAGAAAACAAAATTTTTCTTTCTAAAACCCTTTAATTTGCAGAGGTTTAGCCATGTTAACAATTTTTCAAACCAGAGAAGAGATTCAAGCGTACCGCCATCAATTGGGCGACGATTTAGCCTTTGTTCCAACCATGGGAGCATTACACAAAGGACATGGTAGCCTGTTGGCTAGCGCCATGGAGCACAATCCCATTACGATGTGCAGCATTTTTGTAAATCCGCTGCAGTTTGGCAATGCTAGCGATTTGGATACGTATCCCAAAACACTGGAGGCAGACATTGATGTATTAGGCAAAGAGGGCGTGCGTTTCTTATTTATGCCTACTCCGGAGGATTTATACGGCGCAGCAATGGATTACCCTGACATAGATATTAGCCCTTTGCATGATATTTATGAAGGAAAAATGCGACCGGGGCATTTTGACGGGGTTTTAAAGGTGCTTTACACCTTCTTTCACCTCATACAACCCAATCATGTTTTCTTTGGCCAGAAAGACCTGCAACAGTGCATGGTGGCAGAAAAATTGATTGCTCAGTGCTTTCCAATGATGGAATTGCATGTTTGCGAAACAGTGCGCGAAGAATCTGGCTTAGCCATGAGTTCGCGCAATACGCGTTTAACAGAGGAGGGCAAAACCCATGCTGCACAAATTTTTAAAAGTTTAACTGATATTCACAAACACTTAGAAAAGGGAATGGCCTTTAATGAGGCTTTTAATTTGAGCCGAGAACATTTAGCCAGCTGCCACATTGAAATAGAATATTTGGACCTGATTAATTTACCTAACATGGATGCTGCGAGCCATCGCAATAAAGGAACCCGACAAGCCCTTGTATTTGCTGGAGTTTTAGAGGGCGTTCGCTTAATTGACAATATCGCATTGGATTAATTCATTTGCGGCTCGGAACACTCCAAATCCTTAAATCTACCTTGCCTACATTTTCTTAAGTTGCATTCGAAAAAGATTTTGCATTCGTTCAAACAATAGTAAGGGGATATGTGTTATTTTTGCTGTTTAGAATTAGAATAAATAAAGATAAGAATGAAACTGCCCATATATTTAGATAATAACGCTACGACCAAAGTAGATCCTAGGGTTTTTGAAACCATGACGCCGTTCTTTTTAGAAACGTTTGGAAACGCTGCAAGCCGAAATCATTCTTTTGGTTGGAGTGCGGAGGAAGCGGTTGATTATGCGCGTGAGCAAATTGCGAAGCTGATTGGTGCAAATGAGAAGGAAATCATTTTTACGAGTGGCGCTACAGAAAGTAATAACCTTGCCTTAAAGGGTGTTTTTGAAATGTATGCCCGCAAGGGAAATCATATCATAACAGCGGCTACAGAACATAAGGCTGTTTTGGATGCTTGTGCTCATTTAGAGAAACAAGGGGCAGAGGTTACCTATTTGCCAGTTCAAGGAAATGGCATGATTGATTTGGAATTACTTAAATCATCCATCAAGGATAATACCATTTTGGTTTCTATTATGTATGGAAACAATGAGTTGGGTGTGTTACAGCAGGTACAAGAAATAGGAGCTGTGTGTAAGGAACACGGAGTTCTTTTCCATTCGGATGCGACCCAAGCGGTTGGTAAAATTCCGGTGGATGTAATTAAAGATAATATTGACTTAATGAGTTTTACCGCTCATAAAATGTACGGACCTAAGGGAGTAGGTGCTTTGTATGTGCGCCGTAAAAACCCAAGGGTTAAGGTTACGGCTCAGTTAGATGGGGGTGGTCACGAACGTGGCATGCGCAGTGGTACCTTAAATGTACCAGGAATTGTTGGTTTTGGTAGAGCCTGTGAAATTGCAATTGCCGAAATGGATAAGGATGCTGCTCATACCAGCCGATTGAGAGATCGATTGGAAACGGAACTAATGAAGCTGGAGGAGA
>ENA-ORDA01003468-ORDA01003468.1-marine-metagenome-genome-assembly--contig:-NODE-3468-length-10990-cov-5.881609_pt1 | contig 10990 bp, 10 predicted proteins | sample MGYA00237778_ERZ508506 | MGnify/ENA primary metagenome ERZ508506 (study PRJEB26177, sample SAMN06267891) | marine metagenome | isolation source: Monterey Bay, California, USA | place: Pacific...
GAGTTTGACACCATCAAAAGTAAAATATTAATTCATAAAATGTAAGAATCATGTCGAATACAAGTACAAAATATTCTGATGAAGATTTACAAGAGTTTAAAGAAATCATCCTAAAGAAAATAGAAAGAGCTGAAGAAGATTTAGCCTTATTACAAAGTTCATATAAAAATGGATTAAATAACGGTACAGACGATACTTCACCTCAGTTTAAATCTTTTGAAGAAGGTTCTGAAACTATGAGTAAAGAAGCGAATGTTCAGTTAGCAATTCGTCAAGAAAAATTTATTAGGGATTTAAATAATGCCTTAATACGAATAGAAAACAAAACGTATGGAGTTTGCAGAGTTACAGGGAAACTCATTCAGAAAGAACGATTAAAGCTAGTGCCGCATGCCACTTTAAGCATAGAGGCAAAAAGACGACAGTAAATCAAAAGCTTCCTAATTAGGAAGCTTTTTTATTTTTTCAAAATAGCACAATTTCATTTGTAAGAGTATCAATGTTTTGTTAACACAAACCTTAAATACAATAATATTCTTATTTTTGTTTCCATAATAATTCTATAAATATGTCTAAAAAAAACATTGCTTTACTAACAGTAATTTTAGCAATACTAATAGATCAAATTGTAAAAATTTATATTAAAACAAACTTTTTTTTAGGTGAAGAAGTAAAAGTATTTAATTGGTTTAGAATTCATTTTGTTGAAAATAACGGAATGGCTATGGGTTTTGAGTTTGGAGGAAAAGCAGGAAAGCTGTTTTTAACACTATTTAGATTGGTAGCTGTTTCTGGTATTATTTATTGGTTAGCCCAGCATATAAAAAAAGGCACACACAATGCAGTAATTTTTGCAATAGCTTTAATCTTCTCTGGTGCAGTTGGTAATATTATAGACTCTGTTTTTTACGGTGTTGTTTTTGATACTCCAATAGGTACTAATCTAGCAACATTGTTTTCTGATAGGCCATACGGAGAATTGTTTTACGGGAAAGTGGTAGATATGTTTTACTTTCCTATCTGGGAAGGCAATCTTCCGGACTGGATTCCTTTTATAGGAGGGGATTTTTTTAGATTTTTTAATTATATTTTTAATCCTGCAGATGCCTATATTACTACTGGAGTAGCCTTGCTTTTTATTTTCAGTAAAACAGCGTTTCCTAAAGAAGAAAAAGTAATAGAATAACAGTTATAAATTACAAGAATTTCAACTCCTTAAATACGGTTCTTTTTTAATACAATTTATTAAAAGGACTGTTTACTTTTTTTTAATTTTAAACTCTTTAATGCAGGCCCAATTTATTTTTATAGCTGATTAAGAAAAAATAAAAGAGTATTTTCGTTCTATGCCAACGTCTCTAGAAATTCAATTAAAAACAATCCCAGACTCTCCTGGAGTGTATCAGTATTATGATAAAGAAGACACCATTTTATATGTTGGAAAAGCAAAGAATTTAAAAAAAAGAGTTGCATCGTATTTTACAAAGAATCACGAGAATGCAAAAACTAGAATTCTTGTAAAGAAAATTGTTAGTATTAAGCATATTGTTGTAGATACAGAAACAGATGCATTATTATTAGAAAACAACCTGATTAAAAAATACCAGCCAAGATATAATATCATGTTAAAAGATGATAAAACCTATCCTTGGATTTGTATTAAAAAAGAGCGGTTTCCTAGAATTTTCATGACTCGAAGAGTGATTAAAGATGGGTCTGAGTATTTTGGGCCTTATACAAATGTTAGAACAGTAAAAGTTTTATTAGATTTAATAAGAGAGTTATACCCATTAAGAACCTGTAAATATGATTTGTCTAGAGAAAAAATAGCAATAAAAAAATACAAGGTTTGTTTAGAATATCATTTGGGAAACTGCAATGGCCCCTGTGAAGATCTTCAAGAGGAAGAACGCTACAACGAAACCATTAAAGCAATTAGAAATATTGTAAAAGGAAATTTTAAAGAAAGTTTAGAGAAGTTTCAGGAAATAATGCAATTGTTTGCAGATAAAATGGAATTTGAGGAGGCTCAGAAAGTAAAGGAAAAATTAAACTTACTATCTAACTATCAATCTAAATCTACCATAGTAAACCCTTCTATAAACAATGTAGATGTTTTTTCCATTATTTCTGATGAAAGTTACGGCTATGTTAATTTCTTTAAAATTGCAAACGGTTCTATCATTCAATCTCATACTACCGAGATTAAGAAAAAGTTAGATGAATCAGATAAAAGAATCTTAGAGATAGCGATTGTAGAAATTAGACAACGATTTAATTCTATGTCTAAAGAAGTTTATGTTCCTTTTGAAATTGATTTAGGGAATGCCATTAAAGTAACAGTTCCAAAACTTGGAGATAAAAAACGGATTATAGAGCTCTCAGAACGCAATGCTAAGTATTATAGACAAGAACAGTTTAAGCAAATAAAAATTGCAGATCCAGATCGTCATGTAAAAAGAATTATGACTCAAATGCAAAAAGATTTACGATTGTCTGAAGAACCTAGGCATATAGAATGCTTTGATAATTCTAATATACAAGGTACACATCCAGTAGCAGCTTGTGTTGTTTTTAAAGATGGGAAACCAACTAAAAAAGAATACCGGCACTATAACATAAAAACAGTAGATGGCCCAGATGACTTTGCCTCTATGGAGGAGGTTGTTTTTAGGCGCTACAAGAGGCTTTTGTCTGAAGACGAACCAATTCCTCAATTAATTGTTATAGATGGAGGTAAAGGGCAGTTATCTTCCGCATTAAAAAGTTTAGATTTACTTGGTTTACGAGGTAAAATAGCTATTATTGGAATTGCAAAAAGATTGGAAGAAATTTATTACCCAGGAGATCCAATTCCTATGTATTTAGATAAACGATCTGAAACATTAAAAATTATTCAGTTTTTAAGAAATGAAGCACATAGATTTGGAATAACATTACATAGAAATAAGAGAAGTAAGAGTGCTATTCAATCAGAATTAGAACAGATCCCTAATATTGGGAAACAAACAATTACGTCTTTATTGCGAAAATTTAAATCAGCAAAACGAGTTAAGACAGCCACATTTGAAGAGTTGCAGGAAATTGTTGGAGATGCTAGAGCTAAAAAAATCTATCAGTATTTCAACTCTAAGTAGCTTGTATATAGCGTAAAAAATAAAAAACCCACATTGAAAACAATGTGGGTTTTTGTTGATATATATGTGCCTTACTTACGTACAATTTTAAATTTGTATTGCAAATAGTTGTAAGCATCTCTAGGTATAATAGGTATCCACTTTTTGTGTTTTAAATACCATCGGAAACGAATCGACGATATTCCTTTAGTCAAATAAGAAGCAATAAAAGGATGTACGTTCAACACCACGTTTTTATTTTTAGGATTTGAAATAACACGTTCCAAATCGGCTTCAATTTTGTCTAACAAAACAATAGGAGCTTCTACTTCTCCATTGCTATTAGGGTTTGGTTCTGTTGTTTTAATACTGAGTTCAGGCCGAACTCTTTGCCTTGTAATTTGGATTAAACCAAATTTACTTGGCGGTAAAATTTTATGCTTTGTTCTATCTAAAGACATGTGCTCTTTTAAATGCTGAAATAATTTATTTCTATTTTCTGCACGGTGCATATCAATGAAGTCAATTACTATAATTCCTCCCATGTCTCTTAATTGCAATTGTCTTGCAATTTCAGTAGCAGCAATTAAATTTACTTCTAATGCAGTTTCTTCTTGTGAACCAGCTTTGTTAGAACGATTACCACTATTTACATCTATTACGTGTAATGCTTCGGTATGTTCTATCACTAAATAAGCTCCTCTACTCATAGAAACAGTTTTACCAAAAGATGTTTTTATTTGGCGCTCTATTCCGTATTTTTCAAAAATTGGAGTTGCTGATTTGTGAAGTTTTACAATCTTTTCCTTTTCAGGATAGATTTCTTGAAGATACTCTTTAATTTCTACTTTAAGAGTTTCATCATTGGTAACAATATTTGTAAAAGAATCATTCATTAGATCTCTTAAAATTGAAGAAGCTCTGTTTAATTCGCTTAATACTTTTGTTGGCGTATTTGTGTTAGCAATTCGCTTACACATAGTTTTCCAACGGTCTAATGAATTTTGTAAATCTTTATCTAATTCTGCCACTTTTTTTCCTTCAGCAACAGTTCTTAAAATAACACCAAAGCCCTTTGGCTTAATGCTTTTTACTAATCTTTTTAATCGTTCTTTTTCTTTTGAATCTTCTATTTTTTGAGAAACAGAAATTCTGTCAGAAAAAGGAACTAATACCAAAAATCTACCTGCTATAGAAAGCTCTGAGCTTAATCTAGGTCCTTTGGTAGAAATAGGTTCTTTTACAATTTGTACTAATAAATTTTGACCTGATTTTAGTACGTCGTTAATACTTCCGTCTTTGTGAATGTCTTTCTCAAAGCGAAAGTTTTTTAAAGTGAATTCTTTATACTTACCTGTGCTTACTTTCTTAATAAAATTATTTAAAGATTGAACTTTTGCTCCTAAATCATGATAGTGTAAAAATCCGTCTTTAGGATATCCTACATTAACAAAGGATGCATTAAGCCCTGTTAATACTTTTCCAATTTTGGCTAAAAAAATATCGCCAACAGAAAATTTATTATCAGTTGTTTCTTTATTTAATTCTATAAGTTTTCCATCTTTTAATAAGGCAAAATCAATATCAGATGAATTTGAACGAATTATTAATTCTGTTTTCATACTGAAATGGTTTTATACTAAATGTCAATAAATGACAGATAATGGATTAATTTTAAACAGGTATTTTGTTTTAATACCATACGAGGCTTCTGCTTGATGCAGAATGAATACCTCTATTTCAATGAACGTTTTTTGTTTTAAAGCAATACAGAAAAAGTAAGGCTTAGACCTTACTTCTTCTTGTGTCTGTTTGCTCTAGCTCTTTTCTTGCGTTTGTGTGTTGAGATCTTTGATCTCTTTCTTTTTTTACCACTTGGCATAATTGTCTAATTTTTTATAAATCTTTCGATTTAGATTTGTATAATTACTTTACTACCACTTTGCTTTTTACTCCTTCAGTAAAAGTTTTTGCTGGTTTAAAAGCTGGAATATTATGAGCTGGAATTTTGATAGTAGTGTTTTTAGAAATATTTCTTCCTGTTTTTTCAGCTCTTGTTTTGATGATAAAGCTACCAAAACCTCTTAAATAAACATTTTCTCCTTGTTCTAAAGCACCTTTAACCTCTGTCATAAATGCTTCTACTGTTGCTAATACATCTGCTTTCTCAATTCCTGATTTGTCCGAGATTTTCGATACAATATCTGCTTTCGTCATGTTACTATAATTTATATTTTTTTCCTAAAAATTCGCTGGCAAATATATGATAATTAATCTATTCCGTAAAAGGAAACAGTTAAAAATAAATCAATTTTAAGACGTAATATTGCAACTGTAAAGATTTTCAATGAGTTTTTCTAACATATTAATTTACTGGTATTTACAGATAAAAAGAGATTTACCATGGCGTAAAACTAAAGACCCTTATTTGGTTTGGCTATCTGAAATCATGTTACAGCAAACAAGAGTAGCTCAAGGAATGAGTTATTACCTAGCTTTTTCAACTGTTTTTCCAACAGTTGAAGATCTTGCAAATGCAGAAGAAAGTAAGGTCTTAAAAATGTGGCAAGGATTGGGTTATTATTCTAGGGCTAGGAATCTTCATTTTACTGCTAAATATGTTTCAACAGAGTTAAATGGTACATTTCCAACAACCTACAAAGAGCTAATTAAGCTAAAAGGGATTGGTGATTATACAGCTTCAGCAATTGCATCTATATGTTTTAATGAACCAGCAGCTGTTGTAGATGGTAATGTATACAGGGTTTTAGCTAGGTATTTTCAAATAGCTACTCCCATAAATAGCACCCAAGGAATTAAAGAGTTTAAGAACCTAGCGCAATCTTTGCTAGACAAGACTCAGCCTGGGGTATATAATCAAGCAATTATGGACTTTGGGGCTTTGCAATGCAAACCACAAAACCCAGACTGTCATCATTGTCCAATTAGTTCAAGTTGTTTGGCTTTTGACAAAAAACTGGTTAAAGAGCTCCCTGTTAAAGAAAAGAAACTAAAGGTAAAAAAGAAGTATTTTAATTATATTGTAGTTGTTACTAAAGAGAATAAAACAATTTTTGAAGAGCGAAAAGGTAAAGGAATTTGGCAAGGACTCTATCAATTTCCTCTAATTGAAACAGCAACAGAGGTTGCTTTAGATGAATTAGTAGATTCTACAGATTTTCAAACTCTTGTGCCAATGAATGCTAGCATTCAATTATTTAATGAAATTTCAATTGTACACAAGCTCTCTCATCAACATTTATTTACAAAATTTTGGATACTAAGTACAGATCATCATCAAAAAGCATTGATCAATTGGCAAGAAATAGAATTATTTCCTGTGCCTGTTTTAATTGCCAACTTCTTGAAAGAATACAAGCCAAAATTGAAGGAAATTTTTTAGTACATTTGATATAATAATTAATAAATAGTAATGTCTGGCACAATCAATAAAGTAATATTAATAGGTCATTTAGGAGATGAAGTAAAGATGAACTATTTTGAAGGAGGAAATTCTATTGGTCGTTTTCCAATAGCAACCAATGAAAGTTACACGAGTAAACAAACCGGACAAAAAGTTACCAATACAGAATGGCATACCTTAGTTGTTAGAAATAAACTTGCTGAAATATGCGAAAAATATTTATCTAAAGGAGACAAAGTTTACTGTGAGGGACGCATTAAAACTCGCCAATGGGAGCAAGAAGGGATAAAACGGTATACAACAGAAATACATGTAGCTAACATGACTTTTTTATCTACTAAAAAAGAAACTGGAGCTCCGGCAACCTCTAGTAACGAAACTCCTTCAGAAATACCGGTACAACCTAAGAATACACCTATTGATGACGATTTGCCATTTTAAAAATTATTAAATTCTATTATTTGGATTCAGACCCTGAACTTTTTTTACAATATATATCTCAGATAGACAGCATGTCTATCGTAGCAATCCTTTTTCTGTTCTTATTACTTTTTTGTTCTGCTTTAATCTCTGGTACAGAAGTAGCTTTTTTTTCTCTTTCTAAAACAGATATTATTAAAATTTCTGAGCAAACAAAAGAAAGTAACCCTGTAGTAACCCTGTTGCAAAAACCAAGAAAGTTATTAGCAACAATTCTTATAGCCAATAATTTTTTAAACATACTTATTGTATTAATTTTTGCGTCTTTAGGAGCAGTGTTTTTAAAAGATCAAAACCTATCATTAAAAATAATAGGATTTACAATTTCTTCCGGCATTGTGAAATTTTCAATTGAAGTAATTTTAGTTACGTTTCTTATTCTTCTTTTTGGAGAAGTTTTACCCAAAGTATATGCTTCAAGAAGAGCCTTAAAGTTTTGTAATTTTATGAGTAAACCACTTCAGTTATTAACAATTGTTTTAACACCTTTAAGCTATCCTTTAATTAATTTAACTAAAATTATTGAGAAAAGACTAGGGAGTAAAAACTCTAATTTTTCAGTAGAAATATTATCTAAAGCATTAGAGCTTACTTCAGAAGGAGCTACTACCAAAAATGAACAAAAAATTTTAGAAGGAATCGTCAGTTTTGGAGCCACAGAAACTGTTCAGATAATGAAGCCTAGAATAGATATTTTTGCGTTATCTGAGACAGAGCCTTATGATGAAGTTTTAACTAAAATTTTAAAGCACGGATATTCTAGAAATCCGGTTTATAAAGGTTCTATAGATAATATTGTAGGTATTTTATATTCAAAAGATTTATTGGGGTATTTAGATCATAAAAATTTTAAGTGGCAAGAATTACTTAGAACCCCTTTTTTTGTTCCTGAAAATAAAAAACTAGACGACCTTCTAGGAGAGTTTAGAGAAAGAAAGAACCACTTAGCAATTGTTGTAGACGAATATGGAGGCACTAGCGGTCTAGTTACCTTAGAAGATGTTATAGAAGAAATTGTTGGAGAAATTAATGACGAGTTTGACACCGATGATCTTTCGTATTCAAAAATAGATGCTAATAATTATATTTTTGATGGTAAAATTACAATCAAAGACTTTTGTAGAGTTTTAGAAGATACTAACGAAGAAAAGTTTGAGGATTATAAAGGAGAATCAGAAACAATAGCAGGGTTTATTTTAGAGCTCTCAGGAAAGTTTCCAAAAATAGGGGAAAAAATAAATTTTGATATTTATACCTTTACCATAGAGGCTTTAGATAGAAAGCGCATTAAACAATTAAAAGTTACAAGACACAATGCGTAGACTACTTTTTAGTATTATTTTTATTTCCTTTGCTTCTTGTTCAGAAGAAACGTTACCAAAGCCTAAAGCTTTTTTGAATTTAGAATATGATACAACAATATACCAAGAATTGACTTTGCAAAGACCTTATGTATTTGAGGTTTCTGAAAGTGCAGTAGTTAAGGACGTTCCTAAAAATTGGCTTAAGATAGAATATCCAAAATTGAAAGCTTCTATAGATATAACTTACAGAAAAATTGATGATAATCTAAGAGAATTATTAATAGAATCAGAAAAACTAGTCTTTAAACACACATCAAGGGCAGCAAAAATTTCATCAAATGACTATACAAATGATCAACATAAGGTATTTGGAACTCTTCACGACATTACAGGTAATGCAGCTTCTCAAATTCAATTTCACATCACAGATAGTACAGATCATTTTATAAAAGGAGCCTTATATTTTAATACAAAACCAAATTACGATTCTCTTTTGCCTGCGGTGCATCATATTAAGAAAGATATTCTTCATTTAATGGAAACACTACAATGGAAAAAATAGGTATTTATACCTGTTTTTTAAAATGAGTATAAATACTCAGTTAATGTTTCTTTTTATCACATAGATTTACAGTGAGGTATTTTAATTGAATAACCACAAAAATTCCTTATGGAAGAGAAAATATCTATAACAGGGCCTATTTACAAAAACATATGCCCTGTTTTTTATCTACCCTCTATGTTCGCTCAATGAGCACAAAATAATTTTTTATAAATTAAAAGAGATAAAATTTAAGTATTTATACCTGTTGTTTTTTCTCTAGATTTGTAGTAAGTTTCGGGGTAATATTATTAATCTTAAATCTACCCAACATTATGAAAACTTATGTATTAAAATTAGCACTCCTATTTTTTGGATTGTCTTTAATATTCTCTTGTGAACCAGGAATTGTTATTCCAAGTAACACACCTTTAGATTTTGCTTATACCCTCCACGTTGATTCCACATTTAACACAAATGCACCAGCATTACAATCCTTTGCTCATGGGACCCACAAGGGAGATTGGTTGCTATTCGCTGGAAGGACCAACTCTAAGGATTCATTGGGCGGGCTTCATGATTTAGATACATCTTATACTACCTCTGCATCTTTTCCTAAGCAATCTTTCAATGAGAACATATTCGTTTACAATGTTGAAAATGATACGCTCAATTCAATCTCTTATGACACGTTGCTACAAGTGGTCGAGAAAAACTTTCCTGAATATGATTCTATTTTAAAGGAAAATCGTTCAGTTTTTGTAAATACCAACAGTCAGGTGGCCCAAGTAGGTGAATTTATGTATCTCGTAGGAGGATATGGCCCCCCAGATGCTAATTCAACCTCAAAGTACACCACATATAACCAGATTGCAAAAATCCACGTGCCATCGCTCATCAATCTGGTAAAAGGTAATGACACTGCTGTAGATAAAAATAAGTTATTTGCTTTTGGAAAGCATAAAAATTTAGTTGCCACAGGAGGAGAACTTCAGATTGTTGGCAATGCTGAAGACCCCAATTTTTATCTTGTAGGAGGACATAATTTTGGATACAGTTGTGTAGAAAATTGTGATGCATTTCATCAAAAATATCAAGATGCGGTCTATAATTTTGGTATCATACAGGAAGGAAATGAGCTAAAAATATCTCTTTCCCAAGTGATTTCTGATGTGAGTTGCCCAGAATGTCTTGCGGCAGATAATATTTCCGTTATGAGAAGAAGAGATGGTCCCATCCTTCCACAATTGTTTAAGAACCCCTCGAGCTCAACCATTGAGCAAGGTTTTGGTTTTTTTGCAGGAGTTTTTACTACAACTGATGGAGCATGGAACGATGCTGTTTATATCCACCCTGGATTTTTAAATGCCAAAAGCAAGTTATACACCATCGACAGTGCTTACAATCAAAAAAATTATAATGTGTATTCATGTCCTAATTTTGCGTTTTATGATTCTGAGGGAGAAACTGTTCATTCGTTTCTGATGGGAGGCATTGGTGATGGTCAGCTTGGATTCACCAATACTGCTACACACATAAAGACGAATGTTACGGATATGAAAAGTACTAGAACATTGATCAACCCTGACCATTTATTCAATAAAAACAAAGTAAATAAACCTATCTTCCATGGGGCTGAAGCCATTTTCTTTGGGGATGATGCTTTAGCTAAAGCTTATGTTAAGAAAGACACAGCAAAAATAGAAACAGAGTTGTTTGATATGTCTGAGTTTGGAAATGGAGATGTATTTGTAGGATACATTTACGGGGGCATTGAATCGTATGAATCAAATCCAGGAACCTACGGAAATAAAAAATCCATGGCCTCAAAAAAAATATTTAAAGTGACATTGAAAAAGAAGTAAATAATTTATAGTTCTTGTGGCAAAGCTTAAGAATCTACAAACGATAGCTTTGCCACTTTTCTACTTTGTAACCATAAATAAAATTGTATTCCAAATAGTAATGCACCAGATATTAGGTGAATTGCCTGAGTTCCAATAGGAAATTCTGCATAGTACATTAAAATTCCAGTAATGGTTTCTAAGAATAACAGTAGCAATATCCATTTTACTAGTTTGTACCCTAAACTATGTACTTGGTTTAGATAGAATAATCCAAAATT
>ENA-ORDA01003470-ORDA01003470.1-marine-metagenome-genome-assembly--contig:-NODE-3470-length-10986-cov-2.216243_pt1 | contig 10986 bp, 9 predicted proteins | sample MGYA00237778_ERZ508506 | MGnify/ENA primary metagenome ERZ508506 (study PRJEB26177, sample SAMN06267891) | marine metagenome | isolation source: Monterey Bay, California, USA | place: Pacific...
CATCAGGCACTTTTTGATTTAAAGAAAACCAATAACCTAAAGGAGCAGGCTGTAGTGTTGGTGGAGAAGAAAAGTCTCTAGGACCTTGCTCAATAATTCCATTTGTTGAATCGTATTTTAATTGTATAGGATCTGTGTAAACTATTTGACCATCTGATATTTTATTTAACTCATCTCTAAAGTAATCTTTCATACCGTATTGAGATATTTCAGTTAAACCATCTCTAGACAATCTTAAAACAGCACTTCTATCTTTATCAGCAAAATATCTTCTAAATCCAAAGTTAGCAAAACTTTCTGGATTCCTACTAATACCATAGTCACCAATATAAGGTGTTACAGGTCCTATAACTTTAGATGTTAAAGCTGTTGTTTGGTTTCCTTCTGTGGAATATATAGCGTCTTTATCTATCAAAGCTTGACTAACTTTGTTCTCTTGAAATATAGCTAAGTTGTTGTCTAAAGCATGTATTAATTGTATACTACCATTGTGAGGATCTACAGATCTAGTTATATCTTGACCAACTGAAAAAACGTTAGTTTCATTTATATTAGTCTTATTGTTATATATACCTGAGTATATTAGCGCACTGCTTCTATATCTAACACTGTTTGAATCTTCTTTTAAATAAGCTCTTGGACCTAATTGAACTTGATTACCATTAAACCTACCTTTTATTCTAGACTCTTCTATAACCCAGTTAGAACCATTAGTAGCACTTAAAAATATCTCATTTAAACCAGAATAGCTATTAGTATAAGGAGCTGATGTTGAATTTACACCATCTGGAAAATTAGGAAACTTATTAGTAGTATAATTTAAACCTTGAACACCAGGGAATACTTTAGAGTAAACATCGTTATTACCAGCTGTATCTTCTATTTTTGGAGATGTAACTTGTTTTAACCAAAATGAATTATAGTATTTTACTTCTAAATTAAATGACATTATTTACGTATTATAAAGTGTATATTATAAGTATCTGAAGGAAGACCCCTTTGTAAACCGTTAGCATCTATAGCCCTAAATTCCACATAGTAAACAAGAGCTCTTTTAAAACCATCGCCAGCATCACTACCCATATCAGAGTTTTGTATAGTACCACTGCTATTAGGACCAGCATAGTTAAAGGTTAAATATTGGTTTTCACCAAGCGAAGATATTAAAAAATCAAGTGGAGCTTCAACAGCGTTATTTAATTGTGAAACGTAATATTCTCCTCTATTACCATCAACAAGTTTATCTTGGTTTATGTCTTTATATTGACCTTTCCATTTTAAAACTTTCGTGACTTCATAAATTAACTGCTTATTTCTAGGAAGGTCTTGGAATGGATATTGTGGAAGAGATTCCCAATTGTCAGTGCTAATATCAAAAATAGATAATTCTTCAGCCCCATTGCTAGTATGGCTAATTCTAGCAACTCTTAGATTTCCTGATCCAACATTGGCTCTTTCAAAAACAACAGCTGTTGAAACTACGTTGTAAGGTAACCAAGGATCTGATGGTAGTGATGTATTTATCTGTGTTAATTTATGTTGTAAAGGAGAGCTTTTACTACTAAGAATTAAAGAGTCATAGTTAGAATGGTTTTTAACAAAATAACTCCATTTTCCAGTTCCTCCATTAGCCCCTCCAAGAGGATAACCTGTACTACTACCATCTTGCCACATACATTTATATAACTCAGGTTTTATATTTGACAATTGAAAAGATTTTGTAACATCTACATCTTGCATACCATTAGCACTTAGTGTAAAAGTAACTTTATAATCTCCATTTAAGTCAATTTTAATAGCACCTGAAGCTGACTCACCGCGACAAGAGATTAATTTAATTTCCTCTTGTGCCGATTTCATATCTTCTTGCATTTGTTTTGCTTTTTTCATCATTTCGACCATGCCACCTTTAAACATTGTTAGACTCCTTTAAAGATTTAATTGATTTTTTGTCAACCTTTGAGTTGAACGCGTTTTCTAGTTCTTTGAGGCCATCATCACTAAGAAATTGGTCCTCAGTTTGTTTTTGTTGTTGCTCTAATTTATTGGCTTCTTTATTGGAGAGGGTGCTTCCATTGGTTTCTCCAAGTTCAATAACTAAGCTTATTCCATCAACAATAGTTCCTAGTTTCTTTTCGATTGATTTTTGAGTAGCGCTGGTTAGTAAGTTATTGAAATCTTTATTAAGAGTGAGTGTTATTGTTTCGGCACTAAAAGAACTGAAGAGTGTATTTTTTACAACTGTTTTAGCAGCACCAGAGAAAGAAAGTTTATAAATTATTTTTTCCCAATCCCCTTGATTCTTGATGCTAGGTTGGTTTTTATTTACTATCTTTTTTTCAGCTGTGCTATCTTTTATGTCACCTAATGATTCACCTTCAGGTATTTTTTTATCGGCTTTAGGCGTTATAGTTTCTTTCTTTGTCGATTTCAGATTTTTTTTTTCATCATCCATGTTATTTGGATGAAAAGCAATCATTCTGAGAAGGGTCATTTCGAGTCCGATTTGCTCACTTGGCGAGTAATTGATATCTTTTTGTCCGTTAATCGCAATTTGGTAAAAAAGTTGTAAGTCTTGTGCAGAAATAAGTGTTGCTAAAGTTCTAATTTCAGTAGATATTTGTTTGTCATCACTAATCAATTGAGCTATAGATATTTTATGAAAAAGAGACGTTAAATCTTTAAGTGCATTTGAAAGATTTTCACCTTTATGAGTAAGCTCTCTTATAAATAATAAAACTTCATCGGCTTTTCTTTGAATAACCAAAGAGGCAAGCTTAAAAATATCATCATGGTTAACGAGCCCTAGCATTGCTTTTATATCTTTATCTTTTACACTTCCATTACCAAAAGATATAGATTGGTCTAGGAGACTTAGAGCATCACGCATAGAGCCGTTACCAAATTCTGCAATCTTTGATAAGGCATCATCTTCAAATTCCAAGCCTTCTGAGTCCATAATAAACTTTAGATGATTAAAAATTTCATCATGAGACAGCTTGTTTAAGTTAAATTGAAGACAACGCGAGAGAATAGTAATGGGTAGTTTTTTTGGATCTGTAGTCGCTAACAAAAATTTAATGTGTCCTGGGGGCTCTTCAAGTGTCTTTAGTAATGCATTAAAGCTGCTCTTAGAGAGCATATGAACTTCATCAATAAGATAAATTTTATATAGGTTTTTTGTGGGTGTATATTGTGCATTTTCTAGAATCTCTCGCATATGGTCTACACCTGTATGAGAAGCAGCATCAAGTTCAATAAGATCAATAGATTGCCCTCTATCAATTTCTAGACAAGTCTCACATTTACCACAAGGATTAGAGCTAATACCTTTTTCACAATTAACTGACTTTGCAAATATTCTCGCAATTGTAGTTTTGCCAACACCTCGAGTGCCTGTAAACAAAAAGCCATGGTGAAGATTATTGTTGTCTAGTGCGTTAACAAGTGTTCTAATTGTATGCGTTTGACCGACCAACTCTTGAAAATTATGTGGCCTATATTTTCTAGCTAAAACTTGGTAATGCTCACTCATTAAAGTTTGTGTTATTGTGAAAAGTGTAGTGCCAAGAATAAGTTCCAACACATAAAAAAATTATTACCGTTGCTCCCTTCCAGGCCTGGCGGGGTTCATAACCATTCATTGTCGGTATACCCTCGACACCACACCATTATTTTACTTGAAATGATTATTCTAGTTAATTATTATTGGTCTTTAAAGTGGCTTATTTATATAGTCAGTTTAAATTACAAAGTCAGGCTTTTATTCCTTTTAAGGCTTGATATTGATTATATATTAACGACCAAATTGGCCCCACCTGGCCATTATTAATCTGCTGAGCATCAATGTTAGTAATTGGAAACACTTCACGTGTCGAACTACTAATCCATACCTCATCAGCATTCATTAATGCCTCTTTACCAAAAGCAATTTCTTTCAGGTCAATACCACAATGATTGGCACAATCAATAATAATTTCTCTCGTAATGCCTGACAATATAAGTGGCCCTTTAGGATGTGTATAAATACAATTATTTTTGACAATAAATACATTTGAACTTGATCCTTCAGTAATTACTCCATCACGGCAAAGAATTGCTTCCTCGGCATCGTTTTCTTTAGCTTCTTGTGCATACATTGTGTTTGCTAAAAGAGACGTAGCTTTGGTATTGCATTGAGACCATCTAATATCGTCACGAGATATTGCGGATCCTCCCCTTAGTAAAATTTCTTTAGATCGAGAATTTAACCCGGTTGATTGGATATAAACAGTCGGTTTAAGGTCGCCATGGGTGTGATTTCTATTTTCATCACAACCACGAGAAACTTGTAAGTAGATTGCCTGGTCATCACTACCTTTATTGAATGAAATTATCTTGTTAATTAAGCTTATCCATTCATCTTTAGTGTGTGGATTTTTAATGTTAATTGAATCTAAGCCATCTTGAAGACGGTTTAGGTGAGGGTCTAAGCCGAATATATGTCTATTGTAGATTGGAAAAACCTCATAAACTCCATCTCCAAAAAGGAAGCCTCGATCCATTACGGAAATATATGCTTTATTTTTTTGAATAAAGTTTCCGTTTAGATAAACCACAGTTTATCTAAATAGGAGTTTAATAGTATCAATCATCTTAGAAATGAAGCCAGCTTCAGCAGCATTTTCAAGAGCAATTAGTGGAAGAGTTGCTATATTTTGGTCATTAAAACTCACAACAAGTTCTCCTACTTGCTCACCTTGGCTTATTGGGGCAATCAAGTCTTGGTTAAGATTAATAGTTTGAGTGGTATACCTAAACTGATTTCGAGGTAAAGTTAAAAAGCTTGAGTCTGCTACACCAACTTTAATATTTGCCTTTTCAGATTTATACACACGTACTTGGTGAGATATGTCGTTTACAGATTGAGTTTCAAAAAAGCGAAAACCATAATCCAATAATTTTTCTGTTTCAGAGGTACGAATTGCAGGGCTATCTGAGCCAAGGACAACTGAAATAAGTCTCATATCTACTCGATTTGCACTAGTTACGAGGCAATAGCCAGCTTTTTGAGTCCAGCCAGTTTTGAGTCCATCTACAGTGCTATCAGTAAATAGGAGCTTGTTTCTATTAGTCTGAGTTATGTTGTTATAAGTAAACTCTTTCTGTTTGTACCACTCGTAATAAACTGGAAACTCTCTAATCATCGCAGATGAAAGCAGTGCCATATCTTTTGCAGTAGTATATTGATCATCATGTGGCAAACCTGAAGCATTCTCAAAACGAGTGTTTTCCATTCCTATTTGTTGGGCGTAATCATTCATAAATAGAACAAATGTACCTTCTGAGCCAGCAACATGTTCAGCTAAAGCTACAGAGGCATCATTTCCAGATTGAATTATCATTCCTTTTAATAGGTCTTCTAGCTTTATCATTTTTCCAACTTCAATAAAGCTTTTTGAGCCGCCAGTTCTCCAAGCCTTTTCACTGATTTTTACGTCATCATCTAGAGTAATAAATTCTTCTTTGAGCCGCTTAAAAACAACATATGAAGTCATCAGCTTTGTTAAGCTGGCGGGAGTTCTCTTTTCATTTTCATTATTTGCAGCAAGGATTATTCCAGAGTTGTGATCCATCAGGACATAGGCCTTTGCAGCAATAGAAGGGGCTTCAGGAATGTAAAAGCGCGGCTCTTCAGCGTATGCACTGAAAATAAAAGGGATTATTAAAACAGTTTTTAAAAGTTTAAAAAGGGGATTTGATTTCATAGAATAGTGTTTATATAGTTAATTAATTATTCGATTTGTAGTCTAAAAAAAATGTGAATAATGGCTATTAAGTTGATTATAACGAGTTACTGTAAATAACGCGGACTTTTATGTTTGTGTATTGACATAATAATACCAAAGCTAGCCATTAATGTCATAAGAGATGAGCCGCCATAACTTATCAAAGGAAGAGGTACTCCAACTACTGGTACTAGTCCTGAGACCATTCCTATGTTTACAAAAACATACGTAAAGAAAACAAAGGTAAGGCTTGATCCCAATAATCTAGAAAAATTATCTTCACATCTAAGTGACAAGCTAAAGCATCGAAAAATAATCAGTGAGTAGATAGTTATTAATAATATAAATCCAAGAAATCCCATTTCTTCAGCTAAAACTGAAAAAATAAAGTCAGTAGACTGTTCTGGCACAAAATCAAGCTGTGATTGAGAACCATGAGTTAGTCCTTTACCAGTTAAGCCTCCTGATCCAATTGCAATTTTAGATTGAATAATATGGTAGCCTGAGCCTAAGGGGTCAGATTCAGGATTAAATAAGGTGAGAATTCGATTTTTCTGATAGGTAATTAGCAAATAATTCCAAGCAATATAAAGAGATCCCATTAATAAACTAGATAGAATCAAAAGGTTTAGCCAGATTGTTTTAACAAGGCGTATTCTAAATCCTGAAAAAAATAAAACATATATACCTGAAGCACCTATTAATAAAGAGGTTCCAAGGTCTGGCTGTTTAGCTATCAAAAGAACAACGAGAGCTATAGTAATCAAAGAAATTATTACTGAAAGGGCTCTAGGTGGCAATGTTTTTTCACTTAAGATTGCAGCAATTGTTATTGGAACAATAATTTTCATCATCTCTGAGGGTTGAAACCTAATAAAGCCTAGATCTAACCATCTTTGTGCTCCACCTCCAGAACTCCCAAAAAACAATACTAGTATTAATAATACAGTACCTATAATCATTAATATTGGAGCTGAGCGCAGTAAAAAAAATGGTGGTATTTGTGCAATAACCAACATCACTGATGTTGCTAAACCAAGATGGATTAGCTGCCGATAAACTAAACTTAAAGAGCCTCCGGAGCTACTATATAGAATCATTAAGCCCAGAGAGGAAAGAAGGATAATGAAAATTAATAAAGGAGTATCAATTTTAAAAAACTTATAAAAAGTATAAATTCTTTTAAAAAGGAGGCTGATCATAGAACCAACAAACCAACTTTCCTAAGATCACCAAGAAGTAAGTTAAAGCTGCTGCATGCAGAAGAGTTATTCATGCATTCAACCCCCAATCCAAATTCAGATATTGCAACTTGTTGTTTTGGCGAGAGAAAGATGGGTATTTCCCCAGTACCAATTATTAATAAATCTAACGGGTCTTTTGTAGAGAGCTCAAATAGAAACTCTTTGTTAATTTCAGTTATACTCGAGATTGAAAGTTCATCAGATCTATTGGCAGATATAAAACATGGTGTCTTTAATTTAGTATGAGAGAGTGAAACTGATAAATCATCTAACGAAAGAACTGAATTTTGATTAGCATTTTGCTGGGTAAACTCCATCAATTTACTTGCTTATTTGGATGTTGGAATATTATTATAACAGTGTAAAATTAGCTTATGATTTGATTTATTTATTGAACTGGAAATCATTCTTTAAAGCTATCAATTTGACTCAATAAATATATTTTATTTTTTATATTGAAACCTATTATTTTTTATAAAAAAAATACTTAACTAATGAAATCAAGATTTGCACCCTCACCGACAGGATATTTGCATATTGGTGGTGCTAGAACGGCACTTTTTGCTTGGTTATGGGCTAAGAAAAATAATAGCAAATTTGTACTTCGAATTGAAGATACTGATACAGAGCGTTCAACTCAAGACTCCGTCGATGCTATTTTGGATGGTATGGATTGGCTTGGCTTAAACTACGATGAAGGGCCAATTTTTCAAAGCGCAAGAATTGATCGATACAATGAAGTAATTAGTGATTTACTTTCTCAGGGAAAGGCATATTATTGCGATTGTTCAATTGAGCGGTTAGAGGAGATGCGTGAAACATTGATTGCAAGAGGTGAAAAACCTAAATATGACGGTTGTTGTCGCAAAAAGAATTTAAAAAAAGGTGTTATTAGATTTCTTAATCCAGATTTAGGTGCTGTCAGTTTCAATGATTATGTTAAGGGTCAAATTGAAATTTCAAACTCCGAATTAGATGACTTGATTATTGCGAGATCAGATGGTTCACCTACATACAATTTAACGGTTGTAGTTGATGATCATGATATGGAAATTGAGTGCGTTATTAGAGGTGATGATCACATAAATAATACGCCTAAGCAGATTAATCTATATGAAGCTATGGGCTGGCCTATTCCTAAATTTGCTCACGTGCCTATGATTCTTGGTTCAGATGGCTCACGTCTTCCAAAAAGGCATGGTGCGCTTAATTTGTTGTCATATAGAGATGATGGTTTTTTACCTAAAGCATTGCTTAATTACATTGTAAGATTGGGCTGGTCAAATGGTGATCAAGAAATTTTTTCGATCGATGATATGATTAAACTGTTTGAGCTTAAAAATATTAATAATTCACCTGCAAGCTTTAATCAAGAGAAGCTTGAATGGATCAATCAGTCATACATAAAAACAACTCCTATTGAAGAGCTAGTTGATAATCTAAGGTGGCACTTAAATCAACTCTCAATTGATTTAGCTAATGGCCCCGACATTAATGAGGTTGTTGAATCTCTCAGAGAGCGATCTAAGTCTCTGGTTGATATGGCTCAAAGTTGCGTTATGTTTTATAGTGATTTTACTGATTTTGAATCAGGTCAAGCGAGCAAAGTTTTTAGTCTTGAATCAAAGTTAATTCTTGATGACTTATATATGCAACTTAAAGTTTTAGAGCATTGGAATGCTGAAAATATTCATTCTGTTATTAATAATATTTGTGAAATTCGAGGTGTAGGATTTGGCAAAGTGGGCCAACCATTCAGACTTGCTCTTAGTGGCGATGGTAAAGCTGGAAGTATTGATATAAGTGCACAATTTGTGGGTAAAAAAAGAACTATATCAAGATTAAAAATGGCAATTAAATGGATCAATAACTTAGATTCTTAAGTTTTTTCATAACTAATATCACAAAGAGCTAAAGTGCTATCAAACTTTTTTGAAATTTTCTTGCTTCTTTCACCAGTATTTTTTCTTATAATTCTTGGTAATATTCTTCGGAGAATTGGTGTTCCTGATATTTCTTTTTGGGATGTAAGTGATAAGCTTGTCTATTGGGTTCTAGCTCCTTCTCTTTTATTTCATTTCATTTCTCAAATTAATCTGTCTTCAGAAATGCTCTATAGTTATGCTGCAGTTATATTGAGTGGAATATTTTTTGTAACAACAGTAGTCATAATTCTAGCCAAGCTTTTTAGGTATTCTCCAGCAACATGGACATCAATACTTCAGGGAGCTGTTAGACATAATGCATTTATTGCACTTGCAATAGCAGGAAGTTTATTTGGAGATGCGGGTTTGGCGGTTGGTGCTGTGCTTATGCTTTTATATGTACCCAGTATAAATATCGTTGTGATATCCATTATGGTCTCTAATTTGAACCAACCTGGTCAAACTGATTCTAAAAAAGGAATAGCTAATATATTTGTTGAGCTTATAAAAAACCCCTTTATTCTTGCAATGATTGCAGGTCTTATTTTTTCATTGATTGATTCAGAAAAAATAGTAATTATCAATGAAACTTCAGGTCTATTAGGTTCGGCAGCATTGCCAATAATGCTTTTAACTATAGGAGCTAAAATAAAAGTTAGGGATCTTGCTTTAAAAATCACACCAATCCTTATTTCTAATTCTCTCAAATTGATTGCGTTTCCTGTGATCGCTTATTTTGTTGCGAAATTCATGGAGCTTAGTCAGTTAGAAGTTATTGTAGCGGTTATATTTGCTTCAGTTCCAACTGCAGCCTCGTCCCATGCATTGGCAAAGCAATTTGGTGGTGATGCTCAGCTGATGACAAGTATTGTTACAACACAGGTTGCATTGTCATTTATTACAATACCTGTTATTTTGGCTGTTATTAGCTAATTGTAACTAAGAATAATTATTAAACAATTTTTTTAATAAAACAGATTTAATGACGATAAGTGTTATAATAATAGCTAAGAAATATTTATATTCTTTTTCTGTTTCCAACTTTTTAATACATGAACGACAAAATTAAAGTAGTCAGTGATACTTCTTTTGAAGCTGACGTAATAAGTTCCTCACAACCTGTTTTAGTTGATTTTTGGGCCGAATGGTGTGGCCCGTGCAAGTCACTAGCTCCTGTCCTTGATGAAATTGCAGATGAGTATGATGGCCGAATAACTATAGCAAAGGTTAATGTAGATGAAAATGTTCAGTTACCACTAAAATATGGCATTAGAGGAATCCCAACTATGCTACTATTTCAAGATGGTGCAGTTCATGCAACCAAAGTCGGTGCTCTTTCTAAGGCAAACTTAAATGCTTTTTTGGACTCAAATATATAATCATTATTTATTTTTAACTTACTAATAACCAAAAACTCCTTCAACCAAAAAAACCTTCAACTAAAACTATTATTTCCAACTTGGCGTCTTGCTAATCTCTATTGCTTACTTAATAATCTTCTATGAAACTATCAGAACTTAAAATTCAAACACCCGCTGAACTTCTTGAGTTAGCTCAATCTTTAGGTATTGAGAACATCTCAAGAGCAAAAAAACAGACGCTAATTTTTGCGATACTTAAAAATAAAGCTGACAATGATGAAGAAGTACTTGGCGATGGAGTATTGGATATTTTGCAGGAAGGTTATGGCTTTCTAAGATCTTCGAATGACTCTTATGTTTCAGGTCCAGACGATATTTATGTCTCCCCTAACCAAATTAAGCGCTTTAATTTATCTACTGGTGACGTGGTTACTGGCAAGATTAGAGCGCCAAAGAAAGGTGAAAAGTATTTTGCACTAGTCAAAGTTTCTGAAGTGAACGAAGATTCGCCTGAAAATGTAAGAAACCGAATTCCATTTTCTTCTTTAACTCCACTGCATCCAAATGAAAGATTAAAGCTTGAGCTTGGTAATGGGGGTACTGAAGATATTACTGCGAGAGTTATTGATTTAGTTGCTCCTTTTGGTAAAGGGCAAAGAGGTTTACTAGTAGCACCACCTAAGGCTGG
>ENA-ORDA01003477-ORDA01003477.1-marine-metagenome-genome-assembly--contig:-NODE-3477-length-10970-cov-3.949784_pt1 | contig 10970 bp, 9 predicted proteins | sample MGYA00237778_ERZ508506 | MGnify/ENA primary metagenome ERZ508506 (study PRJEB26177, sample SAMN06267891) | marine metagenome | isolation source: Monterey Bay, California, USA | place: Pacific...
CGGTGAAAGACTAGAAATTTCTCGGTACGCTAATAAATACAAATAATAAATAACCGATTAATTAGTTAATAATGTAGGCGGTGAAAGACTAGAAATTTCTCGGTACGCTAATAAATACAAATAATAAATAACCGATTAATTAGTTAATAATGTAGACGGTGAAAGGCTAGAAATTTCTCGGTACGCTAATAAATACAAATAATAAATAACCAATTAATTAGTTAATTTTTCGATCTGATCCGTCGAAAGCTTTATTATAACAAATATATATTTTTGATTTTAGGATGTTTTTGCTCATATTACTTTTTCCTTTCTTAGGTTTTTTTTCATCTAATTTGCTCGGTCGTTTTATCGGCGTTTCTGGTTCAAGGTTTTTGTCAACTTTTTCAATTATACTCGCGTTTATGCTATCGCTTTTCGCTTTTTTTGAATCTGCTTTGTTAGGTTCAGTCTGTTCTATTTTTTTTTCTTCTTGAATTAATATCGAGCTGTTCATTGCTCCGTGGTCTTTTTGTTTTGATTCTTTGAGCGCAACGATGTTACTCGTAGTTTGCGGTGTATCTTCACTTGTTCATCTTTATTCTATCGAGTATATGCTAACGGATCCGCATGCTTCTAGATTTATGGGTTATCTTTCTTTATTTACGTTTTTCATGCTTGTTTTAGTTACGTCTGATAATTTTTTAGTTATGTTTTTTGGTTGGGAAGGAATTGGTTTAGCTTCTTTTTTGCTTATAAGTTTTTGGCATACAAGAATTCAAGCTGGTAAATCGGCGATTAAAGCTATGCTCGTTAACAGGATTGGTGACTTAGGTTTAGTTTTATCGATTTGCTCCATTTTTTTGACTTTCAAAACCTTAGACTATTCAACAATTTTTTCGCTAGCTAGTTTTTCCAGTGAAAGTTCTTTTTCGTTTTTATTCTTTAACAGCGTAGATCGATTGTGTGTAATTACGTTTTTTATATTTTTTGGCGCTTTGGGTAAATCCGCTCAAATAGGTCTTCATATTTGGTTGCCTGATGCTATGGAAGGTCCTACTCCTGTTTCTGCGTTAATTCATGCCGCGACGCTAGTTACAGCCGGTCTTTTTTTAATTATTAGATGCTCCGTTTTGTTCGAGGAGTGTCCAATAATTCTGTTTGTTGTTACATTAACAGGATCTTTAACAGCTTTTTTTGCTGCTAGTGTCGGTTTAGTACAAAATGATCTAAAAAAAGTGATCGCTTATTCAACCTGCAGCCAGCTCGGATTTATGATGTTTGCTTGCGGTCTTTCCCACTATTCTATTGCTTTGTTTCATCTAGCTAATCACGCATTATTTAAGGCTTTACTCTTTCTGAGCGCTGGTTGTGTAATACATGGTTTACTTGATGAGCAGGATTTAAGAAAAATGGGAGGGTTGATTCAGATACTTCCCGTAAGTTATACCATGATTTTTATTGGATCGTTGGCTTTGGTCGGTTTTCCGTTTTTAACGGGTTTTTACTCTAAAGACGTTGTTTTGGAGATTGCTCTAGCGACCCCAACTTTTATTGGTAATTTTGCTCATTGATTGGGTTGTTTGGCAGCTTTTTGTACTTCTTTTTATTCTTTTCGTCTTATTTTTTTAACTTTCTTAAATAATACAAATAGCACTAAAGTTTACGTTGAAAATGCTCACGAAGCTCCTATCATAATGGTTTTGCCTCTTATGTTTCTAGCTTTTGGAAGTATCTTTTGGGGATTTTTTTCTAAAGACTTATTTATTGGTGTTGGATCCCCATTTTTTTTAACATCTCTCATTACAAATTTCGAAAATTTGGCGCTTTTGGAAGCTGAATTTGCTCCGGCTGTTTTAAAGAATATCCCTTTTATTTTTACGGTTTTAGGTGCTTTACTTTCTTTTTTTTTGATAAATTGCTCTATTACGTCTAAAGCTGTTATTTTTGATTATAAGATAGATCTCTTTTATAGAAATCTTTATAGTTTCTTGTCTAAGAAGTGGCATTTTGATCAACTTGCTAACGAATTAGTTATACATAATCTAATGAACTTTGGTTATCGTGTTAGTTTTCAATTATTGGATAAAGGTAGCATTGAGGTTTTTGGCCCTTTTGGATCTTCCTTTAAACTTTGAGGTTATTCAAAATTATTGGGTAATATACATTCAGGTATGATTTTCCACTATTCCTTTGTTATGTTATTTTCTATTTTATTCTTTTTTTGCTGACTTTTATTGTTTAATTTAAATTGATGAGTAAATTCAACTTTTCTTATTCTTTTTTCTTACAACCTTTATTGTATAGCTTAAAATATACTTTGGTATAAATTTTTATCTTTTCTGTGTTTGATTCTGGCTCAATATAAACGTTATCCGAGTATTTAAAACATGCTAATATAACAATAAGTTTTTGTTGTGTTTGGAGAGTATTAATAAAAGTAAACATTCGCTAAAAATATGAAAAACGTACAGTAAACAATCAATTTCCTATAAGATTGATAATCATTTTGTGTATAGCTTTTATAAGATTAGATAGTTGATTCGCAGTAAACTTTTCAAGTCAATGATCTTTAGCAGTTTTTTTCGATCTTTCTGCCTCAATAGTTTCGCTATATTTCTTTTGGGAATCAGCAGTTAGGAATATTGAACAATAAAATAACTTTTGATTCAGTGACTCGGAGTAGGGTCTTTTTACGTGTTTGTAATTTGGTCTGTTAAAAGAAAAAATTGATTTCGAACAGTTTTTAAAAATTTAAGATTAATGCTGATAAATCAAGTGCCAGAAGTCTCGGTAATGCCTGAAGCATGAACGTTATATTATTTATTAGATTTAAATTGTAAAAAGGAAGGATTGTAAGCTTTTAAATAAAATCCAGTAGGTGGAGTTATGAAAAGAAACTAAGATCCTTTAATGTTATTTCAGGGGTTAGAATAAAAAATGTAACGTTAATATGTTTCAATTCTTTTTAGAATTTCGAAGGTTAAAACAAATCTCTAAATAAAAACATCAATTCTTTGGTTACGAAAGCCTAAGTATCGAAAGGAATTAGAGACTCCTGTAGTTTAGGCTGTCAATAAAAATCGTATTTTCCATACTCAATTTTGGTAAAAGAATAAAGATAATTCGATTAATCTAAAAAGTATAATCGCAAGGTTGAAATTTAAAGATTCAGACGAGAAAGAAGCTTCGTTTGTGGGTTGTGTTATTTAATTCGATAAAACGCGCAAATCTTACCAAAACTTGTAATTTAATCAGCCAATAAGATATCTTATATTTTTCGATTAAACAGCTGTTGCATGGTTGTCGTCAGTTCTTATTTTATAACGTTCAGTTTATTCTGTTAAAGAACGAAACTTTTTTTTTAAGGTAAAAGAACCTAAAAAAATGTTTTGATAAAAAACACAAAAAAAAATGACTTCTAAATCCTTATGACGCTAATGTTTTGGGCTTTTAATGCTATACAATATAAGAGAATAAAACATTAAAATTTATTTAAGCTTTAAAATTTAAACGAAAATCTTATTTTGTTCAGATTGTTTTTTGAAACTCAAAAACATAAAGAAGGAATAAACAGTAATGATTGGTTATTCCGCGGTCATGAAACTTTCTTTTCTTTCTATACTTTTCGCCCGTCGCTTCTTGATATTAAATTCTAACAAGCTGAATTAGAGGATAAAGTTCGATATTAATTATCTCAAAGTTTTTCGAGCTTTTTCATACGTTAGTTTTTGAGATTATGAATAAGTCGTAACAAAGTAATCGTAGAGGAATCTGTGGTTGGAATAAGATATTTTAAACTCGATCCTTTAATAGTTCTTTTGCTTGTAACAAGATCCCAATGCTTTAACTATTAGAGTTCAATTCTTTTGTTTTTGATATCTTTTTTAGCGCTTTATTTATCTTATAAAAAGAAAGATCTATTTTTTCTAAAGTTTGCCGTGAATATTTTGTTTTATTAGATGTTTTTTTTTACTCAGCGACATGCTTTTCATTTGGTTGATCCTAGTATTATGCCTTTATTATCTTCTTTAAGCTGCCTTGTTACAACTTTAGGCGCTGTTTTATACTTTCATGGTTTCGTAGCTGGTTTAAATGTTCAGCTTTTTGGACTTTTTTCTATTTTAATCTGTATGTTTTTTTGGTGAAGGGATGTCGTTAGAGAAGGAACATTAGAAGGTTGTCATACAAATATCGTTCAATTAGGATTGCGTTACGGAATGATCTTATTTATTGTATCCGAGATAATGTTCTTTTTTGCTTTTTTTTGGGCTTTTTTTGCTGCTAGTATAGCGCCGACAATTGAGGTCGGAAACGTTTGACCGCCAAAAGGCATCGAGGCTTTTAACCCTTTTGAAATTCCTCTAGTAAACACTTTGATTTTACTTTGCTCTGGAGCAACGATAACATACTCTCATCACGCTATAACCGCAGGTAATAAAAAAGAGGCTGTTTTCGGTTTAGTTTTAACTGTGTCGTTGGCGACTGTTTTTACAGGTTTTCAGGCTTTTGAATACGTTAGTGCGCCGTTTAGTATTTCTGACGGCATTTTTGGTTCGACTTTTTATTTAGCAACAGGTTTTCATGGTTTTCACGTTTTTGTTGGTACTGTTTTTCTTGTTGTTTGTTTAATTCGATTATTATCTAATCACTTTACAGTTGAGCATCATTTTGGTTTTGAGGCTGCTGCGTTTTATTGGCATTTTGTTGATATTGTTTGGTTGTTTCTCTACGTTGCCGTTTATTTTTGAGGAGGTAATTAGTAAAGTTTTAAATTTTCTAATTGTTTAAAAAATTTCTAGTCTTTTATTTTCTTAGAAGATTGTTGTTAAGCGTTGGGTTGTTAATTTTTTTAGATGAATGTTTTTGTTCTTTTATTTTTATCGTTTTTTATCCTTTTAAGCAGTTTGAGCGAAAACCTTGAGTTTTTAGTTCATAACGAAGAGTCTTTACTAATTTTATGTTTTATCGCTTTTATCTTTTTTGCTTATAGTTTTTTGAGTGTGGGCTTTTATGATGATTTTCAAAAACGAGTATCTGATTTAGAACAGCAGCTTGTATTAGTTGCTTGTAGTAGATTTAATGTTTTACTTTCTAGTTTCAATGAGTTCTTTCTTCGTAAGGATTTGGTTCTAAGATTTCAATTTATTTTGGGTTTGTTGAGATCTGGTCTTTATTTAGACTATTCTGTATTTTCGTCTAGCCTTACATTTTTTTTTGATTCATTACTTCTATTTCAGCTAAGTAATGTCTTAAAATTAAAAAATCAAATATTAAAACCTTTAAAAAACCGATTAAATCATTTTAGTTTAGTTCCGTTTTTATTTGGTGATTCAAAAGCAGCCATTTCGTTAGTGTCTCATAAAACTTTCACGCGTTTTATTAAAAAATCAATATTTTCAGAAAACTTACAATTTTTTCATAAATCGATAATTTTAAAGCATTTATAGTTAGATCTTCCGTGCTTTTAACGCCTATGTTTTTGCTTGATTCAGAAAGTTTAAAAAATTTCAAATAGAATGCTTGATTTGCCGCTTTAGGCGTTTAAATAACGAAATGTTTGGTCTAATTTCAGAGAGATCAAAATCCCTTTAGAGAAAACTTTTATCTTAAAATATATATTATTTTATTTATTGTTAAACAGATCCAATGGAGGCAGCGTTTTTAGGTGTGATTTAGTTTTAAATTTTAGCGAATTGATACATCTTATTAGCTACAAAAAAAATCAAAAGAGAAGCTGAAAGTAGCGGTGAGCGAAATCATAAAAAAATAACTTGTGGGTCTTTTAAGCCTTTGTTTGATACTGTTTATTATAATGTTTTATTATTTTTTTATAGAAAAATTTCGTTTTCTAACTTTTAGGCAGCAAAATCAATAGTGTATTAGTATTGAGAAGGAAAGCGCTTTGAATTAAAACAAGGAAAAAAGTCATGATAAATTTGAAATTTTAGGTATTCTTTTGTTTTAAACTAATTACTTTTTGCATAACGGTTTCATTATTTAAAATAAAGGGTGAGCTTTGAAAAAATTTAAAAGCTAATATTTCAGAACTTTAGAATAGTTTTAATCGTTTTTTTTAAACGCGAAGCCAAGCGATCTATTTAAGCGCTAGCTGAAATTGATTTAAACGTCATATGGAAGGCTTAACTCGTATCTGTTGCAATAGGTTGAGATGACGCTTGAATAGGAGTGAAAGGCTAAACAAGCTTGGTTATAGCTTGAACTCTGCGAAAGCTATTTTAGTAGCGCTTCTACTTAAAAAATGGGGTAAAGCACTGGTTTCGTTTTGGGCGATTTAATACTCTTTCAAGCGTTCCCAAACTTTGAATACATTTTAGGCTGGGCGCTTTAAAAGCGTAAAAACCTAGTAGTGAGTTAGACTCTGAGCTACAAAGTTCAAAGTCGAAAGAGAAACAACTCAGATCGTTTGATAAGATATTTAAATATAATTTTAATAACTCGAAAGTTTTTGGCTTCCATAAAAAGCTTTTTAGCGTTTATTATGTTAGGGTTGGCTTAGAAACAGCTATCGTTTAATGAAAACGTAATAGTTCGAATAATTAGCTCAAAAATCCTTAAAATTTAAGATTTTAAGTTCGTCGAAGCAGCGAGTAATTTAACTAGATTACGGTAGCAGAGCATTTTGTAATAGAAAAGCTGTGAAGCTAAAATCAATAAGGATTCTGTGAAAATTAGTAACATCTAAAACCTATAATGGTTCGTTTTTAATCTAAGCTTTTTTATTTCTGTTTTGAGTTTATTCGATCCTTAAGTATAAAACGAGAGTTTTTTGTGATAGGCATAAATACCGCGAAATATTTGAATTAGAAATTCGTCATTTGTAGCTTTGAAGGGTCCACCTTTTATACAAAACTTGATAGGGTAGTTAATTTTTATACGCAAATAAGGCTGCTGTACTTTAAGAGTAAAACGAGAGTGTAACTTTTATATTCGTATTTTTAGCTCCTAATTATTCTTCAGGAAAAAGTAAGGTTTAACTTATTATCGTAGCTTATAATCGCATCAGGTAGATCAATAAAAAATATTAAAACGTAAAGAATAATAAAAGATAATGAACTCGGCAATAAATCTTCGTAACTTTGGAAAAAGAAGATAAGGCTTAATAGATACTTTTAGGCTTTAATAGTAAACCAATGAGCGACTTTTTACTAAAAAATTAAAATAACGCAAATTTTATTGAAAAATGTATGTTATTTGATTGGTTCTCAATGTTTTAATCTGAAAAAATAATGTTTTACGCATTTTAATCTAAGGAAAAGCAAATAGGTGTCTTATTTTGAGGATAATAATGTAGCGAAATTCCTTGGCTTTTAATTGAAGTCCTGCATGAAACCATTAACGACTCATTGACTGTCTCATCTTTTATTCTTGTGAATTTGAAATAAAGGTGAAGATTCCTTTTTTCTAAAGTAAGACGAAAAGACCCTATCAATCTTTACTCAACGCTGATGTTGCTTTTTTAAACTTATTTGTTTAGTAATAGATAGTTCGTTTTTGTTTGTAACTTTTTTGAAAAACTATCCTATATTTTACTTGAGCTATTTTATTTCTTTAAAAATAGCGTTTGTGTGTGAGTTTATCTGGGATAGATTCCTTTTAAAAAGTAATAAAGGAATACAAAGATAACCTTAATTAAGATCTCTTAATTTTGAGCGAAAAAGTAAATGTTTGTTTGACTGCAAGGCATAAATTGTTTGAGCAGCTACTTTAGTAGGTTTTATTGATCCGTTAGTTTTGAACGAAAAAGCTATCGCATAATAGATAAAAGATACTGTAGGGATAACAAGATAATAAGAACCAAGCGATCAAAGCGACGTTCTTGATTGTTATATCGATGTCGGTTTAAAGCATCCTGATGATGAAGGCGTTATCAAGGGTTTAGCTGTTCGCTAACTAAGGCTTTCCATGAACTGGGTTTAAAACGATGTGAATCAGTTTAGTTTCTATCTGCTTGGTTTATTAAGGTTTATGGTCGTTTCCGCTAGTATGAGAAGACCGACGGAAAGAAAGCCTATAGTTAAAAACCCTTTTGGTTGTTTTGCCACGCTTTTAATTGTTTAAAAATTGAAAGCATTAACTTTTGAAACGTTGCCGCAACAACCTTAAAATAGGTTTAAGACGAAAACTTTGATCGGTCAATAATTAAGATTTTTAGACTTAAAAAAATAATTGATAACGAATGTTTTGATTAAAACTTTTTAGCTTAAAAATAACGATAATGATAAGCGAGGGATTTTTCCTCAGTGTTTTAGTTAAGAAAATACTGAGAAAAACACAAAAAGAAATAATTTTTCAATTTGAAAATTTTCATCTTAATTTTTCAATTCAAAAAATTTCTAAGTAAAAAGTTCGATTTTTTCGCTTTTTATTTTGTAAAAGGTGGGTACCTTCGAACTTACAAAATCGATAAAAACTTTTCTTTTTTTACCTCAAAAAACTGAAGAAAAACACAAAAAAATTAATTTTTCAATTTGAAAATTTTCAGTTTAATTTTTCAATTCAAAAAGTTTCTAAGTAAAAAGTTCGACTTTTTCGCTTTTTATTTTACAAAAGGTGGATACCTTCGAACTTACAAAATCGATAAAAAAACCTTGTTTTTTTACCTTAAAACACTGAAGAAAAACACAAAAAAAAATTAATCCTTCAATTTGAAAGTTTTCAGCTTAATTATTCCATTCAAAAAGTTTCCAAATCAAGCTTTTTACTTGGAAACTTTGGAAAATAAAAAGAATAATAAGATTCGAACTTATAACCTTTAGCTCCCAAAGCTAACGCGATACCTTTTCGCCATATCCTTTTCGAGTAAAACTTTCTTTCTTTCAAAACGTTCATGGTTATTTTCTAAAGGATTTGAACCTTTATTTGAGTATTGAAAAAACTCTGTCCTAACCGTTAGACGAAGAAAAACAAAATTAGCCTCGCATCAGATTAATTGAATCAATTGAAACAGATCCTTGCGTTCTATAATAAACAACTAAAAGACCCAATCCTATAGAAGATTCAGCTGCGGCGACAGTTAAAATTAATAACGCAAAAATTTGACCTATTCTATCATCTAAATAGATCGAACTAGTTAAAAAAATAAAGTTAATTGCTAGCAACATTAATTCAACGGAAATTAAAATAAGAATAACATTTTTTTTATTGAAGATGATGCCTGAAATACCTATAAAAAAAGAAACTGTTGGAATAATAATAAAAATCAGAAGATTCATCCTATAAAAAATTGTCTTAGTTTTTAGGTTATAAAAATCGATTAACAGTAAGAAGAATTTTAATAGATAACTTATTTCTGATCTGTTGCGTCACTTTTTTTATTTGATTCCAAGAACAACCGCTAATTTCTAAAATAACAACTCCTTTCGAAATTGAACCATACCAAAATTTTATGTTACCTTTACCTTTTCCCATTCTTATACCTTCGGATTTTTTTGTTTTGTTTTTATTAGGGTATACATTTAACCAAAACTTTCCCTGTAATTTTAATAAACGCCTCAGAGTTCTACGTAATAATTCAATTTGCTTATTGTTAATTTTTCCAGCCTCTAAAGAAACAATAGCAAAATCCTTAAATTTTGGGCTAAGTATGCGATTATTCAAAAATTTAGTTCTTTTTCTATCAAATAAGTTTTTAAATTTAGTTTTTCTTGGATAAAGCAACATCTTACAAAGTTGATAACGAAAGGATTTGAACCTTCACTAAATAAATAACTTGTTTCTAAAACAAGCATGTCTTCCGATTCCATCACGTTATCATAGAGATAGTTGGATTTGAACCAACGAATAACAGTATCAAAAACCGTCGCCTTAACCAATTTTAGCTATATCTCTTTGCTGTATCTAATAATAACATGATTCGAATCTCTTAGAATTTGATTATAAACATCCTGCGATTTAGTTATAAAATTTTTTTTGAGAGTCAACGTGATAGCCCCTATCATCGCTAAAAGAAGCACAAAACCTAAAGCGACAAAAAGGTAAGCAAAAGATGTAAAAAAAAGCTCACCTAAATAAAGAATATTAGAATGTTTAAAGCATCATGTAGAAAAATCAAAACAAAACCCAAAAGATAACAACGATTCTTGCGCTTTTTGTAAAGGGAAACAACATAGGTTTAGTGCCGAGAAATTAATATTAAATACTAGTAAAGTTTCAACTAAAAAAATAATTCCAAAAATTAAAGCTATAAAAAAATATTGTTTCGAGCCTTCTTTTAATTCTGACAGTTTTATATTTAACATTATTAAAACGAACAAAAAAAGAACAGCTATAGCCCCAACGTAAACGATTAAAAAAAGAAGAGGTAAAAATTCTACATTTAAAATAAATAATAAACAGGATAAATTGAAAAATGTTAGTATTAAAAACAAAACTGAATGTATTGGGTTTTTAGCGCTTACAACCATTAGCGAACAAATAACCGAAAAACCAGAAAAAAAATGAAATATAAAATAGTTAGCTGTCAAAAACATCGAAAATAAAAGTTAAAGAAGTGAGATTTGAACTCACAATTCTAAAAGAACTAAATTTACAATCTAGCGATTTAACCAATTCACCCATTCTTTAAATTAGGCAAATAAAAGGATTTGAACCTTTAATCTGTAATGCCACAAATTACTGTTTTAACCGATTAAACTATAAATGCCTTATTTTTTTAGATTTTTAATTCCGTAAATACTTCTTGAGCTTACTCTATTAGAAACGGCGGTTAGATCAAATTTGCCCCTAATGGCTACATTCCTAACACCAATTAAATCACGACTTCTACCGCGTCGAATTAATACAGTTGAGTGTTGTTGTAAGGTGTGACCTTCTCCTGGAATTTTAGCTATTAGGCTTTGCTTCGTTTTTATTAGTTTAATTTTACAAACTCTTCGATTCGCAGAGTTTGGTTTTTTAGGGGAAAGTGTTAAAATTTTTAGACAGACTCCACTTTCTTGAGGAAAACCGCCTGAATTATTATGCTTTTT
>ENA-ORDA01003486-ORDA01003486.1-marine-metagenome-genome-assembly--contig:-NODE-3486-length-10956-cov-2.906977_pt1 | contig 10956 bp, 11 predicted proteins | sample MGYA00237778_ERZ508506 | MGnify/ENA primary metagenome ERZ508506 (study PRJEB26177, sample SAMN06267891) | marine metagenome | isolation source: Monterey Bay, California, USA | place: Pacific...
TAAAAAGAAACGGGAGAGATACAAAATGAAATTTGATGTAGTTGTAGGTAATCCTCCATTTGAAGCATCTCATTCTAAGAAACTTTGGCCTGAATTTTCAAACTTAGCAGTTGATATTTTAAAGGATGGTGGATATTTGGGATGGGTTATACCAATAGGGTGGATGCAAAGCAACAATGCTCAAATGAAAAAAGTAAGAAAAAATCTTACTTCTTACATGAATACTGAAATCGTAGATGTAACAACAGATAATTATTTTAAAGTTAGCACTGAAATTTGTAGTATTATAGCTCAGAAAGTTGAGTATAAAAATAACACAACTGTTATTCTTAAAGATGGTACAAAATCAGTTTATGATATCACAGAAGGTTTTAAAAAAACTAGTTTGGAAAAATTTATTGATAATATTAATAATAAAATTATCAATGGTGGAGATAAACTTTACCTCACCATTGACGAAGACTGCCCTAAAGAAATATTTAGTGTAGAAGAATATTCTGATTTTAAATATCCATGTATTTATACCACTGCACAGCGAGGTTTTACTAATAAAAAACTAAAGAATGATGGAATACTTAAAATTGGATTAAATATTAGCTCGTCATATTATAATCCTAAGTCTCCTAATTTTTTAAAAACTTCAATAGGAAATGTCTGATTATTATCCCATTCTTTCATGAATGGAACGATTTCTTTCTCAGCGAAGGACTTAACCATATCAGCGATAAGTTTTTGATTTTCATTGTAGTTAAAATCCATGCTTTAGTATTTTATAAGTGATATTATTTCGTTTGATTCTGACTTAATATTTTTTCTTCCGTTTAAAAAAGATAATTCTACTACGAATAAAAACGCACTGATGTTTCCACCAAGCCTCTTTACTAGATTTGCAGCTGCATTAGCAGTTCCACCGGTTGCAAGTAAATCATCATGTATTGCTATATTCCACCCTTTTTGGATTGAATCTGTATGAATTTCAACAACGGCCTTTCCGTATTCTAAATCGTATTCTTCACTTATAACATCGGATGGTAATTTACCAGCTTTTCTAACTGGGATAAATGGAATATTCAATTCGTTTGCCAACATCATTCCAAATAAAAACCCTCGACTTTCGACACCAACGATAGCATCGATTTTCTTGCCTTTTAACTTATCATTAAATGATTTTATTACAAATGATGACAATACTGGATCTGCAAGTATTGGCGTAATATCCTTGAAAGAAATTCCTTCTTTTGGAAAGTCTTTAACCTCCCTAATTTTCTCCTCTAAAACTGTTATGTTCATTAGCTGTGAAATAGTTTACAATTTTACGAAAATTAAGGGTGTCAATCAAGCGCAAATTATATAGTTCATAAATGCTATTATATGCTCCATGTTCTTCGCGATAATTCACGATTGATCGTGCTAAATTCGAAGAGATGTAGGGGTGTTTTCGTAATTCATATTGATTCATCTCATTAATATTTTTCTTCAAAATGACTTTTTCATTAACTAGTAAATACTCCTCAATCTTATCATATCGCACACTATCCATTTGATAAACTTCTAAAATTTGTTTCTTAGAATAAAATCCGCCCAATAAATTTCTGAATTTACATATCCGCTTTGCAAAATATTTACCAATTCCTGGTAACTGCTCAAATGCTAGTGTATCAGCCAAATTGATGTCAATATGAATTATTTTCTTCGCTTTAGGCGTTTTATAAACTTCATTGTGAGGCATTCTTTTTGAAGCAAAAAACTTTACCTTCTCCTCACTTTCCTTTTTTTCCTTGAATCTATTTACCTCTTGTTGAAATTGAGTAAAGTCATATTCTTTTAAGGCTTTATCTTCTCTGAATTTTGCAATGAAATGAATGACGACAATAAGAATGGATAAAGCTATAATGGCTCTTCTATTACTTGAGTTGAAATAAAAAAAGTTTTTCACGGCAAATATGTTTCACTCTATTTAGTCTTTTTAATCTGTCCTGATTTAATTTTATTTAAATACTCTTTTAAATCAATTTTTACTTCACCTGACAAAATCAACAATCCTAAAATATTAGGAAATGCCATTGCTAAAATCATCATATCAGAGAAGTCTAAAACAGCACCTAGCTTTACTGAAGACCCAATGATTATAAAAATCAAAAATATAAGCTTGTAAACTAACTCTGATTTTTTCGATGAACCAAATAAGTATGTCCATGATTTTAATCCGTAATAAGACCATGAAATCATAGTTGAAAAAGCAAATAAAAATATTGCAAATACTAGAACATAAGGGAACCATGAGATAACACTTTCAAATGCTTGAGATGTTAATTGAGCTCCTTCTACACCCTGTACTCCTGACATACCAGTTACTATAATTACTAAAGCGGTCATTGTACAAATCACTACAGTGTCAATAAATGGCTCTAATAAAGAAACTATTCCTTCACTTACTGGTTCGTTAGTTTTTGTGGCAGAATGTGCAATAGAAGCTGAACCTACTCCTGCCTCATTCGAAAAGGCTGCTCTTCTAAAGCCCTGAATAATAACCCCTATAAATCCTCCAAAGGCTGCACTTGGTGCAAAAGCTCCGTTAATAATCAATGATATAGCATTACCTATTTCTGAAAAATGAACAATTAATATAATAGAGGCTGCTAGAACATAAAGCACTGCCATAAAAGGAACAATCTTCTCAGTAACTTTAGCAATACTTTTAATTCCACCAATTATAACTGTACCTACCAAGATGGCTAGAATAAATCCAAACATAGGTCCATTTCCTGAAAGCATTGGGAATTGGCCTGACAGTTGAGCGTAGGCTTGATTGGCCTGAAACATATTTCCACCTCCAAAAGAACCTCCTATACATAGTATCGCAAATAAAACGGCTAATACCTTTCCTAAATTTGAAAATCCATATTTAGCTAAACCGTTTTTCAGATAATACATTGGTCCTCCAGAAACTTCCCCTTCATCGTTGACCACTCTATATTTTACACCTAAAGTGCATTCTACAAATTTTGAGGACATTCCTAATAAACCAGCTACAATCATCCAAAATGTAGCTCCAGGACCTCCAACAGTTATAGCTACTGCAACTCCTGCAATATTACCTAAACCAACTGTGGCTGAAAGTGCTGTCGCGAGGGCTTGAAAATGGGATACTTCACCCTCATCTTCTGGATCATCATATCTCCCTCTAACTAAATCAATGGCGTGCTTGAATCCTCTAAAATTAATGAAGTTCATTTTTAAGGTGAAAAATAAGGCTCCAAAAACCAACCAAACTACTACAATAGGAATTGAAACGTCAAGGTCTATTCCTAGAGCTGATATAGGGTCCCAAAAAATTACTTTTCCAATAACCTCAACAATCGGCTCAAAGAAACTATTGATTTTATCCCCTAAATTTTGGGACTGCTTTGCTAATAACACATTTGAAAATAGTAGTGCCGACATTGTTATAAAAATTCTTCTCATAATTTAGTTTAGTTGTTGTTCTAATAATTTTAAGCCTTCTTCAAAAGAGTGCGGCTCATAACCTAATTCTTCATTAGATTTTGTGAGCATGAAACCTGTTTTGGGTGGGCGTTTAGCTTTTTGATTTAGTGTTTCTGACGATATTCTGTTAATATTAGATTTATCGCAATTATAAAAGTCAGCCATTCGCTCAATCATTTCAAAAATACTCATAAAATCTTTTCCGGAGGCATTAAAAATTCCTGTTGCTTGCTTTTCAATGGCTAACACACAAGCCTTTGCCAAATCCTCTGCTAATGTTGGAGAACGAAATTGGTCATCTATAATGTTAAGTGGCTTACCTTCTTTTAATGCTTTTCTACCCCATAGAACTATATTATTTCGCTGTAAATTTTCAGCTGTACCATATAGAATGATTGTTCGTAGAATTGTCCAATTTATTGTTGAATCGTAAAGTAATTGTTCTGATTTTAATTTAGATAAACCGTAGTAACTCAATGGGTTTGGCTCATCTGTTTCAGAATACGGACCCTCTTCCCCATCAAAAATAAAGTCAGTTGAAATATGAATAAAATGAGAACTATACTTTTCACATTCATCTCTTAAATAACTAACTGCTGCAACGTTTACTTTATCACAAAGCTCCTTTTTTTCTTCACATCCGTCGACATCTGTCATTGCAGCAGTATTTATTACTACATCAGGATTAAAATTTTCAAAAGTTTTTATTACTGAGCTTCTGTCAGTAATGTCAAGTGATTGATACAAAAAGCCAGTAGTATCACCAATTATACAATCACCTATTGATGTTGCTAAAACTTCATGCTGATTTTTAAGAGCTTCTATTAGCTTTTGTCCTAACAGCCCGTTACTTCCTGTTATCAGAATTTTCTTCTGCATTAATTACCTAATTTAGGTTTTATGAGGTATAAAATTAGATAAACTATTATTGGCGAACCAAATCCTAGTATTGCAGCTACAATAAATATTATTCTAATTCCGCTTACGTCCAAGTCAAATTTTTCTGATAGCCATGAGCAAACGCCTAATAATTTCTTTTCTATCATGTTATATGTAATATTCTGTATAAATGATTAATTTGTTCAGTACTTCCGAGTACAAATAACTTAGAGTTAGGTAATATTGGCGTATCGGCCTTAGGGTTTATTACATATTTCCCTTCAGATGTTTTGTATCCAATTATATTACACCCTGTTTCATACCTAGCGTTGATGTCTCTAATTGTTTTATTATGTAAATCTACTGGTAATTCTTCAAAAGAAATTTCATCTAAATTAATCTCTGCATCACCTTCTAAAGCAATATTATCCAAGAATTCAACTACATCAGGGGTTGTTACTAAAGATGCCATATGAGCTCCGCCTATTTTATCTGGCATGATAACATTGTTGGCTCCAGCTATTTTTAGCTTATTGTACGATTCATCAAATGAAGCTCTACTAATAATTGTTAAATCTTTGTTTTTTTGTCGTGCCGAAAGAACAACATATAAATTATCTGCATCGGATGATAGACATGTAATTAATGCCTTTGCTCTTGAAATCCCTGCCTTTTCTAAGGTTTCGTCTAAAGTAGCATCTCCGTCTACAAATAAAATATTTTTTGAGTCTCTGATTTTTTCAATACGCTCAGGCTTGTTATCAATAACTACAAACTCTTGTTCATGTGCAAATAATTTTTTTACTGCTTGCGAACCGTTTCTTCCATAGCCACAAACGACAACATGATTTTCAATTTGCTTTACATCTTTTTTCACTTTGTAGTCCTTAAAATACTGATTAAATTCTCCACTGACTATATAAGTGGTTAGTACAGATACTGCATAAGCAAATGTACCAAAACTTGTGATTATTAAAAATGTCGTGAACAGTCTACCTAAAGGACTTAATTCACGTACTTCTTGAAAGCCAACAGTTGATAAGGTAATGACTGTCATGTAAACGGCTTCACTAATAGTATAACCTTCAATATACATAAAGCCAAGTATCCCCACAGCGACAACAATAACTATAAAAAGTATGGCTGAATATATTTTTGAAAAAACGTAAATACCTAATTTCATATTTTAAAGGTCAAATACACTTGGTCTTTTTCGGTACTTAAAATGGTTCCTTACTCGTAGCACAAAAACCATTGTCAAATAGACTAATGGAATTCCAAAATTCACAAAAGAAAGGTAAATAAAAAACAGCCTTACAAAAGAAGGTCTTAAACCTAATTTGCTTGCCCACCACGCACTTACTCCAAAAAATTGTTTTTCAAAAAAATTATAGAGCTGATGCATTATCATTTGAGTAATTGGTTACCGATGTTGCAATTTAAACATTTTTTGCTTTCGCAATATTTTCTTTTTAATTGTAAAAGGGCTTGTGACTGAGCAGCAGAATTTGCCTTAATTCTAATTGAATTGAACTCTCTTACTATTGAATTATTTTCAGACTTGCATTCTTCAAGGAACCGTATCGCCATATCTTGATAAATTGATTCTAATTTTCGTCTCGAATAGGCAAACAACATTGGGCATATAGCATTAATAATTATGAAATTAATGAGTTCTCTACCAAATGATTTTTTTCGCTTTGCAGACTCTTTCTTAAAATGATAATGGGTCAACCAATAATCGCTCACACTTGATTCAAATAACTTATGTATTTCATCTGAGGACTTAGCGTTTAATACTTTTGAGAAAAGATGAATATTTTTATGAAGTAGGACAGCTAGTTGAGCTATTCTAATTGTCGGAAATGAAGAGGGACGTAAACGCATAAACATCCAGTCAGATTCTTTTAATTCCTTAAGTTTATATTTATGTTTTAGAAAAGAACATTCATTTTTCAATGATGTACTGTAATCGTCTTTAACTTCCTGTAGAAATCCTGCTGCTCCAAATAGCAGTGCCTCTATTTGAAATAAACTGTTTTTGTGTTTTTGTAAAATCGATAATGGCAAATGCTTAGAAAGCTCTAACATTGTTGTTGAGTTCACTCTTAAACCTACAGTATAAAACAAAGCGTTGTAAAAAGTACTTTCCCAATTGTTTTTTTCAATTTCAAATTCATTAATAAATTGATTTGTCTTTTCCTCAAGCCTCTCGATTAATAGCCTTTCCAAAAACTGATTGACTTGAAAGGTGTCTACTTCACTTATGTATGGCTCGCAAAGAATCTTGCTTTTACTATTCATTAAGTTCTCATACCTGTCTAATAAATATCTATCAACAATACTACGCAGCTCTAAACATGGAATTTCATCTCCAGAGGATGTGTAAACTTCTTCATCCCTTTTCCAAACAACATGAAGGATTACCGAATTATATTTTTCATCATATTGATGCCTATGCTTGTTCCAATCTGATGAATTAACATGTATTTCTATATCACCATTCCATACTAAATCTGCGATCCTTATTTGAGCTGATTTGAAATCTGGTCCTGCATCAAAGTTATGAGTGCCTACTTTTAAAATTGAAATACTTTCTTGTTTAGTTGTTACTAATGACGTAACATCAAAATGGCAGGATTGCCATATATAATGGAGAAGATTTTCTTTCATGGCTTGAAAAAATAGTTAGTCTATCCTGAGCATAAAAGTATCTTTTGAAATAATCGAAAAAAGACCATAGCCATCTTCTGAACCATTATCGTTGGTAAAACTATTGTATACATTAACAGGCTCTGAACCGAATATAGCTCCACCACTTGTATTGTTTTGTAATCTCCGACTTGTATGGTAAGTATAATAATCGTAATCTAAAGTTGATAAATTAATTTCTATTGAATCAATTTTTGATTCTGCCTCTGCACCAAATTCTAAATCCTCTTCAGAGTAATAATTATCATAACTTAATTCAATACGCTTAGTTTGTCCATTGAATAACTGATCATTAAACATAACCTTTCGGCCATATTCTTCGTCAAAACCATTTGACCCATTTGTTAGTGAAGGGTCGGATGATTCAAAATAAATTGGTGTGCTTACAACTTGAGGATCACCATTTTCATTAAGATAATGGGTATATGATACTAATTTAAGTAGGTAAAAATTTTCCTCTGAAATATTATCATCAAAGTCGATTTCGATAAAACTTGTAACGTTCCCGCTTGTACTAGTTGTTGTATGATTTACCGTCTCTATTTCTGTTACAGGTGGCGCATTCAAACTTTTTGAATTCAGCAACGGATAATCAGGGTGATTTACTCTAATACTATATGATTTTTCAAATTCCGCCCTCACATTACTTTTATAAAATTTTGAAGAGTCAATAAAAGTTAGCGTATCAATGGCTATTTGATTTTCAAATAAAAGTACTGTTGCGTCGGAATGAAACTCAAAATCCTCGTTGCTTAAAGGGTCTAGAGAGTGAGATACATACACTTTAAATTTATCATCCACTTTATTAGAAGAATTCACAACTAATTTGGATTGATGTGGAGGAAGTTCCAAATCAATAACTGTTTGCATGTCTTCACAAGAACTTAAAAGCAAGACTAAAGAAATTATGCTAGTTAAATATCTCATATTCTAAAATTTGAATTTATAAGTGATTGATGGAATTATAGGAAACAGGCTTACCTGTTTTGCTACTCTATTATTTATCACTGTATTATTAACTAAGCTAGGCTCATTATCAATTCTAATAAAAAATGGGTTTTTTCTATTATATACATTGTACGCCCCAATTGACCACGTTCGTTCTCCCCATTTTTTCTTTTTATTGAAATTTAATCCTAAATCTAGTCGATGATATGATGCCATTCTGTAATTGTTTCTAGAAGGGTAGTAATCAACTTCGCTCACTTCTGAATATTCAATTCCATTAACTGAGCCTCCCATGTCAATTTCTGGATACCTAGCGGTGCTCAAAGTGATGTTATTTCCTGTACCAAATACCCAAGTGGCACCAATATCAAAATTCTCGTTAAATTTATGTGACATAACTATTGATATATCATGACGTCTGTCATACTTGTAAGGGTACCAATTACCAAAGTTTATATTATCAAATTTTCTTTCACTGAAGGCTAAAGTGTAACCTACCCATCCGGTTGTTTTCCCTTTTTTCTTTTGAACAAACAACTCTAAGCCATAGGCTTTTCCCTTTCCAGCTGTTTCAACCTTTTCTTGCCAATCTTGAAAACCAATAATTTGAGACCCTGGTTTTAAAGTCATTAAATCTGACATGGTTTTGTAATAACCTTCTATACTTACTTCAAAAAGTCCATTTTTAAGCGAATGATTCAACGACATTGCTAGCTGTCTTGAACGCTGTGGTGGAACAGAATCTGTACTTGGCACCCATATATCTATTGGTAGACCAACACTTGTGTTACTTAATAAATGAATGTGTTGTTGCATTTGAGCATAAGATGCTTTAACGGACCAATCTTTGCTAAGTATATACCTAGATGATACTCTAGGTTGTAAATCAAAATACGACTTTCCTTCTGTATAAAAATTAGCAAAGTGTAACCCTAAGTTTACTTTTAATTGATCATTAACTTTTATATCATCCTCGATAAAAATATAACTGTCGTGACTAAATAACTCTCTTGAAAAGTTAAAAGTGGTATCGGTTACAGAATAGCTTACATCTTGAAGGGAATCTCTGTTATAACTACTTTCAAAATAATCTATAGCACCGGGTGAAAAATGATGATAAGTATAATTTAAACCAAACTTCACATAGTGATTAGGATTTGGCAGATAATCAAAATCTATTTTAGCACCTATGTCTTTTATTCCTGAATAGTACGCAAATTGTAAAGAGTCTGCACTTAGTGTATTAAGATAGGATTGTTCTGAATAATCAACTACATCCGTCTGGAATTTATATTTACTAAATGTTGCTGTTGTATTACTAAAAAGTTTGTTGCTAAAGAGATGATTCCATCTTAATGAAGACGTTAAATTACCCCACTCCAATCCGAAATCGCTTTTATTCATATATTCCAAACCACTTTCTTGAGAGCTTAACTTTTCATCATCCGAACTGTATTTTTCAGAAAGGTAAAAACGATCTTTACCAGAATAGGCACTCAAATACAATCTGTCTTTTTCAGAAATCTTATGATTCAGCTTTGCGTTCAAGTCATAGAAAAAATATCCAGCAGGGTTTCCATCATTTGACGCTCTAATAAAGGGTTGAGCTAAAATATCAATATAGGTTCGTCTTCCTGAAATAATGAATGAGGTTTTGTCTTTTACAATTGGTCCTTGGAGAGTAAGTTTTGAAGATATTATTCCGACACTTCCTTCCCCTTCTATTTTTTTCATGTTTCCTTCTTTCATGTCTATTTCTAGAACAGAGGATAGGCGTCCACCAAAACGGGATGGAAACCCACCCTTAGTTAGGCGTACATTTTTAATTGCATCAGCATTAAATACTGAGAAGAAACCAAATAAGTGAGATGCATTATATACTGGCACACCATCCAAAAGAATTAAGTTTTGATCTGGGCCGCCACCTCTAACGTAAAATCCACTAGTCCCTTCTCCTCCAGACTGAACACCTGGCAGTAATTGAATGGCTTTTAAAACATCTACTTCTCCTAGAAGTGCTGGTATATTTTTAATTTGCTCTACGGGGACTTCTACTATACTTGATTGAGTTCGTTCAACAACCGTTTCTTCTCCTACAATGGTAACTTCTTGAATATTAGTAGATGAAGAAGTTAAATCAATATTTAATCTTATATCCTTGTTAAGATTAATAGTTTTTGAAGTGAGCTCATACCCAATATATGAGAAATCAATATTTACTTCTCCTTCAGGTAGGGTTAAACTAAAAAAGCCATATGTATTTGAGGTTGTACCTTGAAATTTTTCTTTCCAAATTACATTTACACCAATTAAGCTCTCGCCAGTTTCTTTATCATTTACATAACCACTGATGGTGTATTTTTTTTGTGAGAACACATTCAAACATAGCAGGATTAAGACTACTAAAAGAAAGTATCTTTTCATTGTTTTATAGCTAGTTTATAATGACGAAGACAGTAAGGCCTTCATCTTTTGCTGCAAATCCAACGCTTGCTCTCTTGCTTTTATTGCAAAGTCTTTCGTTGAATCAGCATAAATAATCCCTCTTGAAGAATTTACAAGTAATCCACATTGATTATTCATTCCGTATTTAGCAACATCATTTAGGCTTCCACCTTGAGCTCCTACACCAGGAACTAATAGAAAATGGTTTGGGACAATCTCTCTAATTTCTTTCAAAGATTCTGCTCTAGTAGCTCCTACAACAAACATGATGTTTTCGCCATAACTTTTTGATGTTTTCAATACTTTCTGATAAAGCATTTCTCCATTTTCATCTTTAGTTATTTGAAAATCCAATCCTCCACTGTTTGATGTTAAGGCTAGTATTATTGCCCATTTGTCTTTAAATTCTAGAAATGGAGTAACCGAATCAGAACCCATGTATGGTGCAACAGTTACTGAATCAAAATTATAGGTTTCAAAAAATGT
>ENA-ORDA01003487-ORDA01003487.1-marine-metagenome-genome-assembly--contig:-NODE-3487-length-10956-cov-2.817171_pt1 | contig 10956 bp, 7 predicted proteins | sample MGYA00237778_ERZ508506 | MGnify/ENA primary metagenome ERZ508506 (study PRJEB26177, sample SAMN06267891) | marine metagenome | isolation source: Monterey Bay, California, USA | place: Pacific...
TTGGGCGATATACGTATGGCAGCAGCCAGCAGCCAACTGGCTTTGGCGGAAACCAGCTACCTGGTGGGCAACAGCCAACTGGCCATGAGCGATCCCGACCTGCAGTACACCACTCGCGGCATAATCCGCAAAGTCGTCGAGAGCACCGAAGCTGAAGAGGGCCTGAACGATGCCATAGGCGAAGTATCTTTCGACGTGCAGAGCATTAACTTCGAGTTTGGCTCCGACGAACTGGCCGCCGATGGCATTCGCCAACTGGATGAATTCGGTGCCGCGCTAGTGAGCCCAGAGTTGGAACAACTTAAACTGCGTGTTGCGGGCCACACTGATGACCAAGGAGAAGAGTCCTACAACCTGGATTTGTCCCAGCGGCGGGCAAAAGCCGTTGCCCTCTACCTTGAAAGCAATTATGAGGTAGACAGCGGGCGCTTGGAAGTGGTCGGAATGGGCGAAGAAAAGCCCCTGGTACCAGACGCTTCCCTCGAGGCAAGAGCCAAAAATCGCCGAGTAGAAATGGTGTTTATCACCGAGTAAGTAGCACCTATCAGGGGGCGTAATTTCGTCCCCAGCTCTGCACTTCACCAATCTGTATCAAGGAATGTACGCGCTCGGTCACCCAATAATGCGGTCCACAGAACTTTACACTGCAGATCACAAACCGGGGTAGCGAATACCGTGATAATCGTGTCATGGCTTTGCGTGAAGGCGTCAGCAATCAGCCGGCGCTTGTAGCAATATCTGTTTCCAAATTTCAATTTCGTCAAAAAGAGTAATCTCTCTACGCAGACCCTTAGGGCCAAACTCTGCGTGGCTAACGCCCATGATGTGAACATTGACACCAGTAGGCGCGCCAAAGCGACCCCAGCCCTCATGGCACCCGGTTAGCGACCAACGAATAGCGCTACGAGGGCTCAGTAGGTCATCCACGCGGCCAATTTGATGTTCAATTTTAAATTCTGCTGCCGGAAATGCACTGCGCACTCCAACCCAAAATTTATCAGCTTCGGCCCAACCGTGAACGTCCTCACCACGAGGGAACGATAAATGACACGCTCGATCATATTCCTGAGGAATAATAGAAAATTCTGCGTTCATAACCCGCTGCAGGATCGAAGCATGCCGCTGTCCCCACTCATTGTCATTTCCAGAGCCTGTATACAAGCCGACAACATTAGACTCGGGTGTGAACGGAAAACCATCATCACCTCTTGCGATGATAGAGCGCGCCATGTCTTTCGGGTTTGTTCCTATTTGAACAGCAATCGCAGCGTTATCGCGAATTAACCATTCATCCCAGATACGATTTTCACGGCAGAACGTATCAGCGACAGTTCGGAATACAACGCGTTTCCCTGTGGCAGGACCAAACGCCCCACCTCGATGAGTCGCGCTTGAAACAATACGGTGAGAGGAAAGAAAACCCTGCTCATCATCGCCGCACCAAATCACGTCTTCGCCAAACAATTGCCGGTCTGGAAATTCAGCCAGTGTCGCCATCGTGTTAGATTTACCAGCCTCGTTACCGCGACTAAAACCTGAAGGAGTTCGGATGAATATATCGTCGGCATAGTGCCAGTCGAGCGATGCAATATCTCGGCCCTCCCAGATCTGGGCCGTGCACTTTAAAATGTAGTCAGGCAGGTCGGAATATTGTTCGTCAAACCCTTTCATCATGTTCGTGCCTCTTCAAATATTTTCCAGGCCGCCTCTAATTTGCAGATATCAAAACCCGGCTCACGAGCGGGACCAATGATTATTTGCTCATTAGTCAACAGGGTTTTGATAGCCTCGCCCAAGACCGGCATGACGTCTTCAGGAATCACCACCGCACCATGTTGATCGGCATGCACTATTTCACCGGGGCTAATGGCCAAATCAAAAACAGTTACAGGAATATCGAGCTCGGTGATATGACAAAACAAATGACTCGGACCAATGGAACCAGCCACGACAGGAAAACCCGGCTCATGGTCATCCAAGTCTCGCATCACGCCATTGGTCAACGCGCCAGACATGCCCAAACCCAAATGAACGGCTGTGTGGACTTCACCCCACCATGCGGACACACAACCGGGCGCGTCTATGTCTTCAATGACACAAACCGTGGGCTGGTTACCTTTTGCCATATATTTAAAGTAGTCCAGGCGGCGTGCCTTGATAATCTCAGGGTCTTCAGTCGGAGCCTTAACGCCGGAAAGTTTCGCGGTACGGGCATAGCCACACATTGCTTTAGCGCCATTCATCACCGATACAGGCGTGCCGCGTGTAAAGCGCTCATAACCGCGTGTACCTTGAGCAACCTCAATGGCATTAGATATTGTCGGGGTATCGAATTGGGCAAGGCTGTTAATAAAGTCATTCATGACTTGCTCCTATAAAAGCGTTGGCTGTAAATTGCACGTGCGCGATAGTGCCTGGCACGCTTTCTATGGCGGTTTAGCGCCCAAATTTTCTCGCTAACGCACACTGATCGCTATAGCGACAGATTAACCAGAACTCTTTCAAACGTACCCTCGAAGGGACTACTGCCTGCATAGGCAAAACTTATTGGCGCACCGCAGTTTTCGGCACAGCGAATACCCGCATTGAGCGCCTCTACACGCCACATCTTTGGGAGAACCAAACTGCCCACGCTGCGATCATCTACAGTAAACGACAGCCGACCACTTCCCCTGCCATCGACTTGACCATTGATAACGATTTTTCGTGTACCTGCTTGCAACTGGTCATCAGTGGCAAATCGCTGCACTGCCTCCCGGGTGTAGATATAAACAAAGTAAAGATGGCCATTTTGCATGAAAAGCTCATAGCCGGCCGCGCTGTCACCCGACGCAAGAATAACTCCGCTCACCTGATCGTCCGGCAACTCAAGAACTACCTCCATATTGAAGTTGTGCCTGAAGATGTCTGGCGCTGTCAGACGATTAAATCGAGTTTGATCGGGGAAGAATTCGTAACTGGCTCGAGCTCGCGGCGCTACCTTTGCATAAAGTCCATCAAGGTCATCGTCTAACGGCAGCACGTTATTTGCCGCAGCCTCCTTGTCCCACAGTGCAATCAACTCAACGAGCTTCTCTGGCTCACTTTCAGCGAGGTCTACAGCTTCAGAAAAATCCTGTTCGGCATGGTAAAGCGCCCAATCATCATCCTCGAACCGATCTCCTGACTGATGCACGGTGACCGCCTTCCAGCCCTTTGCCCAGATTGCACGATCACCAGCAGTTTCGTAGTGCTGCGTCTTCTTGCGCGTAAGCTGGGACGGGTCGTCCAGGGTGTAGGCAAAACTGGTACCGTCTAACGGCTCAGGAAGTGGCGCCTCAATACCAGCCATTTCCAATAGGGTTGGGACTACATCAGTCACATGGTGATACTGACTGTTGACCGCATTCAGCTGAAGCTCACCCGCTGGCCAATGCAGAATCAGTGGCGAGCGGGTGCCCCCGGCATAAGTGTCGCCTTTGCGTCGCTTTAACGGAGTGTTGCCAAGATGCGACCACCCTGTTGAGTAAAGGGGACTGCTGCGTTCAGTACCAACAAGGTCTAGCCCGCGCATTTTTTCTGCGACGGTTTCGGGCTCGATATATGCAATCCGCCGAACATCCAAAGCCCCTGCCCGATGATAGCCACCACCGGCACCATTGTCTGACATCACCATCAGAATCGTATTATCGAGCTCACCCATGAGCTGCAGCGCTGTTACCAGTCGCTGTATTTCACTATCAGCGTGATCAAGCATTGCCGCAAACGCTTCCATAGTCCGCTCACTGAAGACGCGTTCCGAGTTGGGCAAGCGATCCCACCCTACAACCTCATCAGGCCGGGGAGTCAGCAGCGCATTTTCGGGAACTACCCCCAGTGCCTTCTGTCGCTCAAACCGCGGGAGTCTCATACTGTCATAACCTTGCGAGTACCTACCCCGGTACTTGCTCAATTTGTCATCAGGCGCATGGAACGGGAAATGACAGGCCCCCAGGCCCAGATACATAAAGAAGGGTTTTTCAGGCGTGGCGACGCGGTGATCCTGAAGATAGCGAATCGATTGCGTAACGAGATCGTTGGTCAGGTGGTAGTTTTCGCCTTTTGTGGGGTATACCTGACTGTGATTTCGAAACAGTTCGGGGTGGAAGTGATCTACCGCAGAACCATGGAACCCATACCAATGCTGAAAACCGCGCCCCGTAGGCCAGTGATCGAAAGGGCCCATGGCATCCTGGTCATTCACCATGGACAAGTGCCACTTACCAACAGCAATGGTGTTATAACCCGCCTCACCCAGCATCTGCGGCAGAAGCTTTACGTCTTCACGGATATAGCCCCGATATCCAGGCAGGGGCCTACCCCATTCTGCGATATTACCTACACCCACCCTATGAGCATTCTGGCCACTCATCAGACAAGCGCGCGTTGGAGCGCACAATGCCGTGACCTGAAAGTTATTGAATCTCGCCCCGCCCCTGGCGAGATTATCGATACAAGGGGTATCGATCTCAGAGCCAAAACATCCCAAATCAGAGAAACCGACATCATCCAGCACGACCATTAAAATATTGGGTCGCCTGGCGAGATTGCGCGGACGCCAACTCGATGCGTAGTCGGTTGATGATATTGCCCTGCCCCCCGGTGCCGGGGCAGCCTGCCCTATTGCTCCATCTGCAAGCAGCGCGGATGCCGCGGTAACTTTAATTAAATCGCGTCGTGATAATGGCATTCCATCATCCCTGTTTCAGCTCCACAGCTCGCGCGCCAAAGAATAGCAGCACCCTCATTCAGCATCACCAGCGGCATAATAAAACCCGGTCAGGGCCAACTTACCCTTGCGCGAGCACATTTTGGGAAATTTATCACACATATTTGACTTCGAAAACAATAAATAAAATGCTGCGCCCCAGAGACATTAATCGGCAGAAGCCTTGACTGGCCGCTCATATCTATCTGTAATATATAGAAAAAATAGCAGTTTCGTAAAAAATAGCTGTTTTGGCATAAGCGAGACCTGCCACACCTCAAAGGTCACAAGAATTCGTTTGAACTAAGTATTGACAAACAAATTGCATTCGAAGTATTTTCTGTACCGAGAATAATGACCATGTACACAGCATGGCACTGCAAGATACTCAATATCACCCAGGAGCCACTCAAAATGATGAAAACTGTCCGCAAACCCATCGCGTTGCAAATCGCCCTACTAACTGCATCCACAGCATTGGGCTCAATGGCCCTGCATGCACAGGAGCGAGCCACCCTCGAAGAGGTTGTAGTCACAGCAGAAAAGCGTGAAGAGAGCCTGCAGGACGTGAGCATATCTATTTCCGCCTTTAACGAAGAGGCACTGAGGCTAGGCGGTGTCGACGACGTATCCCGGCTTGAATTGCTTGTGCCAGGCCTTAACTATGCTTTTGCCGGTAACGATGCAAAATTTAATGTTCGTGGCGCCAACTCTACCAATACATTTGGCGACAACAGCTCTATCGTGGGCGCCTTTGTCGACGGTGTTTATCAGGCCAGAGCCTCTCAGCAAACCCGAGCGTTCTTCGACGTACGAGCAATTGAATTTCTTCGAGGCCCGCAGGGAACTCTGTATGGCAGAAACACATTCGCCGGCGCTCTGAATGTCTACACCCATGCGCCCGAAACTGACGAAGCCTACGGAGGCATCGAACTCAGTCGACAGCGATTTGATCGAATCAAGGGAGAAGCGCACTTCAACGTGCCTGTTACTGACACCTTCGCACTGCGATTTGCTGGAATGTATGACAAAAGCGATGGCTATATTGAGAATGACGCAGGGCCTGATATCGGCGCGCAGGATGACAAGGGTTATCGCATATCGGCACTGTGGCAGCCCAACGATCGCACCGAGGCCATCTTCCGCTATACCTCGGTAGAGGAAGATGGAAACGAGGCGGGACTATTCGGCTACACGATTCTATGCCGCAACGAAACACCAGATGGATTGACAGACGCCTTCGGCTCCCAGCGAAATTGTGAAAACCCAGTGAGAGGTTCAGGCAAGCTAGGCACCGCCTCAAATGGACCTGGTGGTGACCCCTGGAAAATCAGCCAGGACTACGTCCGCCCTGTCGACCTCAAAGATGACACAGTTTCGCTTAACTTTACTTACGACTTCGGCAGCTTCAGCTTGCGTTCTACCACCGCTGCCAACGAGTATGAAAATGACATCAACTTCGACTTCGACTTTGGCCCAACCCAAAACTCTAACGGCGGTTATCTTGAAGAGTCCGAAGGCTGGTCGCAGGAATTCGTACTGACGTCGAATTCGGAAGGCCCTCTACAGTGGACGGCAGGCGCATATTATTCTGACCTCGAGGATTACAACAGCTTTTATATTTATCAACAGACGGTCAGGGATGATTCAACGAGGCCAGTTATCGAAACAGAACTTGGCGAATTTACAATTCTTGAGGGAACAGACATTGTTTCGGATGAAACGCTGCTCAACGGATTCTTCGCCAATGCAGTCCGTATCGATACTGAGTACTGGGGCGTATTCAGTCAGGCGGAGTATTCACTTACCGACGATTTCAGGCTGATCGCGGGTATCCGTTACAACGATGAAACCAAGTCCGCCGACTGTGGCGGTAGTAATTTTTCCGAAGGCGACCGCGTGGTGAACGTAAAGGACGGGGTGGATGGTAGTTCACCGCGAATTCTTCCAGAAAATGCCAAGGACCTGTTCACCTACAATTGCGGTGCCGCTGATGCAGTAGAGAGCCCCAAGGACGGAGAATACGATAACATCACTTGGAAAGCGGCAGCGGAATATGACCTGAGCGAGGACATAATGTTCTACCTGACAGCTTCTACCGGCTACCTTTCGGGCGCCGCAAGCACGGACGCCACCACAGATGAACAGGAATCTGAGGTCATAGAAGCTGGCTTCCGCACTGTATTGCTAGACAGCACACTACAGTTTAATGGCGCGGTTCACTTCACAGAGTACACAAACCTACTGACCCAACGGCAGCGCATCGACCCTAATACCGGCATCGTACTGACGTTCTCAGACAATGGCGGCGATATTGAAGCATGGGGCATTGAGCTTGATGCGATCTGGCTGCCTATTGATGGACTGACCCTGACCGGCACCTTCGCCTACCTCGACTCAGAGTTTGGCACCTACGGACAGACCAACCCGTATCAGCTCTACAAAGGCCGTGTACAGCCGTTTGTAAACCAGTCCGGAGAAACCACACCCTGGTCTCCTGAGTACACCTTAGGAGCAAGCGCAGCCTACCGCTTTGAACTTAGCGATAGAGGCTCGCTTACAGTGTATGGCCAGACTTATTACTCAGACGGGTACAATACTTCTAACCTGCTGGCAACAGATCCTGCACACGATCAGGACTCTTACACGAAAACGGATGCACGCCTTATTTGGGACTCACCCGATCAGCGCTACGGCATCGAGCTTTTTGTCGAAAATATTGAAGACAGTGAGGTACTCGCTCGTGGCAACAACAACAGCGACGATGTTGTGCAGACGTCTTACCTCTACCCTCGAAATTACGGCCTCAAGTTTCGGGCAATGTTCTAGCAGCAACACATGCCACTCAGGTCAGTCATGACCAGAGTGGCACACCCTTTCAGGTGTGGTGAAGCAGTGTGACTTGGCGGCGAATAGCCGCCTTTTTTGTCTTTTCTACCGCGGTATTTTGGCAGCCAGTCCTTCGCGAAATCGTAATGCCAGCGGCCACGGGACAACCCCTGCTGAAGGGATAAAGACGACCCTACTCGGGAAGCCTCTTGCTCAATTCTCGTTCCTTAACCCCTGCCCTCTCGACCGAAGCACGGCTAGAGCAAGTTCACTCAATGCCAAACTACTAACCGCTCATTGCGCCTTCCATCGACGTATAAACTGCCGCCTGCCTTACCGTTGTAGTTCTCACTCAGGTGAATCCACACGCCCCAAAGTAATATCGCCTTCGATGGTGGTACGGTTAATCACCCGCTTGATACCTGGTCTTGTGCCCGTTGCACAGTGCATGGCCCGCCAGTTATCCCAGAGCACCATGTCGCCATCGCGCCATTGGTGGAAATAAGTGAATTCAGGCTTTTTGGTATGCGCTACCAGCCGTTCCAATAATTCGATAGATTCATCATTTGACAGCCCAAACTGCTGAGGCGTAATAACTCGGTCCAGGAATTGCTCAACGATTTCGAGTACTTTGCGTCCACTAACGGGGTGAGTAACCACTGCCGGGTAAACCGCATCAGCAAAGTCGGGATAACCCACATCAGCGGGTTTCTTTGGGCTATGAGGGCCTGGTTCGTAACCCTCCAGATTCACATAGCGCATATGCCGTCGTTGCATGCTAAAGCTGTAGGCAACCTCGAGCTTTTCAAGCAAGTCCTGAGTCTCGCTATCTAAAGCATCGTAAGCCTTCGCCAGGTCGCCAAAACCCGTTAAGCCATCTTCTTCTGCTACCACCACCGCGCGTAACAGCGCCCCGTGGTTGGGACGCGCGGTATAGTGAAGGTCCATGTGCCAATCTAGACGACCTACAATCTCCTCACCCTCGTAAAATGCGGTGAAGAAACTGTCCTTGTCGCCACCGTTTTCCAGCACAAACAATTCCGGGTGCTCGTCACTGGTATTGATCTTCAGCGGATGTATTTCCAGCGGACCAAAGATGCGACTGAATTCAATTTGCTTTTCGGGACTAATATCCTGATCACGAAACACCAGAATGGCATGCTCGTACCACAGTGATTTTAATTCCGCTTTTATCGAGTCAGTCAGGGCTTCATTGATATCGAAACCGGAGACTTCAACGCCCACATGCTCGAGTGGAGTTACATTAATGGTCATAACAAATTCCTTGGGTCAGGCGTAAGCAGTAGCAGCAGACTTAATCTACGATACCAGGATCTAGACGCAGTTCCCGGCGCGCCATTGCTTCCCAGCAGAAGGGAAAGCCGTTGTCGTCGGCAATAGATACTTTAGCGACTTCCTCATCACTCAACGGCTTTGCGCCGCCACCTGCCAACTCAACTTCATAGGCTCGCTTACTACGCCATTCCAGCGTGATGGCTCGCAGGTGGGCCTGGCGTAAATCCTTGCCGACTACCAATGAACCGTGGTTCGCCAGCAGCGCCCACTTTGCATCTCCCAGAGCTTCTACTGCGGACAAGCTAGTCGCCTCGTTTTCAAAGGTCCCCTCGTACTCATTGTAGAGCGGAAGATCTACCCCGCAATACGCACCAGCCTGATCATAAACCGGTGGCACTCGTTGCAGATTAGCCCAGATGCCGCTCCAGTGCGCATGATTGTGAATCGCCACGTGCAGGTCTGGGCGCCGCGCGTGCAGTTGCAGGTGCAGACCTATGGCTGGTGTCACATTCCAGTCGCTGTCAATAATTTCGCCCTCGGGATTCAAGGTAACGATATCGCTAGCGGTCAGTTCTTCCCAGGCCAACTCCCAGGGGTTAGTCAGAATATTACCGTCATCAAGGCGGCAGGTGATGTGGCCCGCTATATGCTCGTTCCAACCCTCACGGGTGAGCATGCGGCACATTAGCGCGACCTGTGCTTTCTTGCTGAGTGATGGAAGCAGTGGCTTACGACCGGGCCGGGGAGCAAACTGCTGGACCATCGATTTATTCAAACCTTCATATTTATTCATTGTCTTCTTCTCTATAGGCTGCCTTATTAAAAGCTCACACGTTTGGTAAAGCCACCGTCCACCACGACATTCTCACCATTGATCCAACTTGCTGCACCGGAACAGACAAACACTGCAACATTAGCGACCTCTTCGGCACTGCCCAGGCGTTCGGAGGGATGAGCCAGCCGGTCGCGCTCATAGAGATCAAAATAATTTTGCTTAATCCCGTCCCAGGCCCCACCCTCAATAAAAATAGGGCCAGGTGAAACACTATTCGACCGTATACCCTTGTCCCCCCAGTTCTGGGCCAGTTGGGCAGAGTAATTTACTGTGGCTGCTTTTATCGCGCCATAGCTCGGGCATACAGAGAGATCATGATGTTCAAAGGCAGTGACCGTGGCAACCTGCAACACCGCCGCTGCATCTGATTCTTCAAGAAAAGGTAAGGCGGTTTCATTCATCGTCACGGCCGCCATCAAATCGACATTGAAGCTATTACGCCAGGCCTCATCATTCCATTCGATACTCGCCGATGCGCTGGTATTGTTGATCACAATATCAACGCCCCCCAACTGCTGCGCTGCCTTTAAAACCCAGGCTCGAACAGCTTCAGTATCAGCCGCGTCAACCGAGTCACCATAGAACTCTCCTTTGCTGCCGAGCTCTTCAAGTGCAGCCTGAACACCAGCCTCACCCCGGGCAAAGAAAGCGACGTTCGCACCCTCTTCCAGAAAACGTGCAGCAATCGCCAAGCCAATCCCGCGGCTGCCCCCGGATAATATGACTCGCTTGCCGTTTAAGTTCAAATCCATCGTTTATCCCTTATAGGTATGTGTGCTGAACAGGCCTTATACTGACCACCATAGCAATAATCAGCCGGCTAAAAAATCGCCTTGGCCGACCTTACAATGAAAAGGAATAACACATGAGCAACACACAGGGACTGTCGGGTAAAGTCGCACTGATCACAGGTGCGGCCCGTCATCGGGGTATCGGTCGCGCTATTGCGCTGCGGCTGGCAGAGGATGGCGCTGACATCGTGATTTGTGGTCGACCTCGCTCTCCCGAGTCATACCCTGCTCACGAGCAGGAAATGAAATGGCGTGGCGTTGATTCGTTGGCGCAGGAAATTGAGGGGAAAGGCAGACAAGCCCTGGCGCTGGAGTGTGATGTCACTAATAAAGACCAGGTCGTGGCCATGGTCGAAACCATCAACGCACGCTTTGGGCGACTCGACATTATTGTTAACAATGCCGGCGTACCCAGCGATGCCGGCGCTTCGCCCATTCTCGATACCGGTGAAGATGTCTGGTACCAGACCATGGATGTA
>ENA-ORDA01003493-ORDA01003493.1-marine-metagenome-genome-assembly--contig:-NODE-3493-length-10935-cov-10.676920_pt1 | contig 10935 bp, 12 predicted proteins | sample MGYA00237778_ERZ508506 | MGnify/ENA primary metagenome ERZ508506 (study PRJEB26177, sample SAMN06267891) | marine metagenome | isolation source: Monterey Bay, California, USA | place: Pacific...
AGCGACATCAGGTTTGACTTCTAAGTTCGGAACGGGATTAGGTCGCACCCTGACGCTATGGCCGGCTTGACAATCATTCCATAATTCTAATGTATTAAGGTAACGACAGATTAGAAATCTACTCAAAATAGGTATAAAGCAAAGAAAATATCGAATTACAACAATGACACACAGAGTTGCCGTATTAGATCAAGATCTATGTCAGCCACAAAAATGTGGATTGGAGTGTATAAAATACTGCCCTGTAAACAAATCAGGTGCAGAATGTGTTACAATTAATGAAGAATCAAAAAAAGCCCAAATTGACGAGGATATTTGCAATGGTTGTGGAATATGTGTCAAAGTATGTCCTTTTGATGCAATCACAATTGTAAATTTAGCAAGCGAATTAGCTACGGATAAAATTCATCAGTATGGAATAAACTCTTTTAGATTATACAAATTACCAACTCCAAGAAAAGGAGAAGTTGTAGGATTACTTGGTAGAAATGGAATGGGGAAAAGTACTGTAGTCAACATATTGTCTGGAAAACTTAAACCAAATCTTGGAAGATATGAAAATCCACCAGAATGGAATGAAATTTTTAAACATTATAGTGGAACTGAATTAAAACAGCATTTCCAAAAAATTGAACAAAATGAAATTCGTGCATCAATAAAACCACAGCAAATTCATCATCTTGCAGAAGCATTTGACGGTACAGGAAATGAATTATTAGATAAATATGATGAAAGAGGTATCACTAGAGAATTAGTTAGAGAATTAGGATTACAAAATTCAATGGAGCAAAGTTTGAAAGAACTTAGTGGAGGAGAGTTACAAAGAATTGCAGTGGCTGCAGCTGCATCAAAAGATACAGAATTTTACTTTTTTGATGAACCTTCATCATATAATGATGTTTTTCAAAGAACAGGTGTTGCAAGAGTAATTCAAGGATTAGCTAAAATTGGAAAAAGTGTAATGGTTGTAGAACACGATCTCACATTACTAGATTTTCTTAGTGACTATATCGAAGTGCTATATGGTGAACCAACAGCATATGGAATTGTTTCAAATATTTTATCAACTAAAATTGGAATCAATGTATTCCTTGATGGATATTTGCCAAATGAAAATGTCAGATTTAGAGAGAAAAAATTCTCCATGGATGTATCATCATCATCAACAGATATTTTCCAAGAAGGTACAGATATTGTAAATTATCCAAAACTAGAGAAGAAGTTTGATTCATTTTCAGTGTCAATTGAGCCTGGAAAAGTAAGAAAAGGGGAAGTTTTAGGAATAATGGGGGCCAATGCTCTAGGAAAAACTACAATGATGAAAATGATTGCAGGTGTTCAAAAACCAGATGTAGGTTCAGTTGATAAAAAAATTAAGATAGCATACAAACCACAATATCTACAAAATGATATTGATGTAGAAGTTATAGCACTTTTAGAAAAAGCAAATGGAGGACCTATTGAAGGAAGTCAGGAGGAAGAACAAATCCTAGATCCATTAAAAATTAGAAAATTGTACAATAAATCTGTAAAAAATCTTTCAGGGGGTGAACTACAAAAAATTGCAGTGGCATCATGTTTAATTCAAAAAGTAGATTTGTATGCATTGGATGAACCTTCAGCATTTTTAGATGTTGAAGATAGAATTGCAGTAGCAAAATTTTTGCAAAAATTTGTTCGTTCTTTTGGAAAATCAGCAATAATTATTGATCATGATTTACAATTGATGGATTTAATGTCAGATTCAATGATAATATTTGAAGGAGAGTCAGGAAAAGCAGGAACAGCAACAGCACCTATGCCAAAAGCAGAAGCTATGAATAGATTCCTAAAATCACTAGACATGTCATTTAGAAGAGATGAAAAAAGTCTAAGACCAAGAGTCAATAAAATAGAAAGTAGATTAGATAAAGATCAAAAACAATCAGGAAACTTTTACTACAAGCATTGACTCGAATGTTAAAAAAATCACTAGAAAGTGTATTAACATCTAAAGAAAGTGACGAATTAATCTCAGCATTTGATCAAATAGGAAGTATAATTATTGTTAGAATACCTGATTCTTTATTATCCAAGAAAAAAATTATTGGCGAAACTTTACTAAATGAAGTTAAAATTGTTAAAAGTGTATTTTATCAATCATCAGCAGTAGAAGGAGATTTTCGTACAAGAAATCTCGAGATTATTGCAGGTGAAGACAATACTGAAACAGAATACAAGGAATTTGGCTGTAAATTTATTGTAGATGTAGAAAATGCATTTTTTTCACCTCGTCTATCAACAGAAAGAGAAAGAATTGCAACATTGACTAAAGATGGAGAAGTAATGACAAACATGTTTGCAGGTGTAGGAATGTTTTCAATTATGGCTGCAAAAAAGAAAAAATGTACTGTATACAGTCTTGATTTGAATCCAGTAGCATCAAAACTATGTGAAAGAAATATTGGAATTAACAAATTAGCAGGTGAAGTAATCTCAATTAATGGAGATGCATCAAAAATAATTCAAGAACAATTAATGGATAAATCAGATAGAACTTTAACATTATTGCCAGAAAGATCAGATGAATTTTTAGATTCAGCAATTAATACAACAAAAAGTGGCGGAATAATTCATTATTACTCTCACATTCATGCAGACAAGAAATCAGAAGCGGGAAAATTAACAGAAGAACATTATAAAAAAATTACATCAGTAAAATCAGAAATTCTTGGCTCAAAAATAGTAAGAGCTGTAGGTCCGAGATATTATCAAACAGTTGTAGATGTAAAAATTACTAAGTAGATGAATCATCAGCAGATGTGATTGTTGCAGATGTAGGTTTAGTTGTTGCCATAACATATCCAATCCAAGCAATAATTCCAAGAATACCACCAACTGCCATTAAGACAGATAATTGTAAAACAATTGGAGACCACTCAGATAACATTAGTAAATACGCATAAACAAAAAATCCACCTATACAAAGTATGAAAATTAAAGATCCCATACCTTTACGCTTATCCATGTGAAAAAACTTTCTGTGAGTTATTTATCGTTTATCTTCTCAAAAAATTTTTCTAATACTAATTATGACTATGGCTGGAGCGCCAAGATACATTCCCAAATTCAATGCAATAACTGAGAGTCCGAGTCCCAAGACTTCTGATTCAGATTCAGCATTATCCATCAAAGATAATGTGGAAATCATTGGAGTAATTGCAAGCTTTATTGTCTCTTTGAAGTAGGGGTTTTCACGCTCATAATCGGCAATTGTTGGTGAGAATGAGTAGTAAACGTCATTGAATATAGTCATGAATGCAGTTCCAGATTCTGTGTTTAGTAATTGATTGTCACGAAGTTCTCGTAGTTGCTGCACTTCAATAGCCATTTCTGAACCATAAGTTGCAGTTGCAATTAGACAGCCACCACCTTCTTCTTCATTTGATGTTTCTTCAGTTGAATTCATTATATCAGAATTATTTGATGGTATTTCAAATGAATTAAGGGATTCATTAAATTTTTGAATTTCATCATTAAAATTCTCTACAGTATTACTATATGCAAATGTGTATGACTTATCATTTGAAAGTATCATTGCTTCTATAAATTTAATTTTTAATGAAACATTATCAACTGTAAAAGAACCAATTGCTTCAGTTTGATAAACATTAGATTTAATTTTTTGTTGAGAAAGTATTTCTAATTGTTTTTGATAAACTGCTTGATCAAGAATTTGATTCTTTTCAGCAATTAAATCATCAATAGTTTTTCCTTTTGCATCTTTAACAGTTAATGAGATGTATGGATTGATTCCATCAACTTTTGGACCTACTGCCACCACATCAGGGGCATCTTCAGTAGTTTTTTCTGGTTGTTGTAATAACCATCCTACTGGTGCACTGAATTTTACATCAAGTTGTTGATTTTCAAAAGTTGTATAACCAGATTCTGAACCTGTAACAGTTGAACCTGTACGATTAGGTTCGGATAATTCTAAAATATTTGAAATTTCAGAACGTTCAACTACTGTAGCTTTAATGATTTTGACTTGTTCAGGATTAATTGGTCTATCATTAGTACCTGTTTGAACTGCAGCTATTTTATCAAGTGTTTCAAAACTAGATTCAGTTACAATTCTTCCAAATACAGTATATTCACCATCAAGAAAAGTTGAATCTTTATGAACTATGAAAAATTGTGAACCTGCACTGTTAGGATCAGATGATCTTGCCATTGAAACAATACCTCTGTCATGTTGGATATTATTGAATTCAGCATCAATTCTATCAGATATAATCCCTTTTCCACCTTGACCCCATGTGTTTGGATCTCCATTAATTGTATTAGGATCTCCAGATTGAATCATAAAACCAGGAATAATTCTATGAAATAATATTCCATCAAAGTCCTTATTTTCTGTTAACAAAATAAAATTTTCAACATGTTTTGGTGCGTCAATATGAAAAAATTCAATTATAATTTCTCCTTGATTCGTTTCAAGAATAACTATAGGATCATCAATATGTGTTGTAGTAAATGTGGATTCTTGTGCAAAGGCATAACTAGTTGAAGTAATAATAATTAAAGAAAAAACCAATGTAAAAATAATTTTTTTCAATATTTTTAAAAAAAATATCTCACTTAAAAGGCAATTGTATTAGTTTTTAACAAAGTTAAATGAATCTTCAATATGGAACCTGATGAGAAAATTCAGGCACATTTAGTTTCTGTGTGGAGAGAGGCTAAAAAATTCTTCTCAGTTGGAGGTAGAGAAGGAATGTTGGTATTAACTGATAAACATTTGACATTTGTTCATAAAACAGAATCAAAAATGAATTGGTGGAAAGCCATAACACAAAGACAAGTAATTAATTTTCTAAAATCAAAAAATACAATGATTCATCATGATGGATATAATGAAAAAGATTTAGAAAGTGATTTGGAAGATAGTAGAAATATAGAATTAGTTTTTGATGAAATTAAGGAAATTAGTTTTAAAGAAGAAACATGGGGTAGTGTATTAAATTTAAAATATGAAAAAAATGGGAAAAAAGAGATTTTTCAGTATTCAATAGCTCAAGATTGGGTAAAATACCCCATGAAAGAGCCTACAAAATACATGAAAGTAGATTGGGAACCATTTGTCCAATATATTAAAGAAAGGCAAAAATTTACCAAATAAAATTGGGAAAAGTTTTCGCTGTCGGTGTAGGACCTGGATCACCAAAATATGTGACAGAAATTGTAAAGGATATTGTTAAAAAATGTGATATTGTGATTGGTTACAAATACACTTTGAAAACAATAGAGAATCTCATAGAAGATAAGGAAATTTATGAAATAACAATGAATGATCAAGAAAAATCTTATCAAAAAATACTTCCAGAGCTTGGTAATAGAACACTAGTAATTCCATTTACAGGAGATGTAAATTTTTCAGAATCTGAAGTAGTGGATAGATTGATAGAGATTTTTGGGGAAGTAGAAATTATTCCTGGAATAAGTTCAATTCAGGTTGCCGCATCAAGGGCTAAAGTTCCTTTAGATAAATCCAAAGTGATTACAATGCACGTAACAACTCCAATTGAAGATAAAAAATTAGAATTACAAAAAGCGTTGATTGATGGTTTTAGTGTTGTATTAGTTCCAAGACCATGGCCAAAACAACCAGACAAGCATTTTATGCCATCAGAAATAGCTGTTTACCTTCGAGAAAATGGTTTTGAAACAACAAAGATGAAAGTTCATGTTTTTGAAGCAATTACGACTGAAAATGAAACTAATTTTGAAGGAACTGTAAAAGATTTAGAAGGAAAAGAATTTTCTGATTTGTCTGTAATGGTGTTTAATCAGGCAAGTTTAGACTCTTACATGAATTATAGATGGCAATGGGAAAATTAGTTAGTAAATTACAATCCAGGCATTTCAATACTTTCGTTTTGAACTAATTCAATCATGTAAAATTCAACATATCCGCCTAACAAAAGAAGTCCTACTACAATTCCAATTTCAATAATTGTTGGTTTGATAAATTGGAATAGATTTGTTTTTGTAATTATTGCTTTAATCAAAATAAAACTTCTAGAAATTGCTAATGAATAAGAAAAAATTTCCATTAATCCAAATGGAGATAAAAATAGAATAGAAAGAGGTGAAATGTTAGCTATTTCAGGCATAGATGTTACAATTGCTGCAAATGCATATCCTGTAGACCATGAAGAAAAAAGTCCCCAAAAAATACCAAATCCAGGAATAAACATTGGTAATGCAATAGTTGTATTATGGACAAAAATACCAAATGCATCAATATCTAAAACTAATTTTTCAAATTCTTCCATGAACAAAGATGCTTCTTCTTCACTAACAGTAGACATTGAACCAAGTTGAAAAATAACTGTAAAAATGACTAAAAATACAAAAAATGTAATAATTCGAATTTTATTCATATTGCCTTCATTTAATGGACAATATTTGAGGGTTAGTTTAGAGCAGATTTAATTAAACCAAATTGTATTTTTTGATATGAAAAAAGAGTTATCTTTTGTACTAAATTATGCATTAAACAAAGGATTCCAAATCCATCCAGATGCGTTTAAAATTTTGGATGAAATTACGGATGTAAAACAATTAGAGAAAATTATAAAAGAAATTGTTAAAGAAAAAACAAGACAGAAAAAATTTCAAATTAATCAAAATGATTTAGAAACATATCTTGGAATAAAAGATGATCCTAGTCTTCTAAATGAAATAAAAATTTTATCAGATCCCACTAGCAAAGTCACATCAGGGGAAGGGGTTAAAGGATACAATGCTTTGTTTTCTAGTCGTTTTAACAAACTAAAACGAATTGTTTCTGATAGACCAGAATCAAAGATGATAAAATCCATATCGGTTGTTAAAACAACAAAATTAGAAAATGATGTCTATGTGTGTGGACTACTTACCACAAGAAATGCTGAAAGAAACATCACAAAATTGGTATTAGAAGACCCTTCAGGCTCATTTGAGGGTATAATTTTTGATGAGGAGTTACAAAAAACAGCTGGAACTCTACTAATTGATCAATTTGTTATGGCACGAGTTGCTTCAGCCAAAAACTCTGGACTAATGATTAAAGATTTGATTTTGCCTGATATTCCAGATCAAAAAATTAACAAATCAGAAAGTGAAGTATATGCAGTATTTTTATCTGATTTACATATTGGCAGTAAATATTTCATGGAAGATGAATTAATTGAATTTGTAACTTGGATATCTAGCCCTGATCCAGTTGCTAGAAAAGTTCGTTTTGTGTTAATTGGTGGAGATATAGTTGATGGTGTTGGAATTTACCCAAATCAGAATAAAGAATTGGTTTGTCAAACAATTGAAGAACAATTACAAAAAGCAGAAGATTTGTTAGACAAAATTCCCAAAAACGTGAAAATTATCATTATGCCTGGAAATCATGACCCAGGAAGAAGAGCTTTACCTCAACCTGCAATACCACAAAAATACAACTCAGGTTTATGGGAAAGAGAAAATATTGAAATGGTTGGTAATCCAGCTCTAATTTCATTAAATGGGGTTAAGGTATTGATGTTTCATGGTCAAAGTATAGATGATATTGTAAAAACTACTCCTGGTCTAAGTTATGATAGACCTACGGATGTTATGAAAAATCTTCTTAGAGCCAGACATCTAAGTCCAGTTTATGGTAGTTCAACACCAATAGCACCAGAAGTAGAAGATCTTTTGGTAATTGAAGATATTCCAGATATTTTTCATGTAGGGCATGTACATAAGGCTCAATTAGACATGTACAAGGGAATTTTACTAGTTAATTCAGGATCTTGGCAAAAACAAACACCTTTCCAGGCAAGTGTTGGAATGGTCCCAAATCCAGGTCTTGCTATTATTGTAAATCTAAAAACTTTCCAAGTATTTCATGAGAATTATAGCTCAAACTCAAATAATGTCTTGCAAAGTTAATTCATCTTTGAATGATTTTTTTATCATTTCTGAAGAAACTGTTAATTTGTATTTCTTTGTTCTTCCGTGAATTCCTTGATGAATTAGTCTTCCAGAAATAATTCCAGATAGTTCAATTTCACTTAACATTTGTGTAACTCGTCTTTGAGTTAAACCATCTTTTCCAACTGTTTTACAGAGATTCTTGTAAGAGGAGTAGATTTCACCAGTAGAGGACCCATTAGCCTTCATTATGGCTAAAAGCACCAATTTTTCATGTAGTGGGTATGATTTTAGAGAGGCTTCTTCCTTATTTTCTTCAATTTTTAGAGAGGCTTCTCTAACATGTTCAATTGTAACTTTATCAGATTGTTGTCTTTCAGCAAGTTCTCCTGCAACTCGAAGTAAATCAATTGCTCTTCTTGCATCTCCATGTTCTCCTCCAGCAAGTGCAGCACAGAGGTTTAGTGCAGGATCTTCTATGGCGTTTTCAATAAAAGATTCGTTGATTCTTTCTTCTAGAATTTTTTTTATTTGTTCAACATTATAATTTGTAAATACAATTTCCTCTTCTCCTAGACTACTGATTACTCTAGGATCTAGTTTTTCTTTGAATGTTAAGTCATTTGAAATTCCTACCATTGTTAATGAACCAACCTCTAATTGTTCATTTGCTCTGGTTAGTTGATATAGAATATCCTTACCAGTTTTTACTACTAATTGAGCAAGGTAATCTATTTCATCAATTACAAAAACTGCATTAAGTTTTTCTTCTCTAATTCTATTAAGTAATCTTTTGAAGACTTCACTGATTGCCAGTCCAGTTGTGGGTAATTCCTTCTCATTTAGGCCTAATTGCCTACCTAAACTGACCAATAATCCGTATAATGTTGTCTCATTTTTAGAATTTGAATATAATAATTTAATTGGAAAATTTGATTTTTCTACTCTTTCTTGGATTTTAGATAATACTTTCTTTACAACTAATGTTTTACCTGTTCCAGGTTTTCCATATACTAGTAAGTTTGATGGTCTAGATTGTTTTAAAATTGGTAATAATGATTGGGTTACTTGTTCTTGTTCTGAATCTCTATGAAGTATAATATTTGGAATATATGTAAAATGAAGAATCTCTCGATTTTTAATAATTGATTTTCCAGATTCAGCTGCATCTAACATTCTATCTATTGGGTCAGACATACTCAGACACCTTCATTTCCTAACAATATCAACATACACATCTTACAATTATGAGAGTATAGAATACAATAGTAATTCTAGTTTAGTTTGTAAGTAATTATTTTTAGTTAGTTTTAGATTTTCTAAAAAAATAATTTTAAAAAAGATAGAGTGGAAATATTGGTGTGTGAGGTCTTTATTTTGAAAGAAGAAATAGTTAACAAATTGTTAATTTTATGTGAAGAAAATAAAAAAAAACCTCATTTTAACCCCTTTATTTCCAATCCAGGCGTTAAGAAACCCATTAACACTGTTAATATCTCAAAATTACCCCTTTATTTCCACTCCAGTCACGATATTTTCATTACTAAGGGGTTTAAATTAGGAATTATTGTTAATAACAAAAAATACACTAGGCGTAGGCTAGGCAGTCAATGTTAACAAACTACAATGTTAACAAAACTGATCAGATCAGTTCAACCGTTAACATTAGATCTGTTAGATCTCAAAGATGGCAAAAAAACGTATACGAATAGATATGGAGGATGCAGACGGGGCCCGTTATGATATTAAATTAGAAGGGAATGTTACCAGGGATAAAGTCCTTAAAATATTTGAAATGATGGACTTGATGAATATCGAGGAAGAACAAGACCAATCTGTTAAAATGGATTCTGTAGGCTCAAAAATCTGGCATATTGTAGATAAATTCTTCCCTATGGGCAAATTTACTTCAACAAATATTCTTGAAAAATATGAAGATGAATTCAATGAACCTGTAAAACTTAGTGTTATTTCGACATATTTGTCAAGATTTGCCTCAAAAGGTAGGGTAGAAAGGAATAGAACTGGTAGAGAATGGACTTATCAATCCATCAAACTTACTCAAAAACAACAATAATTGGTCAAACAATAGTTACTTTTCTTACAATTAACCTATTATTTCCCAACGTCATTTTCACATATTCACCTTTTTGAATGTCCATAAATTTTCTATATTGTTTTGGTATTGATATTGTACCTGCAGAAGTAATTTTTACTAATACTGCATTTTCTTGAACTGACATATTTTCATTATAATTTAATAATATATATAATTTATTAATTTAATATTTTAATAATTAATTAAAATTTATGAAGATATTACGGTAAAATTAACTAATTTACAAACAATTTGATTTGAAATAATTTCTGTTATCGTTTATACGACAGTTGGATTGGAAATTGTATTATCAACTTTAGATTTACCTTTTTCAGTAATTGAATATGTGTAAGGTTTTGTTTCAGTATTTCGTTGGACCAAACCACTTTCAAATAATTTCTTCATTAACCGTGAAGTATGCTCTCTACTTCTTTTTGTTGTGATTTGTATGTCACGTGACGTCATAGCTTTGTTTGTGATTAAGTGTAACACATAGTCAGTTGGGCTCACATGCTCAATACTAGGAATTTTAGGCACAGAAATAGGCTTTTCAATAATAATTTCAGGCTCTTTAATCACTTCAACTTCCTTTTGTGATTCGTGATTTTCTACTAATCCTTGCATAAATTGTTTCAATTCCAGGTTAGGATCAATAGGCTTTTCCTCAATTCCTTGAATTTCTAATGCATCCAGGCGTATTTTCATATCAATTAATTGTCTTTCATAGTACTCTAAACGCTCTGTTTGGGTAGGATCATCAATATCACTACTAGATTTTATGAATGGACGTATTTTGAAGAATAGATACAAGCCACCCAAACCTATCAAAAATGCTAAAATCACACCTAAAATCACTTCAGGATCAGGAATTTCTACTAACATCACAATTTCTATGCCTATGT
>ENA-ORDA01003498-ORDA01003498.1-marine-metagenome-genome-assembly--contig:-NODE-3498-length-10924-cov-2.742786_pt1 | contig 10924 bp, 9 predicted proteins | sample MGYA00237778_ERZ508506 | MGnify/ENA primary metagenome ERZ508506 (study PRJEB26177, sample SAMN06267891) | marine metagenome | isolation source: Monterey Bay, California, USA | place: Pacific...
AGCACCACCACGCAGCTCACCGAGGTGCGCCCGCGCGGCGAGACCGTGCACGAGGTCCTGGGCGAGCCGGTGCCCGCCGACGAGCGCTCCAATGGCCGCTCCGAGGCCTACGACCGCAGCGCCGGCGCGACGCCCACCAGGCCGTCGGACGGCGAGTGCCCGCCGCCCCAGTACGAGATGCGGGTCTGAGCGGCCCGCGAGGTGCCCGGGAGTCGGGTTGCGGGCCGGCGGGTGGGCGGGGGTGTTGGCGTGTTGGTGTGTTGGTGTGTTGGTGTGTTGGTGTGTGCGTGTGAGCTAAAAATGATAAGCAAAAAGTTTCAGACCGGATGGTAAGGAGGACACGAACGCCCCGCTAGTTTGCGTACCGACTCGCTCGCCCTTTGAGGAAAAAGAAACCGGTCGCTTCCACCAGCACCATGACCGACTTCAACACGCACCCCCAGCCGCGCACCTTCGCGCCCTCCAAGGAGGATGTGCTCCAGAACCTGCAGTACTTCTTCGGCGCCCCCGTCTCGCCCGAGAAGCTCAAGGACTACTCCGAGCACCACGCCATGACCTGTGCGGCCGCCACGGCTCGAACAAGACCCTCTTTCGTCCCAGCCCACCCCTTCCCCCCCCACTTGACGGCCACCGCCTCACGGTTGCCCCTTTCCCATTTGCCGTGCGCAGACCACTTCCCCGGTGCGACCGCCGCTGGCTCCGTTCTTGAACCCATGTCACTGTCTCACACTTGCCAAACCCAACCTTACACCTGCCCCCCCCTTTTGCCATGCGCAGACGCGTACGCCGGCCAGAACACGTGGTCCCGGCACTTGAACCCCGCTCTTGCCCACTACCATCGCCCGCGTTTCGCCCAATGCTCACGCCCCTTCCCTTGCCACATTTCAGGAAGATCCGCGACACGCTCAACAACCTCATCCTCAAAAGCCCCCAGAATTGGCAGACGTCGGTCGGCCTCCCCTTCTTCCAGATCGAGGGCACGGTCGTCGAGTGGGACGAGTAAGCCACGCTCGAATCTAACCTTTGCTTGGTGTGCACACGCCCTTACGCGTTCACGCGCTCGCACCGTCTTGCCTCACAGGGTCAAGTTTGACGTCCGCCTGATGCAGCGCGTTCCGTATGAGGGCGTGTCGCGCATGCGTGCGCTTACGGCCGCTCAAACCGCTTGCGCGCATTGCACTTGACTGCGGCTGACGTCGCTCCTTGTTCCGTTCAGAAACGAGCCTGCGCCGTAAGCACCGCGACCGCGTCGTGCGCCGGTGCGACGCGGAAAGTGGAACCGTTCCCCACAGCCATTTCCACCCGCCACGTGCTCACGCCCAATTTCTCCTCGTTTCAGTGGTCTCGCGCTCATCATCGAGAGCGACTTTTACGCCACCGACGCCGGCCGCGCGCACTTCGCCGACCAGCTCACGTCGATCCGGTGCGCCCTTTGCGTCCAACTGCAGCACGCGTGACCAATGGCTCACGCTCTCCACTCTTTGCTGTGTGCAGGTACTGCGTGCAGGAGACGTGCAACTTTGACGTGCTCTACGCGTGCGCTGCCACGCGCCTCAAACTGCACCCGCCCGAGCGGCGTTTTTCCAAAGGCCACCACGTCTCACCACGAACTCATGCCCGCCCGCAGGTACCTCACGTCGGCCAACTACGACTTTTCGTACGACCGCAGCAAGAACCTCCGCCCCAAGCGCAACATCCGCACGGCGATGAACCTCGAAATTATGCTCTACGGCATCGCGCAGGCACTTGAAAGCACCATTCACACCACTCGCCCCGCACACGTCCCGACCCGCTTGCCCTTCCCATCTCACGCGCGTGTTGTGCCTTGTCTCGGCTTCGTCCTTTCGCTTTGCAGAAGGAGCAGCTTGGCTTCGACAAGGCGGTCGAGGAGTGCAGTGCAGCCCCGCCACTCAAACCAAGTTCTCACAGCCACACACTGACGCGCTCTTCCCCACGCTCGCAGAGTACCGCATGAGTCGCTACGCCGTGACGCCCAACATGCTGATCATGCCGCCGCAGGTTGGCCCAGTGCCACGACAACCCAGCAGCGTCCGTGCATGCGACTGACCCCAACGCCTTGCCTGTACGCAGATGCTGCTCTACATGGCGCTCGCCCCCGAGCAAAAATTGACGTACAAGGTTTGTGCTCAACCCGTGCCCTGGCCCGCAGCCTACCGCACGCACGGATCCACCCTTACCCCGCAACCCCAACCAATCACCAGGAGGGCGGCCCCGCGGCCGAGGCGCGCTTCGAGGCGGGCATGGCGGGCTTCGAGGCGCGCTCCTTCCGCGGCTGCGGCGTGGTCACGTCGGAGCCCTTCGAGGTCTCGGACGACAACGACTCGCTGCAGATGCTCACGCGCAACTCGCAGGTCGGCGAGTTCTACGTGATGGCGCCCCCGCAGGTCAAGCCCAAGGGCGAGAGCGGCCAGCACACGTGCGACATCATGATCTTCGACGAGGAGCGCGACGCTCACGTGCGCATCGGCTGGCGCGAGGCGCTCAAGGCCACGCTCTGCGCAGAGAAAGACGAGGCCTTCCTCACCAAGCACGGCGCTACGACCAAGATGGCGGGCGGCGGCTACCTCAAGGACTGGGCCGAAGAGGCCAACAAGTGGGCCGACTACAACGACGCCACGACGAACGCTTACGAGGGCCTGAACAAGGACGTGCGCATCATCGTGGCGCGCCCCTTCATCGAGCACGCCATGCACAACGTGATCATGACCGTCGCCGGCCGCGACACCGGCGCCACGCTCTTCGGCCCGGCGGACATGCAGCTCTCGGTGAGCTAAGTTGTCGCTCAAACCTGGCAGAGTCCCTCCCACACATCCCCGAGACAACTGCTAAGCGATTGCCCCTTGCCCCTTTTGCAGGCCAACACCCAGGTCAAGACCATCGAGGGCCACTACACGGGCCACTTCAAGGCCGTCGTCACCAAGCCGCAGAACGTCCTGGTCATGCGCGACGTCGCGTGCGCCGGCTACGTGGCGGGCTGCAACACGCGCTGGTTCGCCCTTGGCGAGGACGAGAAGTTCTCGGCCGACAACGCGGCCAACTCCATCCAGGCGCGCCTCTCCTTCAACAACGACGAGACCGACCGCTACGCCTCGATGCTCGCCTTCCCGTGCTGGGAGGGCCAGTTCAACAGCGGCCAGCTGGACACCGTCATGAGCGTGACCACGCGCCTCCTGCCGTGGGAGGTCAACAACGCCGGCCTCCACCAGTCCTTCCCCGGCGGCAACGAAATGTACGGCATCTACAACGCCGAGCTGCAGCTCGGGCAGGTGCACTACGGCGAGGACATGAAGGCCGCCTAGAACCAGGACTTTATCAGCCAGGGTTCCACCAACAACGCCACGTGCTTCCTGGGCCCGAGCCGTCGCTACGACCCGTTCACGCGCTCGTTCATGTCGCTCGTGCCGGGCCAGGGCCACTTTGGCCCCGACGCCATCCCCGGCGACGCGCGCTGGCGTCGCGGCGAGAGCGTGTCGCTCAAGACGGCCCGCGATTCGATGGTGTCGCTGGAGCTCGCGCAGCACGCCCAGATGGTGTACGCCAAGAAGTAAGCGTGCGCGGCGTCGGCGCGCTCCTCCTCTTCCCTTCCACCCCCTCCCCCAAAAAACCGACGACGCCTCCACGCGGGCAGCGGTGCCGACGACGACGAAGACCCTTCCGTCGGGGCCGCGCGCGCGCCGCTGGGGACCCTGAAAGCATCTCAAATCGTTCGTGTGTGCGTGTGTGGTGTTGGCGTTTGACTTAAATCCAAATGGATTTTAAAAAAACTCCCCACTTGTGCCCCTCGGTAGCCGATGTCTGGCCCGATGCCACCCGCAAAACGTGCCAAACTCACCAAGGAGGACGAGAGCATGACACACAAGCTGGCCACAGCCTGCAAAAATGGAACCCTTGGCCTGGTGGACTCGGACTCGGACAACGACGACGACTTGTTGGATCCGATTTACAAGCTGATGCGTGCCTGGTACAATGTGAATGCCCACAAGCGGGCCAATAAGACCATCAACTCAAGCCACCCGTCCTTTGCCAAAGCATGGAAGCTCGAACGCGAGGGTTTGGTCGCTGAGGACGAAGCGCGCTGGGACCGGCTCAAGGCGATGACGCCCGATGAGATGCGCAAAGTCTTCTACGGCGTTCGGGACGTCTTCGAAGAGCGTGTACCAAAGTCAAAGTGGCTGCACCAGGACCACGTGCTGTATCAGACCAAAGAGGTGCTCAAGCGCGTCTTCTTTTACGGCGTCAACGAACGTGGACACGAGATAAAGACGCTCACGCCCTACCGCGCGTGGGACGCGCGCAGATGGTTCGACACCGGTCAGCTGCCACCCAAGGCGGACCCGTACCCGCTCGACTGGCGCGACTTTGAGAAACCGTAGTAGGAGACGCGATGTGTTTTTTTAAAAACTTTCCGCTTGTGTGCCCCTATGGATGAGGACCCGCGATGAAGCGCGACGCGCCAGAGGCACGCGCGTGCGAGCGCGAGGGCTGCACGAATGCCGCGCGCAGCCACTGCGGCAAGTGTCGCGCCGTGCACTACTGCGGCCGCGAGTGCCAGCAGGCCGCCTGGCCGGCACACAAGTGGCTCTGCAACCCCTGCGTGCGCATCGCGCGTGGACCCGCCTCGGGCGTGGACGACGGGCGCGGCGCGCGGCTCGTGGCGCTCAAGCAGTTCAAGGAGGGGGACGAGCTCGCGCGCGAGCGCCCGTTTGCGCGCATCGCGCACGCGGATTCGGTCCACGCAACGGAGGCCGAGGCCAAGCGGTGGGGCGAGGGGCTGTGGGACGATCACGTGACGACCATGTCGCCGGGCGTCGCGCGCGACTTGCTCTACGGCCTCACCGACGCGTGGAACGACCCGCCAACCGCCGGCGGGATCGCGCGCACCAACTGCCTGCCGCTCGGCGACCACAAAGACTCCGAGGGGAGCGGCCTGTTCGCGCTGATCTGCCGGGCCAACCACGCGTGCCGTCCCAACGCCCGGTACCTCTGGCGGCACGACCTGCAGCGCGAGCTGCTCATCGCGGTGCGCGACATCGCGCCGGGCGACGAGGTGACGGTCACGTACGGCCCTGGCCCGGCGAACGCGCGCGCCTGGCGCCAGGAGGCGCTGCTGCGCGGGTTCCGCTTCACGTGTAAGTGCGAGCTCTGCGAGACGGACGATGCGCGCCTGGACCAGATGCTGATGCGCATCGGCGAGCTGGACGACGACATCGTGCAGGTGGCGTGGCAAAACCCGAAGCAGGCTATTCGCATGGCCCTGAAAGCCATCGAGCTCTGCCGGGCGGCGGGGATCGACTCGGCCGTGTACGTCAAGCGCTTCTGGCACGACGCGCACCAGATCTCCGCCAAGATTGGCAACACCGCCGATGCGGACAAGTATTACGACTGGGCGCTTGCGTGCGCGCTGCTCTGCGAGGGCGGCACCTCCCCCGAGGGCGTCCGCCTTCCCCGGTACGGTTGATGTGACCGGTAATATATTTTTTAAAAAACTTCTCACTTGTGCCCCCGGTACGAGTAGCTCCGATGAAACACGCGCACGCGTCGACGATGCCACTCGACTGGTGCGGCGAGATCTTGGGCCACCACGACATCGGGATCGCCATGGTGGAGGCGCTCGGGGACATCGAGGACATCGTAGCCATGAGCCGCGTGTGCAAGGCCATCAAGCCCTTCACCGACGAGGCGCTCGAGGCGGCCAGGCTCCTCGCCGGGCTGCACAGCGTGCGAAAGCTCGACGCGGCCGCGCGCAAGGGCAACCTGCGCATGGTGCGCTGGTTTTTCAAGGCCCTGCGCGACCACCCCGCCCAGCGGAAGATCACGTTCGAACGGGCGTGCGGCGCCGCTGCCGAGCACGGGCACGTCCCCATCCTCGTGTACTTGCGCAGCGCCGGCGCCACCTTCACGCACCACACGTGCGCATGCGCGGCATCGCATGGGCAGCTGGACTGTCTCAAGTGGCTGTACGCCAACGGTGTGCCCTCGGGTGGCCTCGTCTTGGCGCCCTTGGTGGTCGCCGGCGCAGCCAGGGCGCGCGACCCGGCGTGCCTCAAGTACGTGCTCGGGCTGGGCTGCCGCGGGAACGAGCTCGCGATGGGTGGGGCGGCCGAGCTGCCGGACGCGACGAACATGGAGCTGCTGCACGCCACCGGCACGTGGGTGAGCGAATTCTCAATGCGGCGAGCGGCCGAACGCGGTCGGCTCGAGAACCTCAAGTGGCTGCACGCGCGCTCCAAAGAGCGGCTCATCCCTCGGGGCGTCGTGAACGCGGCGGCGATGCACGGCCGGTGCGATTGCCTCGAGTACGCGCACAAAAACGGCGCACAGCTCAACGGGAACGAGCTGCGCCAGGCCCTCAGGTGCTGTTGCTACTATGGTGACTTGGACTGCGTCGCCTACCTCGTCTCCGTCGGCGCCGAGATCGACTTCCTGGTCATCAAAAAGGCCGTGGAGCTCGGCAACACCAAGTTAATCGACGGCTTCGTGGCCAATGGCCACCATCCCGACGAGGAGCACATGCGCTTCGCGTTGGAGCGCACCGAGCTGGGCGAGATCGAGGACCGCAACTGGAAGGTGGACTCCGTGATCTTGGCGTGCCTGCGCAGGCACGGCGTGCAGTGGCCGGAGGACACCATCGACCACATCCTCAACGTGTCGCACGGCAGCTTCGCTTGGGACCACCACCAGTTCACGACGTTCCGAAAGGCCGTCACGTACGGTGCGCGCATCACCTTCAAGCACAAGAAGATTTGCTGCGCGCGCAACTTCCACGACGCGGTGCGCTTCCTGGCCGAGAAGGGGTATAGCTTTGACGACGACGGCGGCGAGCTGATGCACACGGCCGTGGTTCACGACTCGCTCTACTGTGTCGAGGTTTTGCGGCGGATGGGCGTGCGCTGCAACCGGGAGCAGAAGTTTGACCTCAGGACGCGGCAGAAAAAGAATGATTACATTGGGGAGGGGTACATCAACTCCTCGCACGAGTACATGGCGCTCGGCTTCCCGGACAGCTGGCTGTGGCGCTTTCCGTTTTGGAACACGCCGGTCGGCCATCGCAAAAAGTACAACTTTTGAGAATCCGCACGCACGCGACTACTCCTCCAGCATCGCGTCGATTAGCTCGCTGAGGGTCTGCGCCGCCAGCACCAGCGCGTCCGGCGGCGCCATGGCAGCGGCTACTAGCCTGGGCGGCTCGGGCAAGCAGCGGACGAGCCAGCGCACGGCGTCCAAGCTTCGGCGCGTCAGCGCGAGAAGGTTGACGCGACGGTCTAGCACGAGTACGGCGCACAGCATGAGTAGGAAGCGCCAGACGCCGCTCAGCTGCAGCACGAGGCAGAGGGTCAGGACGGCGACGTTCGGGTCGAGCGGTCGCTGCGGCTCCACCGGGACGGCGTGGACGGCTTGGACGACGGGGACGGGGTGGGTGGGAGGAGGGTGCGACATTAGCACGCGTCGCGTTCGAGCGTGTGCAGCGGCTCGCTGCGGCGGCACAAAAGTAGGGGGGCGCCAAAGATGACGCAGAGAATGAGAATATCGATTAGGAGAGTAGCCAACACGGTCCTATCCATTTGGTACCATCACACGCACAAGAGCCGTGTTTTTTACTCTCTTTCTCTCGTCGCCCGTCCACCCGCCCACCCATGCCGCGTCCTCCAAACACACCCACACCCACACCCACACCCACACCCACACGAGCAACACGTTACGACCGTCGAGCGCCAGGAAATAGAAAGGGTGTCACGGCAATGCGCCGCGCGCATACGCGCACCGCTCATCAGCGCGCGGAGGGCACGCCCATCATTCGCGGCGCGTACAAGAACCTGTTCGTGTCGTTGCCCTCGCTGAGCTTGGTCTTGAAGTTGAAGAAGTTGTCGCTTGAGGTGTAGCCGCCGAGCCCATGCTGCTGCTCTTGCTGCCCGTTCACCATCTCCTCCTCCTCAAAGTAGTCGTCCTCCACGAGCGGCGCTGCGACGTTCTTGGATGGACCTTCGCGGAAGAACTGGGACATCTTCTTGGGCGCCTTGGCGCGGCCGCCGGCGTTGTACGGCACGGACGCGAGCTTGCGGGTCTTGAGGATGCCCGGGATGGCCTCCTTGAGCCCGAGCGCGGTGATGATGAGCACGCCGACGAAGAAGATGCCGCCGCCGATGAGGAAGGTCCAGTAGCGCGAGGTGCACAGGTCGTTCTCAAACTCGTGGCTTTCTCTTGGGAAGAGCGAGCAGTCCTTGTTGGCGGCGTCGTGGTGGAAGATGGAGCGGATGGAGGCGTACACGAGGAGTGGCAGGGCGAAGACCACGACGAGCACGAGCCAGCCGAAGAAGGCGAGCGCCGAGAGGCAGCCCACGCCTCCGAAGAGGTGACGCTGGATCACCGCACCGAAGACCAGCCCGACAGCCACCGTGATCGCCAGCGTGGCCACAGTCTGGTCGTACACCGCCTCCGAAAGCTCCTTCTCGTCGAAGATGAGCACACCGTACTCGTCCTTCTCTTGGCCAACGACGCCCTCCGCCCACGCCATGCCGAAGCGTGCTCCGGACGCCGCCTGGCCCACGAGAAGCACGAGGACGCCCAGAATCAGAATGTAGATGGTGCCCGACATGAGCGCGCGGTACTGACGTTTGGTGTGCACGAGCTGCGCCGCGTCCTGGATGCGCTTGGCGTAGAGTCGGCCTTGCGCTTGGTCGCCGTTGCCCAGCTCCCGATTGACGTTGCGGCCCAAGCCCGTGGTGGTGATGGGCAGCAGGATGATCACAAAGAGGCAGGTGAACAGCGTCGCCAGGTCGTACCACGTCGCGTCCCAGTCGGCCTTCCAGCCGCCGTGCGTGCCCATCCACAAGCCGAGGTCGGCCGCGGCGTGGTCCGGCAGGCCCTCCTCGCAGATGGGCCGCGGGAGCGTGGTGTACACGAACCCCCACGGGGCGGCGATGAAGATCAGGTAGAAGAGCACCGCCAGGAAAAAGGCCAGGCCACCGTACGCCAGCCGCTTGCGGCGCGACGCCTTGGTGGTTGCGGCGATCACGAGCGAGTCGCGGATGAACGTGAGCCGCGTCGGCGAGAACTTGCGCAGGTCCTCGAGCACCGCGGGCATCGTGATCTCGGCCAGGAAGAACGCGACCGCATCGGCGAGCAGGAAGCAGACGGCGAGCGCCATCGGCACGTACGCAAAGAGCGAGAGGCCAAAGCGGTAGCCGAGGAACATGCGCGCCTTCATAGAGTAGGTCGACGTCGAGTTGAAGCCTTCCGGATGCGGGTACGGCAGGAAGCCGGGGCCGGGCTCGATGCCGGGCAGGGGCACCGTGAAGGCACCGCTGCCGCTCAGCGTACCCACGCTCGCGTACAGGAACTGTGCGTGACAGTGCGCGTGCAGCAGCGCCTTCTGCTGGTCGGTGACCGGCGCGGCGGCGTCGATCGGAAAGGTGCCCGGCGTCGGTGTCTCATAGTCGTTGCAGTCGACCACGACGTCGCGCAGCGGCCACGTGTCCTTGACCTCGCCTGCCGCGTCCAGGCGACCGTCGCGGATGCCCTCCATGAACTCAAGCTCGCCGTGTTCGTTACGCAGAATGTTCACGTTGTTCAGGCCGTAGATGGCGTCGCAGCTCACGGGCACCGCCTGCTCCGCCACGTAGTGCAGCGCAAGGTAGGCCGTCTTGAAGCTGACGCCGTCCGGCACGCGCCCGTTGTGGAAGTTATGGTCGGCCACCAGGGTGACCTGCTCGGCCGCCGAGCCACCCACCGCCGCCGTAATGGCCGCGGCCGTCGTGTGCTTCAGCGCATCGGTGATGTCGGCGACCTCGTAATCGGGCGGTACGCTGCCGACGTACGCTTGCGCCTTGCCGTCGGGGTTATAGTGCGTGTAGTAGAGCCCGTGCACCGACACGGCGATCGTGTTGCGCATATTGCCGCGGTTGCCGCGGTCGAGCTTCTCGTTGCACTTGATGTCCTCCTTCTCGTAGTCCAGGCTCTTGAGCTGCGCGTCGGTCACCGCCTCCACACAGGTGCCAAGCTCGGTAAAGTCCTCCGTCTTGGTGGCCGTGAAGAAGTCCTCCGCTCGGTAGTGAGTGATCGACGTCACGAGGAACGCCAACGCGACCGCGCAGAGGATCGCCGAGACGGCGCTCGAGAAGATGGTGATCACGCGGTAGTTGACCGCCATCCTCCTTGCGGTACGAAGGCCTCAGCACGTACGGCGATGCTGTCCCTTCCGCTCCACTCTGTCACTTCTAAAAATCGCTTATCAAAAGGCAACTCTTTTACACACACACGTGCCCGCGTACGCAGACCGGGCGCTTTCCTTCCCTTCCCCTTCCCGCCATGTTCGGATCAGCGCGCGGCCGGCGTGCGCATCCGCGGCGCGTATAGGAACGCGTTGCTGTCGGTACGCTTCGTCTCGAAGTTGAAGAACGCGTTGCTCGACCGGTAGCCGCCGAGGGGCAGCTGCGCCTCACCGACGCCCTGCATGAGCGGCGCGGCCACGTTGTTTGCCGGTCCCTCGCGAAAGAAGCGACTCTTGGTCTTGGGCGCCTGCGCCAATCCACCACCTTCGTACGGCACGTCGGCCCAGACGCGCGGCTGAGTAACCAACTTCTGGATTGTCACAACTGACCCCTTGATCGTGATCATCAGGACTGCAAAGAGAAAAATGCCTCCAGAGCTAAGGAAGCCCCAATATCGAAAATCGCACCAGCCCTGACCCATGATTCCAAGGAATTCTTCTGTGCCTAACGTTGCTTTGGTTGAGCCATCGTCTGCAAAGTCGACGCAGTCATAGCCGGCGGACGTCCTGTGAAAGATTGAGCGAACGGAGGCGTAGATGAGCAGCGGCAGAGCGAAGACGACGAGCAGGGAAAGAGTGTAGATCTCGGTGGTCGCCGTATCATTAGATCGGAAGAGCACACGTCTGAACTCCAGT
>ENA-ORDA01003499-ORDA01003499.1-marine-metagenome-genome-assembly--contig:-NODE-3499-length-10915-cov-5.799317_pt1 | contig 10915 bp, 6 predicted proteins | sample MGYA00237778_ERZ508506 | MGnify/ENA primary metagenome ERZ508506 (study PRJEB26177, sample SAMN06267891) | marine metagenome | isolation source: Monterey Bay, California, USA | place: Pacific...
CGGCGTGGCACTGGTGTCTGCCGTTCTGGGCGTACTGGCAGACTCAAATGTGCCTCAAATGCTCTCGGGTGCTCTCTCACTCGTAGTCGATGGCAAATTGATGGACCTGTGCGGCATACCACACGGCTCGCGATCAGGATTCAGCCGTCAGAGCATGAATGACGCATCGGACCTCAAAAGCGACGCAGAAAAGAGTGCCTTTCATTCTCTTTGTGTGACACTAAGCAATGCCAATGGTCGTATTACAGATGGGCAGAAGCCATTTAAACACGAACTGGACGCACAGGACGCTTTTTATCGTTCTTTATGCGTGCCAGTTCCTGAAGACGAGAAGTCGTGGATTTATTGGCTCACTGCATATCCGGAGTACAAATGCCCATACCGTGATTTTCCTGAGGAAATGTGGGATCTGGCTATGAGGCGTGGAGTTACAACCCCGTTTCGTCTCGAGCTGATTGTCAGGAACATAATCCGCCTCGTGATGCTTCCTGGTTCTTTGGTTGGCACGCTTGTAAATGCCGGACGAGATGATCGGCTGTACAACCCGTCACTAAATGATCAGGAGCTGGTGCAAGACATGTTGCCGTCCACTGCGCCTTATGTGCCCCATGAGGATATTCATGAGGTAAAAAAGGACAAGTTGCTCCACCCCAACTGGCTCTACGTGAGCGCGATGGCCGCGTGGACGCTCAAGCACGTCTCGCGCTACATGAACGAGCACGCGCTCATGATCGCGAGCTTCTTCCGCACCAATGCCCGCCGCCTGAGCGCGGGCCAGGAGCCGATGCTCGACCTCGTGGCGTTTGCGCGCCAGTGCCGCGAGGACATTGTCGACGGCGCCAATCCGCCCCCACCGCCGCCGCCGTCCTACGAGGACTTCAACCCGGCAGCGGTGGCGGCCGAGCGTCGACGCGAGGACGCACGTGAGCGCGCCGAGGAGCGCGATCTGCTCATGCCGGGGGTGGACTACCCGCCGCCAATCGACGCCTCGGCGGCCGGAAAGGGTGGTGCGTAGTCATGGGAAACGCGTTTGGGTGTGTGTGTGTATGTGTGTGTGTGTGTGTGTGTGTGTGGTATCTGTCAAACAAGACGCTATTACCAAATACGGAAGTGTTGGAACTTTAGACTCTCTGTCCGTGTCCGACACAAACCCCGAGCATGTTCACGCAGGAGTGGTGACGAGGCACATCTTGGCAAGAGGAAATTCCTTGGCCGCATCCTTTTTGACGAGCAGAGACGGGACGCCCTTTAGCACATACGGCAATTTTTTGCCGTATTCTTTTCCATTTCGGAGGCAGATGCCACGACCTTGGACCTCGGTTTTAAGTTTGGTCTTGGTCCAATCATTCGTAAGCATCATATTCTGCAGCATGGCTTCGATGTCGGCAATGGAGGCGTGACGCGTCGCGGAGGGCATGACGCGTCGCGCTGATCGCCACCGCCATCGACATGCCGCAAGGGGCAGTGGTTGAAAGAACCCGAGCACATTCTGACTGTTTCTAACTTTGCGTCCCGGCTTCTAACACCCCTCTTGAAAAATTCTAACTCTTGGGTCTTCTCTCTAGTCTTGGGCCCTGTGCGCAGCCTCGCGGCAAACGGATCTCCCGGCGAGATACAAAAAAGTTTTGCATACTTTACATAGAAACTCTAGAGATCACATCGAGATCCGTTTGCCGTGAGGCTGCGCACAGGGCCCAAGAGTAGAGAGAAGACCCAAGAGTTAGAATTTTTCGCAAGGGATGTTAGAAGCCGGAACACATGTTTAGAATTTTAGATTTGTGCTCGGGTTTTGCGTCGGGCGAATGTGACAACAAATCACACGACTTGTCGGCTGCCCTGGGAGGTCTTGCGCGGAAATGTGCTCGGGTTTTGACGCGGGGCGTCATCGACGAGTGTCAAGGTGGCTAGCATTTTCAGCCTCGAACGCGCGGAGTCGGCAAAGCCCATTGATGACGGAGGCTTGGAGTTTGAGGTGCTTTTTCAGCATTTCGACCTCGGTTTCATCGGGCGTCACATTTGTGATTTCCCCGAGCGGCTTGGGTGGCGGCTTGGGTGGCGGCTTGGGTGGCGGCTTGGGTGGCGGCACGGGCGGCGGTGGATCGAGAATCGGCACGTTGGGCGATGAAAAGGGCCGCTCTTGTCGTTGAAAGGGCGGCAGCGGCGTCTTCGGTCTCATGCGGTCGTCGAGGTCGGAAGAAACGATGACGCCGTCGCGCACCGCGTCCCACAGGTTGTCGTCGTCGTACCGCGGAACGATGCGCGAGTTGCGTTGCTGACGATCGTTTGTGTCGACTGGTACAGTTTTTGAACAGTTGGGCATGAAAGTTCAAACCAAAGACGACACGGAGCACACACGCATGCTCGCTCTATACCCTGAGAGTCACACACTCTCCGCAAGGCTAATGCTCCGCGGCCATCGGCGGCGGCAGCGGATCGGAAAAGGTCGCGTGTGTACCCGGTACTAGGGATTTTCGCTTCCGCTTGCGTGCAAGCTTTTAATTAAAAAGTCGATGCGGCCGCGAGTGACGTTCCTTTTCTTGCGTTCTTGGGCCTCGCGCTCGTCCCTTTGCTGGCACTGGCGTTCGTCTCTGGCTTCTCGCTCAAGACGATAGGCCTCGGCCATTTCCATCGCCGGTGCAGCGGAGTCGGGACCAAACTGCTCTTCCACTCGGCGAGCGGCCTTGGCCCGCTCGAGCGCTCGGTCGTCGCACTCGGCGTCCCACACGAGACGCTTCTCGACGGCACGCCGCTTCGCTTCCATTGCCTCCTCCGCTTTTCGACGTTTTCGCTCCTCGGCCTCCTCGGCCTCCTCGACGGCACGACGCTTGCGCTCCTCGGCCTCGTGTTGCAGTCGCTCGCCATGCACGGCCATGTGCTGTCGGTCCTCCTCGGCCTGCCGCTCGGTCTCCAAGCGACGCTCCTCGGCCTCCAAGCGACGCTCCTCGTCCTGCCGCTTACACTCGCGTCGTCGTGCCGCTTCGGCCCATCCTTCCTGTTGGCGTTCGCGCTCGCGACACGGTTGGCACACGTCGTACGTACCCGACGAGGCCCCCTCGCATCGCAGCACAATCGGTTGTCCCGGCGGGGTGCGTTGAAACGCCTCGAGAATGTGCAGCGCCCGAACCTCGAAAAACGTGAGGCCTTGTCGCCGCTCGCGATCGGCGCGGTGCGTGGCGTAGACCTCGACGATGGCGAGGCGGGGTCCCTTGTCGTATTCGTAAAACTCCACGTCGGAGACATACCGACCGCCTTGTTCACGCACCTCCAGCTTGACCACTAAGCGCGTGTCCGCAGTGAAGACGGTCTTGCAGCACTCGGGTTGGTAGCAGTCCCGCCACTCGGTAAACCTCACCGGCCGCTTCGCATAGTCGTGATCGCGCAGCAGAACTTGGGCGTCCACGTGGTCTGTCGAACACGGACATCTGGCGCTTGGTGGGTCGTCGGTGGTGTGGGGATTGGCATTGGCGGCGTTTCGTGCGGCTGGTTTGTGGCGAAAGTGATTCTTCTTGTATGCACAGATGACATAGGTCATCTCCGAGCCGTGTGGGCAATACAGCCCTCCTGCCGTGATGTGTTCGCGTGTCTCTCCTCGGTCAAGGCGTTGCTCGACATCGGCAATCGTCAGCACACCGGTCTGGGTGTAGACGGTGGCGTGCTGGTCCAGCCGGCTCATGACTACGGACCAAACTTGGATTGAACAAACACCTTTGGCACTACGAGTGCTGGAATTTGAAGCCACACGCACACACCCACACACATGCGCACACACGCACCCACACACACTCCGCAAGCGTCCTTCGTCTACTGGGCGTCGTCCTCGTCCTCGGCGACATCGGAAACGGGAAGCACCGCCAAGCCGCGCTCGTCGGCAAACCAGGCCAACACGACGGCTCGTCGCGCCACCTCGGTGCTGCACCCCCAGCCGTCATCACTGGTCCAATCGATGGTCTTCCAGCAGTCCTCCCCAGTGGGCTTGTCCAGGTCAATGTCGATGATCGTCGTGACCGCGTCCGCTGTTTTCGAGGTGCACGCCAAAAAGGCGCGGCGATGGTCGCCAGCCGCCTTGCCGGCGAGGCTCAGGGCGCGGTGGCACGTGCGCGCAATGCGGTCGCAGTCGCCCATTGTTTTCTTGCAGCAGTGCGTTTTACTCCACTCGTAAGTCGCCTGCTGCACCGAGGCGTCCACTTCGGGGGCGGCGGCGGAGAGGGACGCAAGCACCATCCTCGTCGACTTGCCCTGGATGGGCGCCTTGAGCGTGTAACAGAGCGCTCCCGAAAAGTCGGCCGAGCGGTTCCACGAGCGCAATAAGTTTGCGAGGCGTTCGGCGTCCAGCTCGGTCGGGTTGGCACTGGCGGCTGGTGGAGGAGGGTCGCTGGTGGCCGTCTCGGGGTCTGCCGCGCCAGTTGTCGTCTCCTCTCCTGCAGGCGTGTCCTCGGGCGTCGGCGACGAGATGGCCTTGGCCACCTTGAGCGCCAACTCGAGCTCCTCGACGCGTCCCGAGAGCCTTTTCGCACGCTCTTGCGAGACTACGACGCGTTCCGCATTGGTGGAGGCCCACATGAACGCATCTTCGACCGACTTTTCCGATCCAAGCGATGCGGCGGCAGACATGAAGAAGGACGAAAGACACGAGGGAATCTCGGCTTCTGGTGCCGAGTTGGACGTGAGGGACTGAAGCGCATTCGCAACGTCCCCAATTCTAAAGGCCTTGCACGTCAGCGGCAAGCCCAGCAGCGTTTTGATGGCTTCTTCTCGAGGCGTCGGGTCGCGTGTGACAATGTCGGGGAGCGTCGAGACTGCCGAATCGGTCATCACGCCCGAGGAAAACATCTTTGTAAAGAGGTGCGCATAGGCATAGACGGCGCGGTCCGTGCTTTGCGCGAGCGGGTCGTTGGTCTCGTGCCGAGCATTGAAGATGCTGACCTTTTCACACGGAAGGATGAAGACGGATTCCTTCAGCGCATTTGTGAGCGGCACAAGACGCCACGTGAGTTTTGGCAAGCTGCGCCCAAAACTCTCGCCGGCGACGCTGCGCAACGCGAAGCAGGTCAGGTGCGGTGCAAGGTGGCATTCTTCAGCATTTGTCAGCAAAATGTGCATGCAGTTGGCCTCCTCGGTCGTGTCCACGGGTCCGCGCAATCCGATTGGCGGCTTGGCGTGCTGTTCTTCTTCCTCGTGGCGGACCCGCTCGATGAATTCGCGAGCTTGGGTCCCAAAGCCGTGCTGGTGAACGATAATGCCATGGGAGGTGTTCGGGTCGTCCATTGCGGTGGTGCGAGGCACCACCTTTGCAAACATGTGCGTCCACTCCAGGGATCCGCTGTACCGCGGATCGTCGGTGACGTAGCTCGAAAGCTCCGGCTCGAGGCAGGGCTCGAGGTGCTTCCAAAATGCTCGGGTGCACGCAAGACGGTGGCGCGCGTAGGCATTCTCCGGCGGGTATCGGCAATTCGAATACGAGCCCAAAAGTCGCATCGGGGTTGACGGGATGAGGTTGTTGTCCCGCCACTGCTTGAAGATGGCTTCTCGGAGTCCGTCGACGTAGGCTTGCGCAGTGTCGGCGTGTGGCAGCGTCACAAACTCAGATCTCGTCACGCGGTGCATGCTTCCATCGCCGACATCTTCGATGGGAACGTCCTCCAGCCACGTCATGCAGACCTCGTTGCCCGGCACGCGCGGTGTCTCCGACTTGCCGTAAACCACAAACTCGATGCCCTCGGAAGCGTACCGTTTCATGGCGTACGCCTTTGCGCACTCGCCATGCAAGAAGGCCATGCGCAGCTGCGAGGCGGCACAGACGCCCTTGCCAACGGCGTGTTCGTTGTCGTCGTCGGTCGATTCCTCGGCTGCCAGGAAGGCCGCGGCGTCGAGCAAGTGGATCTGATTGGGTGTAAGGGTCGGCGAAGGCGAGGTGGAGAGCACGGTGATCGCAATGCTGCGCGGAGCGAGACTGCCATCGGGGCTTGGTGTGCCGTTGGCGGCATTGTTGAGCTCGCACGCCTCCGCGCGAAACAAGGCCGTAAGCTCTGATGCAATCTGCAAGACGGTGAGCGTGTGCGCGGCACTGTGCCCGTCTTGGAAGATTCTGGTTTGTGGAAACGTGGCAATCGGAAGCGGGCGTCGCGTGGACTTGGGTGCCAGGCTGAGCTCTGCCAGCACAGTCTCGACGACCTTGGGGTCGACCTCGGTCGAAGATTGGGGCAAGAGCAGCGGAGCATCACTCCTTGAGATGGCGAGCGCGGCCATACCGGCGTAGGAGTGCGGTTGGACGGGCAAGGTGTGGGGCGCATTGGCCCATGAGGGGGTCTCTGGAAGGTTGCGAAGCTTGCGCTTTCGCTGAGTGCACCCGCCCTTTGGATCGACGGCGTTGCCGAAATTGTCAATGCCGCCGTAATAGTCCTCTCCCGTCGGGACTTGCTGGGTGTGATAAAAGCAGACCTGCTCGTCCGCATTGGAGTCTTTTTTGGGGTCCTGTGGGGCGTTCACGACACTTGTCTCTGCGCCCTCGTCATCGAGTTCTGCGTAGGCGTCCGTTTCGGTCCCCGCCATGTGTGTGTCGGCGCTTCTGACGAGCCAGACGGGCCGCATTGTGAATGCAGATGGCGCCACATGCCGCAAGACTGCCCTTGCGGGAGCTGCCGGGCGAGGGGTGATGCCATGCCGCGTCAACGGGGCCCAAGGGAATAGCACACACGCCGACACACACGCCGACACACACACGCCCATACAACCATGCCGAGGACAGAAAAGAAGTGCGCGAGCACTGTAGAGATCCCTCTCGATCCGCTCGTGCCCCATCTCGCCGCCATGCTGCACGAGGCGATTTCCAACCAAAGCCACAACATGGACGCGCGCAAATCCATTCTGTGGGCCTCTTGGACCTTGCCACTGGTCTGTCGCGATGCAGGTCGCCTTTCGGACGAGTTGGTCCACACCCTCAAGTGGCTCTGGCTCTTTGAGGTCCACCTCCACAAGCAGCACAGGCCGTACTGGGAGCGGACAAAACTCTATCCCGAGGGCATGCGCGCGTGCGAGGGCCTGCCAAAGTGGTTTGATGTGCGCGAGCAGGCAAAGCTGTCGGTACGGCCACAACAGAACGACGAGTATGCTACACGCGACCTTGCTCGACAGGGCAACTACGAGGCCCGGTGCTGGTATGCGCGCTATTGCGCCGGCTTGGAGGTGGGGCCCAAACCCATTGCCCCGAGCGTTGTCAAGGAGGAACACGAGTGGCGAAAACAGCGCTTCCTGTGCGGCAAGTCGAGTGAGATCGTGTACACCGCGGACGACCTCGCACTGCCGCTGGAGGTGGAGCAATTCGTGGGGTTTTTGCGATGGTTCATGGATTCGGCCATCCCTCGCGACCAGAACAATGTGCCGTTTGAGCTCTTTTGCGGCGTTCCCGGGTGCAACCGGCCGGCATGCATTCGAGCGCCGATGACACTCGAGGAGTCGGATGCGTCGCATAAGAATGGGTCGTATTGGTCGTTGGCACGCTGCGGCGTCATGCAACTTCGATACGATGCACAGCGCCCAACGAACATGCTATGGTGCAGCTATTCGTGCGAAAAAGCTGCCTCGATCGAGTATGACGAGTGCGTCCGTTGCTGCACCGACGAGGAGCTAGACGCACCGCCGCAGCGTGTGCGTTCCAGGAGCACGACGGACCCAAACCGAGTGTCGGCGGCGCGACTGTTGACGGCCGCTCTTGAACGCAACGCATTAATGGCACGTCGACTACGTGCGCGGAGCAAAACTCCGGTGCGACTGCGGTTCTATCCCATGACGCCCATGAACTTGGAGTGGTACCAAGAGTCATTGATCGATGCGCTCAACCTGGACGCTGGAATCCTCTTTGCAGCGGTCCATATCGAATCGTGGCCGCCCAACCAGCGGCCGGCGCGGCAGCTGCCCAATTCTGCAGAGTGGCGGCGATGTGTCTTCGCCTACACGAATGCCATCTGCAACACGCGCCGCGTCTACGTCGACCACGCAGATCGGAAGCGTGACTACGCCATCCCACGCGGCGTGGACGAGTTACACGTCAACCCAAACACGCCACCCAGGTGGATGCTAGAACTCAAAAATTTGTTGGTGGACATTTTTTAAAACGGGCGTGTCAAAAAAACGAGGCGTGTGCCATTATGAAAAGCCACAGCGTGTTCCGCTACGACCCGTGGCCTTGCTCGAAGGGATCGCCTGCGCATGCCAAGGCCACGCCCAGTTCTCCATCAGTTTCTACCAGTTTCTGCCAGTTTTTTAGCAGTTTCTAGCTCGTCCAGTGATGCGTAATCTGCAGCGCCCTGAGCCACGGCGCCGGCAAATGGTAGCTCGTGGCCGTCTTGAGCACCGTCGACAGGTGCCGCAGCTCGTGCGCGTCGTCGAGCGCGGGAAGCGCCTCCGCCGCTCGACGACGACGCGTCGTCGCTGCCGCTGTGGCGCTCGCGCTGCGCCCGCAGTCGGCGCAGTCGGTCCCGACAGTGCACGGCACGAGGTCGGTGCGCCCGCAGCCGGAGATGAGCGCCGTGGTCAGGTTGACGTGGTGCGCCGCGCAGTCGGGGCTGCCAAAGGCCACGTAATAGTCGCCCTGCGGAATGGACGTGTTCACCGCCGGAAGCCCATCCTCGCAGAAATTATTACCGGCGAGCTGCGCGTCCTGCGGCGTAATGCGCGGCCACTCCCACAGCTTGAGGTCGACGCCGTCGTCCGTCTCGTCGTAGAGGTAAAAGTGGTACTGCGCGGCCACCGAGCTCCACGTGGCGCCCGCAAAGGGAGAGCACGTGTCGTCGGAGCCGTCGGCGGCGCAGACGTCAGCGGTGGGCGGCGGCGGATCGGGCGAGGGCGGCGGCGGACGCGGCTGTGGGGAAGGCGGTGGCGAGGGCGGCGACGAGGGCGGCGGCGAGGGCGATGGAGGCGATGGAGGCGATGGAGGCGATGGAACAAGGTTTGGAAGCGACGGCGGCGGCGGCGGCGGCGGGCTCTTTGGCGGCGGCGGTCGGCCCGGCGGTGACGGCGGCGGCGAGTGAAGCGTGATTGTGGGCGCCTCGTAGCTCACGACGGACACACTGAGCGTGCTCGCCACGCGTTCCGAATCCTGCAGCAGCGCAACGAACGAGTCGGCAAGCGATGCTGCCAAGTAGTCTGGCGTGTTGATGAGGATGACGATGCGAACGGACGCCGCCTCGGCCGTCACCGTGACGTCGCTGGCATTGACGTTGAGCTCAGTGGCGAGCGAGGTCGCAAAGGCCTCTTCGTCAAACGATTCGACCGATCCCGAAACGACCATGGTCGATCGGAGCATCCGGGTTTGTGTTTGCGGCGGCGGGGGCCATTCCTGGCTGGGCCGCAGAGTTTCATCCTCCAAATCGACCAGGTTTTCCACGTCGACGTCGGTGGCCACCAGATGTGACTTCCCGTTGGCCGCTGCACCACACCACACATCTTGTCGTTGGCTTCCAATCGTCATGTGCCCATCCTTGTCGGGTCCATCCTTTTTGGGATAGACCCACAGCTCACAGCGCATGTACGAGGTTGATTCGCCGCACCCTGAGGGCGAGGTGTCTCCGCACCTGCCCGAATTGTCGGGATGGTCCCACTTGAAGTATTCAAAGGTGACGCAAGCTTCCCACAGCGCACACAACTCGATGCAGCGCTCGTTGGTGACCGCGCTGGACTCGAAGCCTGCGCCAGAAGACGTCACTGACAGTTGGTAAAAGAGAACACCTTCGGCATTAGGGTTTGGTGCATCGTCGGCGATGTTCAACCCTGACGTTGTGACGGCCCACCAGGCGTTGTTTTGAAACTCTTGTGTCGGATGGCCGTTGATGGTCGGCTGCATGAACGACTGGCCACTGACGCTCAGGTCCGCGTCTCTGCTGTAAACTCTGCGTTCGCCATAGTGTCCGGCTCCCTCGTCGCTGTAGAAGGCGCACCCGCCACCCGTGTACAGCGGTGGCGGCGACGGAGGCGGCGGCAAGGGCGGCGGCGATGCGGGTGGAGGGTTGGGCGGTGGGGAGGGCAGCGGCGAGGGCGGCGGCATGAGCGGCGCGGGCGGCGGTGGCGAGGGCGGCAGGCAGGCGGGGTTTTTGCAAATGGGAGTGTTGCAATAGCCTTCGACGCAAGTGAACTCGTCGTCTTCATATATTTTCGGATTGTACTCCACTCGCATATAGTGTTCGACGACAGTAGCGTCATATAGGCCTACCGCGCAGCCCTCAACGGTCTTAAGCCTGTCCGGTTCGTTGAAAAGGTATACGCGCAATTGGGCTTGCAGACCAAGCACTGTAACCCCGGGGAAGAAGAGACGCGCGAAATCCTGACTTGCCGCCTCGTTCATGAAAAGGACGCATTCGGCTTGTGTGAGCATCTCCAGCCCTGCCTCCTCACACGTCGCCAATGCACCGTATCCGGCGCCCTCGGGGGTCTCGAACCAGTCCCTGACGCACGGTGGAGGGCTGGGCGGCGGGGGTGGCGGGAGGGAAGGCGGCGGCGGCGAGGGCGGTGGCTCCGAGGGCGGCGGCGGTGGCGAGGGTGGTGGAGGCGACCGAGGCGGCGGTGGCGAGGGCGACGGTGGAATGGGCGGCGGCGGTGGTGGCGGCGAGGGTGGCGTGGGCGGCGCATTTGGCGGGGCGAGCGCGCCGGGAGCGAGCGGTGGCGGCGGCATGGGCGGCGGCGGCATGGGAGGCGGCGGGCTCGGCGGCGGCGGGCTTGGCGGCGGAAGCAATGGCGAGGGTGAACTGGGCGGCGGCGGCGAGGGCAACGGACTGGGCGGCGGCGGCGGAGAGGGAACGGGAGGAGGAGGCGGTGGCGAGGGCGAGGGTGGCAAGGGTGACGGTGGTGGCGGCGGCGAGGGCGGCGGCGGACTTGGCGGCGGCGGCGGCGGCGAGGGCGGCGGCGGTGACGGTGGCGGCGGGGG
>ENA-ORDA01003505-ORDA01003505.1-marine-metagenome-genome-assembly--contig:-NODE-3505-length-10905-cov-3.066494_pt1 | contig 10905 bp, 10 predicted proteins | sample MGYA00237778_ERZ508506 | MGnify/ENA primary metagenome ERZ508506 (study PRJEB26177, sample SAMN06267891) | marine metagenome | isolation source: Monterey Bay, California, USA | place: Pacific...
TAAAGAAACTAATAATACTACCGTTGCAGCAAAAAAGAACCAATAAGATAGCATATTTATAAATCCTGACGCCATATCTCTTGCTCCAATTTGCAATGGAATAAGAAAGTTAGCAAAAGTACCTGACAAACCAGCTGTTAGTACCCAAAAAACTAAGATGGTCCCATGCATTGTTACTAAGGATAAATATAAATTCGGGTCTAATACTCCTTCCATAATAGGAGTTCCTATGACATTACCATTTGCATCTAATGTTGGATTCCAATCAACTCCAAACCATTCTAATATTGCAAAAGGTTCTCCAGGACTTGATAGTTGTAAACGAAATAAGATAGACATTAACATGCCGACAATTCCCATTAACATACCTGTAATAAGGAATTGCTTAGCAATCATTTTATGATCAATACTGAAAATATATTTGGTGATAAACGTCTCTTTATGATGGTCTGACATCTGTTATATTATTTTTGTGTTACTAATTCTGTAATAACGGTTTGAGTTGATACTTTTTCGGATAAGGTTTTTTGAGATGACATCCAAGTATCATATTCTTCTTGAGTTTCAACAATAAATTTCATTTGCATATTATAATGTGAAGCTCCACAAATTTTATTACATAAAAGTACATAATCAAAATCTTCTCCTTCTGTTGCTTTCATCTCAGCAGTTGTTTTTGTAGGAGTAAATGCAAATTGAGTAGTCATACCTGGTACACAATTCATTTGAACCCTAAAATGTGGTAAAAAGGCAGAATGGATCACATCCTGAGAACGAAATTTTAAAAGAACCGGTTGTCCTTTTACTAAATGAACTACATTATCTACCGGCGTTGTAATTATATCATCTTTCCATGCAGCATTTACATCATTATCTCTAGTATCTACACCTAACGCATTTGTTCCGGAAGGATTTATGGGAGAAACTAATTTGTAATGAGCAGATCCAAGTTTATTGTCTGCCCCCGAATATCTTGCTGTCCAATTAAATTGTTTTGCATAAAGCTCTATTACTGTAGCCCCCTTTACATCTGCATTAGTAATTTTATTCCATGTAGATAATCCATATAAAATAACTCCTGTCAATACTATTGCTGGAACAACAGTCCAAATAATCTCTAGCTTGTTATTATGTGCAAAATAGTAGGCGGTTTCATTACCCTTTCCTTTTCTGTATTTGTAACTATACCAAAATAATAAAGGTTGAGTTATAAGAAAAACAAAAATAATTAACAACATAGTAAAGGTCATTAATTCATCAATTATAACTCCGTGTTCAGAAGACGCTTCAGGTAATAATAAATGTTTCCATTCAAAATACTGCCAAAAAAAAGAAATTAAAAATAATGCCCCAACAATCAACATCATTTTTGAATTAAAGATATTATCCTTTTCATTTACTTCATTAACATCCTGTTTGTGAACAGCGGACATTAATTCGCTTACTCTTAAAATTTGGACAAGAGTTACAATGCCTAAAAACCCAACAATAAAAATTAGAATATTTGTCATTACTTAAAAAATTTTTCGGACGCAAAAGTAAAAAATACAATCTTAGAATTGTATGATTTTTGTCATATTTTTAATATTAATATTATATTTATACCTATTCTAGATAATAAATTTAATTATCTTCTATGTTCCATTCTGCAAATGAAGAAACTGTTTCAGATAAAACGACTTTTAATAATTCCACATTTTCTGGCAATAAAGAGATGATTGAATTAGCAAAATCTGAAACTAAATTCTCAGAAGTTGGTTGATATGGCAAATAATAAACTTTATCAAAAGCAGACAAATCTAAATTTGCATGTGGAGAATTTGCATTTAAAACCAAAGAATGGTCATACTTATTAATGATTGTTGGTTTTATTATGGACTTTAAATCCATAAAATCTATTACCATTCCATCTTTAATGTGTTTATTTTCTTTTTTTACATCACCTCTAACCGTTACCCATAATCGGTACGAATGCCCATGAATATTTGCACACAATCCGTCATATCCATGTAAGGCATGCGCCATTTCAAATTTAAACTCTTTAGTTATTCTAACTTTTGCCATATTACATTACTATATTTACAATTCGTTTTTGGACTACAATTACTTTTTTAGGGGACTTCCCGTCCAAATAATGAGCAGTTTTTTCATGTTTCATTACTTCATCTTCTACCTCATCTTTTGTTAGTTCAGCATCTAATAAAATTTTAAATCTCATTTTCCCATTAAATGAAACAGGGTAATTTATCTGATCTTCCACTAAATAACTTTCATTAAATTTCGGGAATTCTGCTATTGTTACAGAGTTTTCATTTCCTAATTTATTCCAAATTTCTTCCGAAATATGCGGAGCATAAGAAGAAAGTAGAATTGTAAAATCAGAAACAATTTCTCTACTATTACATTTTTGCTCTGTTAATTCATTTACACAAATCATAAAAGTACTCACAACCGTATTAAAGGAATGACGATTAATCTCTTCTTCTACTTTTTTGATGGTTTTGTGTAAAGTTTTATGATTTTCTTGTGTTGGTTTGTCATCAGAAACCAGGAAATTGTTTTCATCATCATGGACTAGCCTCCAAAACTTTCTTATGAAATTATGAACTCCATTTATACCTTTAGTGTCCCATGGCTTAAATTGCTCTAATGGCCCCAAAAACATCTCATACAAACGTAAAGTGTCTGCTCCGAATTTCTCTACAAGTTCGTCTGGAGTTTGCACATTATACTTTGATTTTGACATTTTCTCCACCTCATTCCCACATAAATATTTTCCATCATCACTTAATATGAATTCTGCGTCTGAATATTCTTTTCTCCAATTCTTGAATGCTTCAACATCAAGCACATCATTATCAACTATTCTAATGTCCACATGTAATCGGATTGTTTTGTGTTCTTTTCTTTTATCAAAGCTTACAAAAGTATTTGTGTCTTTTATTCTATACACAAAGTTTGATCTCCCTAAAATCATTCCTTGATTTATCATCTTTTTGAACGGTTCATCAAAACCAATAAATCCTCTATCGTACAAGAATTTAGTCCAGAAACGAGAATATAATAAATGCCCTACCGCATGTTCTGCTCCTCCAATATACAAATCTACTTGTCCCCAATAATCTGATTTTTCTTTACCGCAAAATTCACCGTCATTTGTTGGATCCATATATCTTAAAAAATACCAAGAACTACCTGCCCATCCTGGCATTATATTAGTTTCCATTCTGTCTCCTTCAAACACATTCCAATCTTCTTTTTTAGCTCTTGCCAGTGGAGGTTCTCCACTTGAAGTTGGCAAATATTTATCTACCTTAGGAAGTGTAATATGCTTATCATCTTCCAAAATATAAGCAGTTTCATCTTTATAATAAACAGGGAATGGTTCTCCCCAATATCTTTGCCTGCTAAAAATTGCATCTCTCAATCGATAGTTGATTTTTCCTTCTCCAAAACCGCCTTTCTCTATCTCTTCAATTGCTTTTTGGATTGCTTTTTTTGCAGGAAGCCCATTTAAAAAATCAGAATTTGCAATTAATACATCTATCTGTTCATTTGCGTTTTCACTTATATCAACTCCATCAAAAATATTGATAATCTCAATCCCAAAATGAGTAGCAAAATCCCAATCTCTTTGGTCTCCGCAAGGAACTGCCATAACCGCACCAGTTCCATATGTTGCTATCACATATTCACCAATCCAAATAGCAACTTTATTTCCTGTAAAAGGATGAATTGCAAAAGAACCTGTAAATACTCCACTTACACTTTTATCAGCTTGTCTTTCTCTTTCAGATTTTAATTTTGCCTTTTTTACATAACTCTCCACATTTTCTTTTTGAGATGAAATTGTGAGTTTTTCTACTAATTCATGTTCTGGAGATAATACCATAAAATTAACTCCAAAAATGGTGTCTGGTCTTGTGGTAAAAACTTCTATTCTATCTTCTGAATCCTCAACCTTAAAACTTACAGAAGCCCCTTTAGATTTTCCAATCCAATTTTTCTGAATCTCTTTTATTGATTCTGACCAATCTACTGTGTCTAATCCTGAAATCAATCTATCTGCATAGGCAGTAATTCTTAACGACCATTGTTTCATCAATTTTTGTTCTACCGGAAACCCACCTCTTTCCGAAAGCCCATCTTTGACCTCATCATTTGCAAGTACTGTCCCTAAGCCTTCACACCAATTTACCCAGGTATCTGACAAAAATGATAATCTGTAATTCAATAATATTTTTTCTTGTTCTTTTTCGGAAAAATTATTCCATTCAGAAGCGGAAAATTCAGGAGTATTCTCATCACAAACTGCATTAGATTGTTTATTCCCGTTTTTCTCAAAATCTAAAATCAATTCAGAAATTTGTATCGCTTTATCTTCATTATTACAATAGTAAGAATCAAAAAGTTGCTTAAAAATCCACTGAGTCCATTTGTAATAATTTGGGGAAGAGGTCTGCACTTCTCTGCTCCAATCATAAGAAAATCCTATCTGATTTAATTGTTTTCTGTATCTTTCAATATTATCTTTTGTTGCAATAGCGGGGTGAATTCCTGTTTGAATTGCATATTGCTCTGTCGGTAATCCAAACGAATCAAATCCCATTGGATGAAGAACATTATATCCTTTCAATCTTTTATAACGAGCAAAAATATCAGAAGCGATATAACCTAGTGGATGCCCAACATGTAGTCCAGCTCCTGAAGGATAAGGAAACATGTCTAAAATATAATATTTCTTTTTGTTCTTATCTTCTACTGTCTTATAAATGCTATTATGCTTCCAATAATTTTGCCACTTTTTTTCTATTTCAGAAAAATTATATTCCATTAAAAAATATTTTTAAAGCCGCAAAGTTAAGGAATAACATCAATTAGTAAATTGTATTTTTTAATTTAGCGAAAAATTATGAAAAATATTTTTAATAAAAGAGGGAATTTATCTTCTATCTCAACTATCATTAGTTTATCTTTAGTGTTATTTGTCGTTGGCATTTTAGCTCTTGTACTAATAAATGCCAAACAAATTTCTAATCAAATTAAAGAAGAAGGTATTCTATTTACCATTATGTTGAATGATTCAACTGATAATACTTCTGAAGAGATGCTTTCAAATCAGAGAGCAGAATTTGAAAATTATTTGGACGGTTCTGATTACTTTTTAGACTTTAAATTAATTGATAAAGAAATTGCATATAAAGAATTACAGGAGGATATGGGAGAGGATTTTTCTTCAGTATTGGATATTAATCCTTTGCCTGATTCCTATGACGCGCATGTAAAAGCAGAATTTTTAGATACAACTGGACTTAAAAAAATAGAAGATTTTATAGAAAATTATAAAGGAGCGGATGTAGTGCAATCTGTTTTTTATCAAAGAAATATGGTCAAAAAAATAAATTCAAATGCAAAAAAGATAAGTTTATTTTTACTCGCTTTTTGTGTGGTTTTCTTCCTAATTTCTTTTGCATTAATTAATAACACAATTCGTCTTTCTATTTATTCAAAACGTCTGTTAATCAGAACTATGAGATTAGTAGGAGCTACAAATATGTTTATCCAAAAACCATATTTAATTAGTAGTGTTTACCAAGGATTCTTCAGTTCCGTTATATCTATTTTTATGCTAATTGGAAGTATCGAAATGTTAAAAGAAATATTCCCTGAACATATACAAACAAATGATTTTCTGGAAATAGCGGTTATTTTCGGACTAATTCTTATTTTTGGAATCATAATTTCTTGGATATCTACTTTCTTTGCTGTTAGGAGATATCTGAACTTAAACGAAAACGAACTATTTAATTAATGTCATGAAAGAAACTAACGAAAACTCAAAATTTGCTTTTACTAAAAACAATTATATCCTATTAGGGGTGGGAGTATTATTTATTATTATTGGTTTCTTTTTAATGCAAGGTGGGGGTTCTGAAGATCCAAACAATTTTAACGAAGATATTTTTGGATTTAGAAGAATTACACTAGCTCCTATTTGTATTATAGGAGGGTTTATTATCAATATTTTCGCGATTTTATACTCTCCAAAAGGAGAATAAATGGAGTTTTTATTTGCAATTATCCTTGGAATTGTTCAGGGACTAACAGAGTTTCTGCCAGTAAGTAGTAGCGGTCATTTATCTATCGTTAATCAAATCTTAGAGATTTTTGGAAAAACACCATATGATCCTGATTCAGGTGAGCATTTATTAATGACAGTAGTTTTGCACGGAGCAACAGCATTTGCTACAATTTACATTTTCCGAAAAGATATTTCTGAAATTTTTAATGGATTACTCTCAGGTGTAAGAAAAGAAGTTAACTTCTCAATAAAAGTAATTTTATCTATGATTCCAGCTGCATTTGTAGGAATCTATTGGGATAAAGAAATAGAAAATCTTTTTAATGGGAACTTAATACTTGTGGGATACATGCTAATTATTACTGCTCTACTTCTATATTTAGCTGATAGAGCAAAATCTACCAAAAAAAATGTAGGTTTTGTAGGGTCAGTCATTATTGGTGTTTCTCAAGCTGTTGCTATCTTACCTGGGGTTTCTCGTTCGGGAGCTACAATTTCAACATCTGTTTTATTAGGAGTCGATAAAGAAAAGTCTGCTCGATTTTCCTTTTTAATGGTAGTGCCATTAATACTTGGTAAAATGGCAAAAGATATTATTTCAGGAGAAATCCAGTTTTCCTCTACAGAAAGTTTGCCTCTATTATTCGGATTTATTTCTGCATTTATTGTAGGAGTTTTTGCCTGCAAATGGATGATAAAAATTGTAAAAAATAGTCAGTTAAAATACTTTGCATTTTATTGTGTAATTGTTGGAGTAACTTTAATTACATATCAATATGTCAATTCTTAAAGCTAATTCCAGAATTACGTCTGAAACTGATTTTTTAGAGGGGCAAGTTTTACTTTTTAATAAACCTCTAGGTTGGAGCTCTTTTGATGTAGTGAAAAAAGTAAGAGGAATCATAAAATCATCAAAAAATATAAGAAAAATTAAAGTTGGGCATGCTGGCACATTAGACCCTTTGGCTGATGGTTTATTGATTATTTGTACAGGGACATTTACAAAAAGAATTGATGAAATTCAAGGTCAAAAAAAAGTGTATACTGGAGAGATTACATTGGGAGCAACAACTCCATCCTACGATAAAGAAACGGAGATAAACGCAACTTTTGATACATCAGAAATTACAGGAGATCTAATACACAATGTCTGTAAAAAATTTGAAGGAAAGATAATGCAAAAACCTCCAATTTTTTCAGCATTAAAAAGAGAAGGTAAAAGACTATACCAACATGCAAGAGAAGGAACTAAAGTTGAAATACAAGCAAGAGAAGTAGAAATAGAATCTTTTAAGATAATATCAATTGAAATTCCTAAAATTACTTTTTGCACATAGCCATATTCTAAAATATCTTCTATGATCTTTCTTGCATTATTAGCGGGAACTGCAAATGAATAGCCGACATAGGAACCTGTCTCTGAACTTATTGCGGTATTAATACCCATTAAATCTCCTTTTGAGTTTACCAGTGCCCCGCCGCTATTTCCTCTATTCACTGCAGCATCAGTTTGTATAAAAGATTGGATATTACCATCATATTCATTTAGGTCACGTCCCTTTGCACTTACAATCCCGGCAGTAACAGTGGAAGTTAGATTAAACGGATTTCCGACTGCTAAGACCCATTCGCCAATTTTTAAATTGTCTGAATTTCCAAAGGGAACATAAGTTAATTCCTCTTCAGATTCTATTTTTATTAGGGCTATGTCAGTACTGGGATCTGTGCCTATTATTTCTGCGATATAAGTTTTGTTATTGTTTAGCGTCACTTCGAGTTCAGATGAATTTTCAATGACATGATTATTGGTTACGATGTATCCATCGGCAGAAATGATTACTCCGCTTCCTGAGCCAATCATTTCCCTTGTATTATTGCCTCTTAGAAAATAATAGCTTGAGCTTATATTTGTTTGCTGTGTGGTGTTTTTTACGTGAACTACTGCGTTAACAGTTTTTTCTGCGGCTTCAGTAAAGTCAACATTTGTATTTAATACGTTATTATTTAAATTATTGGTAGGAATTATTTCTGAAGTTTCATTTTGGTGTATGATGGTCACTTTGTCTTTTCCCTGAACATATTTACTTCCCAAGAGGGTCATAAAACTTGAAATTATTGCGATAAATGTAAACTTGATAAGTTGTTTCATTAGTTATAATATTTTTATTTATTAAATTTAACAGAAACCTTATTAATATATTTTCTTTATAATAGATTTTAACTCCCATTTAACAAAGCAATAAGATTTCTATAACGCAAAACCTTTTAATATATTTGTGGAATATGATAATACCTTTTTATAAATATCAGGGGACAGGTAACGATTTTGTTTTAATTGACAATAGGAAACTGATTTTTCCAAAAGATCATCATCATTTGATTGAAAAAATGTGTAGTCGAAAATTTGGGATTGGCGCAGATGGACTTATTTTATTAGAAAATAGCGATACGGAAGATTTTAAAATGGTATATTTTAATTCAGATGGTAATTTAGGTACTATGTGTGGCAATGGCGGGAGATGTATTGTACATTTTGCAAATTTTTTAAATATTATAAATAATAAAACCAATTTTGAGGCAATTGATGGCCATCATAAAGCATCTATAGTTAATGAAATGATATCTTTAAAAATGAATGATGTTAGTAAAATTGATTTAAGAACTGACTATCTTTATTTAGACACAGGGTCTCCTCATCATGTAGAAATGGTTAACGATTTAGAAAATTTTAAAGTAACTGAAAAGGGTTCTTTTTTAAGAAATCATCTATATGGATTAGAGGGTTCTAATATTAATTTTGTTGAACAAGTTAATGATAATAGTTTTGAAGTTCGAACATATGAAAGGGGAGTAGAGGCTGAAACTTTATCTTGTGGAACCGGAGTCACTGCAGTTGCAATCGCTATGTTTGAATTAAAAAAAACGCTTTTTAATCATATTCAACTAAAAACAAAAGGCGGTAATTTATCTGTAGAATTTGAAAAAAATAATTTAATTTATCAGGATATTTATTTAAAAGGTCCTGCTGAGTTAATATATAAGGGAGACTGGGAATGTTAACGCTAAAAGGAACGCAAATACATCTAAGAGCATTGGAACCAGAAGATTTAGATTTTCTATATCAATTAGAGAATACTGAATTATTTTGGGAGGTTAGTAACACTACCAGTCCTTACTCAAAGTTCATTTTAAGAAATTACATTGAAAATTCTCATAAAGATATTTTTGAATCCAAACAGCTAAGATTAATTATCGCTACTAATAAAAAAAATCAACCAATAGGTTGTATAGATTTGTTTGATTTTGAACCGAAACACAAAAGGGTGGGAGTCGGTATTATCATTTCCAAGCTTGACGAAAGAAATAAAGGATATGCTTTGACAGCTATACAAATGATTGTTAAATACGCATTCACACATTTAAATCTACATCAATTGTATGCTAATATTACTGAGGATAATTCAGCAAGTATTAAATTATTTGAAAATTCAAAATTTAAATTAACAGGTATTAAAAAAGATTGGATATATTCAAATAAAGTATTTAAAAATGAATCAATTTATCAATTAATTAATGAGTAACTTAAAAAAAACTGTTTTTGCAATACTATTGTGTGGCCTAGTCGTAATGGCTGCATTTTCTTACTTTGTTTATTCAACTATTTTTGTGCCAAATACCTTTTTTCAAAATAACGAAGCTCATATTTATATATCGCAATCTGATAGTTTCAATGATGTTGTAGTGGAAATTTCTCCTTTATTAATTGATGTTGAGGCCTTTACGACTGTTGCCAATAAAAAGGGGTATTCTTCGAATGTAAAATCTGGTCATTATGTTATAAAAAAGGGAATGAATAATAATGAAATTATTAATTCAATACGTACTGGAAATATTCCAGTTAAAGTAAAATTCAACAATCAAGAACGTATAGAAGATTTAGCTGGTACTCTAGCTAAGCAATTAGATGCAGATAGTTTATCTTTTTTAAATGCGATGCTTAATGAAAATTTTTTAAAAGAAAATAATTTTACAAAAGAAACTGCTTTATGTAATTTTATCCCGAATACTTATCAACTTTATTGGGATATTACGCCCGAGAATTTTAACAAAAAAATGCTTGAAGAATCCAATAGGTTTTGGAATAAAAATCGTTTAGAAAAAGTAAAAAAAATAAAATTGTCAAAAAAGCAAATTATCAGTCTCGCTGCTATAGTCCAAAAAGAAACTGTCAAAATTGACGAACGTGCAAGAGTTGCCGGTGTGTATATGAATCGAATAAATAAAGGTATGCTATTACAAGCCGATCCAACTGTTATTTATTCAAAAAAACTTTCAGAAAATAATTTCAATCAACAAATAAAGCGAGTATTATATAAAGATTTAGTTATTGATTCTCCTTACAATACATATAAATATCCAGGAATTCCTCCTGGACCTATTACCATGCCTGACATCTCAAGTATTGATGCTGTATTAAATTTTGAAACTCATAATTTTTATTTTTTTGTAGCAGACGTATCTAATTTTGGTTATCACAAGTTTGCTAAAAATTTATCACAGCATGTCCGTAATAAAAATGAATATACCCAGTGGATTTCTAAACAAAAAATCTTCAGATAAGTCTTAATGCCTTGTTTTATAGTATATTAAATATTTTTGTATATTTGCAATCCTAAAAAAATAGAATAAATTGGAACATCTAATAAATAAAATAAACAATCTATTTAAAATATTTTTCCTGTTTGTATTTTTGATAATCTTACTAACTGGATTTTCTTTAAGCAAAAAAATAGATTTGGCTAAATATAAGACTGATACCATAA
>ENA-ORDA01003512-ORDA01003512.1-marine-metagenome-genome-assembly--contig:-NODE-3512-length-10893-cov-3.978273_pt1 | contig 10893 bp, 8 predicted proteins | sample MGYA00237778_ERZ508506 | MGnify/ENA primary metagenome ERZ508506 (study PRJEB26177, sample SAMN06267891) | marine metagenome | isolation source: Monterey Bay, California, USA | place: Pacific...
AATGATATTCTTGCAATCGTATAACTTAAATTAAAAAAAATGGCAAAAAAAATTGAATTTGATATTGAAGCTCGTGATGGTATAAAACGAGGTGTTGATGCATTAGCTAATGCAGTTAAAGTAACATTAGGCCCAAAAGGTAGAAACGTTATTATAGGAAAATCTTTTGGTGCTCCACAAGTAACTAAAGATGGTGTTACAGTTGCAAAGGAAATTGAACTGAAAGACAATCTTGAAAACATGGGTGCTCAAATGGTTAAAGAGGTAGCATCAAAGACTAATGATTTAGCGGGAGATGGTACTACTACAGCTACTATTTTAGCTCAATCAATAGTAACAGAAGGGTTAAAAAATGTTGCTGCAGGTGCTAATCCAATGGATCTTAAAAGAGGGATTGACAAAGCTGTTATCTCTGTTGTTAAAGGTCTTGAAAAACAATCAGTTGAAATAGGAAGTGCCTCTGAAAAAATTCTTCAAGTTGCTAGTATTTCAGCAAATAATGATGAAACAATTGGAAAATTAATAACTGAAGCATTTGAAAAAGTCGGTAAGGAAGGTGTAATAACTGTTGAAGAGGCAAAAGGAACTGATACATACGTTGATGTAGTAGAAGGGATGCAGTTTGACAGGGGGTATATCTCACCCTACTTTGTTACGGATTCAGAGAAAATGGAAGCAGATCTTGATACTCCTCAAATTTTAATTACAGATAAAAAAATATCTGTTATGAAGGATTTATTACCTATTCTTGAGCCTGTTGCTCAATCTGGTAAACCTTTATTAATTATTGCAGAAGATATTGATGGGGAAGCTCTAGCTACATTAGTGGTTAATAAATTAAGAGGATCTTTAAAAATTGCTGCGGTTAAAGCACCAGGATTTGGTGACAGAAGAAAAGCAATGCTAGAAGATATTGCAATTTTAACTGGAGGAACTGTTATTTCAGAGGAAAGAGGATTTACTCTTGAAAATACAACAATCGATATGCTTGGAACTGCTGAAAAAGTTACTATTGACAAAGACAATACAACTGTTGTTAATGGCTCAGGTAACAAGAATGATATAAAATCTAGAGTAAGCCAAATTAAAGCTCAAATTGAAACTACAACTTCTGATTACGACAAGGAGAAACTTCAAGAACGACTAGCTAAATTAGCTGGTGGTGTTGCTGTTTTATATGTTGGCGCTCCATCTGAAGTAGAAATGAAAGAAAAGAAAGACAGAGTAGATGATGCCCTACATGCAACAAGAGCAGCAATTGAAGAAGGAATTGTAGCTGGTGGTGGAGTAGCATTACTTAACTCAAAAAATGATTTAAGCAAAGTAAAGGCTTCTAACTCTGATGAAAGTACTGGAATTCAAATAGTAAATAAAGCTATTGAAACTCCGCTTAGAACAATTGTAGAAAACTCTGGAGGAGAAGGTTCAGTTGTTGTTTCTAAAGTATTAGAGGGTGAGAAAAATTTCGGATATAACGCAAAAGAAGGTAAGTATGTTGACATGCTTAAAGAAGGTATTATAGATCCTAAAAAAGTAACTAGAGTTGCTCTTGAAAATGCAGCTTCAGTTGCTGGTATGATTTTAACTACCGAATGTGCCTTAGTTGATATTAAAGAAGATAATCCTGCTCCTATGCCTCCTATGGGCGGTGGTGGAATGCCTGGTATGATGTAAAACTTTATTAAACCTTAATTAAAACCTGCCTTAGAGCAGGTTTTTTTTGTAATTTAGTAACGCTACAATGAAGAAAATTAAATCTGCACTAATATCTGTTTTTAATAAAGATAAAATTGATGAAATATGCTCTTATCTGTCATCAAATAATGTTATAATTTATTCTACTGGCGGTACTTACAACTACATATCAAACCTCGAAATACCAGTAAAAAAAGTTGAAGATTTAACATCTTTTCCATCTATTCTTAATGGCAGAGTTAAAACACTTCATCCTAAAGTTTTTGGAGGTATTTTAAGAACCAACTCTGAGTCAGATATTGAAGATTCAAGAAATTATGATATTCCAAGTTTTGATTTAGTAATAGTTGATCTGTATCCTTTTGAAGAAACTTTAAAAGCTACAAAAGATCATAATGACATAATTGAAAAGATTGATATTGGAGGTGTTTCGCTTATTAGGGCAGCAGCAAAAAATTATGAAAATGTTACTTGTATTTCATCTTCTTCTCAGTATGATAAACTAATTAAAATATTAAAGGAAGATTGTGCAACAGATATTTCTTTTAGAAAAACTCTTGCATTTGAAGCGTTTGAAAAAAGTTCAGCTTATGACTCTATAATATCTGGATATTTAAATCCTAAGTCTTCTAAAAAGAATGTTGAAATAAGAGAATTAAGATATGGTGAAAATCCTCATCAAAAAGCTAGATTTATTGGTGATCTTAAAGATTATTTAATTCAATTAAATGGCAAAGAGATATCTTATAACAATCTATTAGATATTGACGCATCTCTTGACTTACTTCGAGATTTAGACTCATCTAAAGCTATCTTTTTAATTCATAAACATAATAATCCTTGTGGAGTTGCAATTAGAGACTCGATAACAGAGGCTTATGAAGATGCTTTAGCTTGTGATAATATATCAGCATTTGGAGGTGTCTTAACTACTAATAAGAAAATTGATAAAAAAACAGCTAATCAGATTAATAAACTATTTTTTGAAATTCTAATAGCACCAGATTTTGATGACGATGCATTAGATTTATTGAAATCAAAAAAAAACAGGATATTAATTAAACTGAATAAAATTCCAATAAAAAACATTCAAAAAAGATCATGCTTAAATGGTTTTTTAGAACAGGATATAGATAATAAAATTGAAAATTTTGGAGATTTTAAAGTTGTTACAACTAAAACTCCAAATAATAAAAATTCTAATGACCTGGTGCTTGCTTCAATTATAGCAAAACATACTAAATCTAATTGTATAGCCATAGTAAAGAATCAACAACTAATTGGATCGGGTATGGGTCAGGTATCCAGGATTGATGCTTTAGACCAAGCCATTGAAAAATCCAAAAGATTTGGATTTGAACTTAACCAATCTTCACTTGCAAGTGATGCTTTTTTTCCATTTTCAGATTGTGTTGAAATTTCATTTAAAAATGGCATAGACTCAATTGTTCAACCAGGAGGTTCAGTTAGAGATCAAGATTCTATTGATTTTTGTAATGAAAATAAAATGTCAATGGTGTTTTCAGGAATCAGGCATTTTAGACATTAATTCGCATTATTTAACTAACTTTGCGGATTATTATGGGATTTTTTACAGAGGAAATAGCGATTGATTTAGGAACTGCAAACACACTTATTATTCATAACGATAAAGTTGTTATCAATAGTCCGTCTATTGTTGCAATGGATAGAACTACAAAAAAAATCATAGCTATAGGTGAGGAAGCTAAATTTATGCAGGGTAAAACTCATGAAAATATTAAAACTATTAGACCACTTAAAGATGGAGTTATTGCTGATTTTGAAGCTTCTGAAAAAATGATAAGTGAATTAATAAGAAGTATTCCTACTTTGAAAAAAAGATGGTTTTCACCATCCCTAACAATGGTTATTTGTATTCCTTCTGGAATTACAGAAGTAGAAATGAGAGCTGTTAAAGAGTCCGCAGAAAGAGTTAACGGTAAAGAAGTTTATTTAATTCATGAACCAATGGCTGCTGCAATTGGAATTGGAATTGATATTGTGAAGCCAAAAGGTAATATGGTAGTTGATATAGGAGGTGGAACCACTGAAATTGCTGTAATAGCGCTATCTGGAATTGTGTGCGAAAAATCACTAAAAGTTGCAGGAGATGTTCTTACTAATGATATCGTCTATTACATGAGAACCAAGCACAATCTTTATATTGGTGATCGAACTGCAGAAAAAATTAAAATTGAAGTTGGATCAGTTACAGAAAGTCTAGATGAACCTCCTGAAGACATGCATGTTCAAGGAAGAGATCTACTATCAGGTAAACCAAAAGAAAAAATAATCTCATATATAGAAGTTGCTAAAGCTATTGATAAATCCGTTATTAGAATCGAGGATTCTATTATGGAAACTTTGTCTCAAACACCTCCAGAGCTTGCTGCTGATATATATAACACTGGGATATATTTAGCTGGAGGAGGAGCTCTTTTAAGAGGACTTGATGAAAGACTTTCAAAAAAGACAGATCTTCCTGTTTATATCGCAGAAGATCCCCTTCAAGCAGTTGTAAGAGGAACTGGGATTGCTCTTAAAAATATTGATAAATTCAAGTCTGTCTTGATTAAGTAATTAATCTCATGCAATCAATAATTAATTCCATCGTTGCAAACAGGAACTTAATTATCTATTTAATTCTTTCTTTTATATCTTTTAACTTCCTTTATATTAACAGCTCTCTTCATTATAATGAAATTATTAAGACTGCAACTTATATATCCGGAAAATCATCTTTTTTGTCATCATCAATAAATTCATATTTCAATTTAAAAGATAAAAATCAAAAGCTTATTGATGAAAATCTTAAATTAAAAAAGATTGAACTTGAATATAAAAATCAGATTATTGAATATAAATCTTTAGAATCAAATTCAATAATTAATGCAAGTGTGATCTTTAATTCAATCAATAAAAGTAAAAATATAATTGTTATTGATAAAGGAACAAATGGAGGCGTAGATGAAGAAATGGGTGTGATTACCTCAAAAGGTATAGTTGGTATTATTAAAAGTGTGACTGAAAATTATGCATCAATTATATCTTTACTAAATACAGATTTAAAAGTTAATGCCATATTAAAAAATTCATCTACGATTGGCTCAGTAACATGGGATGGATTGAACTCAAAAATTTTAAAACTAAACGATATTCCACTTAGTAGCTCAATAAAGATTGGTGATACTATTGTAACTGGGGGGATGTCTTTTTATTTTCCCAAAGGAATTCCAATTGGAACAATTACTAATTATGATAATAGTTCACTGGAAGGCTACTATGAGATAGATGTTTCAATTTTTAATGACTTTTCATCTTTATCTAACTTATATATTTTAGAAAGAACTGACAATGATGAAATTAAAATTTTATTAAATGATTAGAGAGTTATCAAGAAATATTTTTTTTTATACTACAATTCTAGTATTTCAGATATTTGTTTTCAATCAAATTAATCTTCTAGGATTTATAACGCCATTCCTCTACTTAATAATATTTATACACTACAAAACATCTTATAATAAAACTATTTTAATTTTTTTAGGGTTTATAACTGGAATAATTATTGATTTATCAATGCAAACTTATGGTTGTCATACTTTTGCAACAATTACGATTTGCTATTCTAGAACTTGGATAGAAAAATATTCATTTGGAGTAAATTCTAACTTACCTTCTGCAATGATTAGTGGAACACAATTAATTAATAGACTAATATTCTTTGGTATAATAATATTTATTCATTCTTCAATATATTACTCTCTTATTTATTTTAATATTGAGTTATTCTGGACTATAGTTTTAAACATTATTATAAATTCAATTATTACCTTTATTATGATTTGGTTAATTTCACAATTAATATCCAATAAATAATTATGTTAAAGAAGTATATGCTTATATGGCTAACAATAATTTGTTCAGTTGTATTCATTTTTAAGTTAGCTTCACTCCAACTATCAAGTGACTCTTACTTTAATTCAGATTTTGCTATTCAAGAAATTTCAATTTATCCTGAAAGAGGATTAATTTTTGATCGAAATGGTCAACTTCTAGTCGCTAATCAACCAATGTATGATCTAATTATAATTCCAGAGAACACTTTAGAATTTGATACTCTTCAATTATCAAAATTAATTGGTATTGAAAAGAATGAATTAAAAAAGAAAATTTCAAATTCTGTAAATTATTCTAAAAAAATACCTTCTGTAATAAAGACACAAATATCAAAGGAAGAAAATGCTTTTCTTCAAGAAAAAATTTGGCTTTATAATGGATTTTATTTGAGAAAAAACTCTGTTAGAGACTATGTTAAACCCTTTGCAAGTAATGTGATTGGATATACTGGAGAAGTAAGTCAGAGTGAAATTAATTCAGAGAGTTACTATGAAAATGGAGAGATGATTGGGAAGCAGGGTATTGAAAAATATTATGAAAATGAACTAAGGGGTATAAAAGGCAAAAAATATTTCCAAAAAGATAGATTTAATAGAGTCATTGGACCCTATAATAATTCTTTAGAAGATATAGATCCAACTAAAGCAAAAAATATTACGCTAACTATTGACATAGAACTTCAAAAGTATGCAGAAAGTCTTCTAGCAAATAAAAAAGGAGGTGTTGTTGTAATCGAACCTTCATCTGGAGAAATACTGACATTAGTTAGTGCTCCAACTTATAAATCAAATCAGTTTATCGGTCAAAATAGAACTTCTAACTTTCAAAAATTATTAAATGACTCTATAAATAAACCATTATTTGATAGATCTCTACAAGCTCAATATTCTCCTGGATCACCAATGAAAATATTAAATGCACTAATTGGTCTTCAAGAAAATGTAATTAACGAGAATACTACTTTTACCTGTAATGCAGGGCATTACTATGCTAAAAATGCTTTCATGGGCTGCCATAATAAATTTGGAACAATAAGTGATTTAAGAAAAGGTATTTATAACTCATGTAATACTTATTTCGCAAAAACATATAAAATGATTTTAGATAAATATGAAACACCTAGTGAAGGTCTTGATACATGGGCAAATCACATTAAAAGTTTTGGTCTAGGTGACTATTTAGGATATGATTTATTTATTGGGAAAAAAGGATTTATTCCAGAATCTGAATACTATAATAAATTCTATGGAGACAATAGATGGGGTTCTTCTACAACAATTTCTAATTCAATTGGCCAAGGAGAGATATTAACTACACCTATTCAAATGGCAAATTTTGCATCTGCAATTGCTAACAGAGGATTTTATTTTAAACCTCATTTTTTAAAAAAAATAAATAATGAATCATTATCTAATCTGGAAAAAACCTCAACAACTATTGATAAAGAAAATTTTGAAATAGTAATTGATGGAATGGTTGATGTAGTTAATAAAGGTACAGCAAGAATAGCAAAAATAAATGGTGTTAATGTTGCAGGAAAAACTGGAACTGTAGAAAATTTTATATTAGTTGAAGGTGAAAAAAAACAATTAACAGATCATTCGACATTTATTGCTTTTGCTCCCGCTGAAGATCCAGAAATTGTTGTTTCTGTTTTTATTGAGAATGGATATTGGGGAAGTAGATGGGCTGCTCCTATTGCAAGTCTAATCATTGAAAAATATCTAACAGATAATGTTGAAAGAAAATGGCTTGAAAACAGAATGGTTAATGGAAGTCTTCAAAGTGAATACGAAAAACCATATAAGTTTAAAAGCTTTACAATAAATGAATAGTTTTAATATACTTAAGTATGATTTAATATCTATTATAAGTTATTGTCTGTTGGTGACTTTTGGTATAGTTAATATCTACTCTTCTACCTTTAATGAATCATTTATATCCATTTTTGATAGCTCTACATTTGTTGGTAAACAAATAATTTTTCTCATTGCATCCTCAATTACATTTATTATTATAATTTTTACAAAATCTAATTTTTTTGACAGAGTTTCTCCTTTATTATACTTTACCTCTATTATATTATTACTGAGTCTGTTTATATTTGGTGTTGAAAGGGGTGGGGCCAAATCATGGTATCTAATTGGACCTATTAGCTTCCAACCTACTGAGCTTGCAAAACTTAGCACTGCTTTATTTTTAGCTAAATTCCTAAGTATTATTCAAACTGATTTAAACAAAACTAGAGATATTTTAATAGTTGGTATAATTATTCTAATTCCAATAATACTAATAACTTTTCAACCAGATCCTGGATCAGCTTTAGTTTTTTTAGCTTTTATATTTCCTATTTTACGTGAGGGATTAGATTTAAGATTTTTCTATTTTGGATTAATTATAGTTTCTACTTTAATCCTAACACTTACTTTGGGAGTTACAAAAGGCATAATAACTCTCTCAATATTATTCTTAATATTATATATATATAATAGACGTAAAAAATTTAAAATTTCAATTCTAAAATATTTATTATCATTAATAATTCTTGTAGGTGTTTCCTTTTCAACTAATTACTTATTCGAAAATATTTTAGAACAAAGACATAGAGATAGAATTAATTTAATTATTGGAAAAGCAGTTGATGACAGAGGAATTGGATATAATACAAATCAATCTAAAATAGCAATTAGTAATGGAGGGTTATTTGGAGCTGGATTTCTTCAGGGAACTCAAACAAAGGGAAATTTTGTTCCAAGACAACATACTGATTATATATTTAGTACAATTGGAGAAGAATGGGGTTTTACAGGCTCTCTTATTACAATATTATTTTTTATGTTATTAATTACTCGAGTTTCTTTAAGAGCTGAGAGGCAGGTTAACCACTTTAAAAGGATTTACTGTCATTGTTTTGCTAGTCTTCTTTTTTTTCATTTTTTTGTTAACATAGGTATGTCAATAGGATTGGTTCCATCAATAGGAATCCCATTACCATATATAAGTTATGGAGGCTCAAGTCTATTAATATTTAGTGTAATGTTTTTTATTTACTTGAACTTTGATTCAAGTAGATTAAAAGAAGATTAATCAATGTTTATTTGAGATAATATATCATTTCCTTTAAAAGATGACAGGTCTTTTAAAAGATTCATAGCTTCATCAACATAAATATCTTTTTGTAGAGATTCAATCCACCTATCTCTTTTTTCTTTCATATCATCATTGTATGAACTATTTGCATTAAGATTATTTTCATTCCATTCGAATAGATATGGTGAAATAAATTCTTCAATAACTTTTAACTTATCACTTTGAAGCTTAAATTCTTCTTGATCTTCTTTATAAGAATTATAATCTAACGAAATTGTTTTATCATCTTGTTTAGATTTAATCAATTTAGCATGTTGATCAATTATTGTAAAATATTCGTTCTTACCAATTCTTTCTTTACTATTTGAAATAGCCTGAGCATAGTTAAAAACTTTAACTGAATTATCATATCTAGCAGGATCAATCTTGTCCCAGCTAAGAGGATTTTCTAAATCTTTTTCTCCAATATCTATATAGGAATATCTGTTAGGAAAGATTAAGTCACTTTTAACACCTTCTAGTTGTGTAGATCCTCCATTAACTCTATAAAATTTATCAGTAGTAATTTTAAGTGAGCCTAGATCACCATAAGTATTTCCTGAAATAACATTATTTAAATCAACTACATTTTGAACAGTTCCTTTACCATAAGTTTGTTTACTTCCAAGTATTATAGCTCTATTATAATCTTGAAGTGCTGCAGCTAAAATTTCTGAGGCTGAAGCTGAAAACTCATTAACAAGAATAACAAGTGGTCCATCCCATTCAATGGATCGGTCTGTATCTTTTAGAACTTCTTTGTCTTCTCCAGTAGAACGCACTTGAACGATAGGTCCTTGTTCTATAAATAGACCTCCCATATCAACCACCGTTTTAAGAGAACCTCCACCATTACCTCTTAAGTCCAAGACCAATCCTTTCATGCCTTCAGATTTCAATCGTTCAATTTCTTTTTTGACGTCAGTTGCTGCATTTCTACTATTAACGTCTTCAAAATCGATGTAAAATTTAGGTAAATTTATAACCCCAAAAGTAGTGCCGCCTTTTTCAACAATGGTTGATTTTGCATAGGTTTCTTCAAGCTCAATCTCATCCCTGGGAATGCTTAAATCTTCAATTTTACCATCTACTTTTTTAAGCGTTAAAATTACATTTGTCCCTTTAGGCCCTTTAATGAGCTTGACAGCATCATCCAATCGCATTCCAACAACATTCACGGCTTCTACTTCATCTTCTTGACGAACTTTTAAAATAATATCTCCAACTTCTAACTTATTTTGACGCCATGCAGAACCACCAGAAATAAGCTCTGTGATACTAATTTCATCCATACGTTTTTGGAGGCGTGCACCGATTCCTTCGTATTTTCCAGACATTTGAGCGTCGAAACGATCTTTATCTTGAGGTGCAAAATAGAATGTATGGGGATCAAATTCCTCAGCAATCGCATTGATATACATCGACAACCAATCTTCTCGTCTTAGATCATCTATGTAACTGGCGCTTTCATTTAAGGATTTCAAAGTTGCTTCTCTTGCTTCAGCTTCTAAATCTGTATTTGATTTTTTTATTTCTTTTTCTTCAGACACCAAGTCATGATAATTTGAAAGTGTCGAAAATTTAAGTTGTTTTCGCCAGTTGTCTTTCATTTCAGATTTTATATCTGATCTGATACTCTCTAAATCAGACATGGTTTTCTCAATGTTCTTCCTGCTGTAACTAGCATTGGAGTTTTCTTGAGGCGCATCATCTGTTCCTTCTGGTCTACCTGGTTGACCATTAGGGCCACTAGGTTCACTGTTAACCGCTACCTCATCATCCACCATTGGCACTCCACCAACTATTGGGTTGTAATAACCTTTGGTTCTTTGATCTACAAATTTTTGTTGTGCAGGGGCTATTTCTTCTGCATCTGGGAACTTTCCTGTATGGAACATCTCCATGCCTTGTTGAGGTGTTATAATTCCAAGTTCCATGAGCCTTGTTGAAACCCTCATGAGTTGTGTCTCGTCTCTCATGTCTATATCCTTAAATACAGCTGTAGGATAAGACCTGAAACCTAGTTCTTTAGATATTCTTTTTATTTCTTTGTGCTTTATACGAAACTAATAATGGAAATATTATTAAAGCAATCGCAATGATAATGCAAATTACGATTAAAAAACCTTTAGTCATTGAAAAATTGGG
>ENA-ORDA01003516-ORDA01003516.1-marine-metagenome-genome-assembly--contig:-NODE-3516-length-10886-cov-4.008696_pt1 | contig 10886 bp, 3 predicted proteins | sample MGYA00237778_ERZ508506 | MGnify/ENA primary metagenome ERZ508506 (study PRJEB26177, sample SAMN06267891) | marine metagenome | isolation source: Monterey Bay, California, USA | place: Pacific...
TGACGGAGTAACATTCCAAAGAGTATTATATGGTGAAGAGAGACCAGAAGAACTTGCACTAATTGATCCTTTAGAGAGTGTTATATTTACAGTTACTACGCACTCACATGCAAACGGTGATGTAAGTAATGCAAAAGTATCTCCAAGTGCAAGACCAGTTACGTACAGAACGCACATGAACTTGTTTGGTGATGTAAGTCATACACGTATTATTGATAGAACAAGTAGTACATTGACTAAAGCACTTGACACATTTGCCAGCAGTATAACAATGGAAGATGCAAGTTTCTTACCGCAAGTAACAACTATAGCACCTGGCAAAGTTTGGGTAGGACACGAATTAGTGTACTACGGTAAAAAGAATGGTAATGAATTAAGTGCATTAGTACGTGGCGCAGAAGGTACAAGTATCGAAGCTCACCTTATTGGTGCAGAGGTTTACAGTGCAGAAGATGTTGACCAATTTGATAATTTGAATCCACAAGGAAACATATGGTTAGACTTAGGTGCAGTGTACTCGACGCCTACTTCATGGGATCAAGCAGTATTTAGTGGTGTTGGCCCTGACGGTGTTTTAGGCACAGCAGATGATGTGTGGACTCCAACTAAGGCGTGGGATGAAATATCAGGAAGTGATTTAACTATTAGTAATGCTTTTGCAACTGTTAGTAACGTTACAAATACAACTGCTGACGTGACACTATCAAGTGCATTAAGTCTCGAAGTTAACGAAGGTATTAGAATTACAAATGTAACTGACGGTAGTTACAATGATGTTGTGAGAGTTTCTGCAATAAACGGCAGTGTAATATCAATAACAAGCAGTTTTGCATACGGAACAGCAGGTAACTTAGATGTTACTAATTTGTTTGTAGATTCAGCAAATGTACAAGTAAGTTCATATGATTATGCAACAGATGTAGAAGATGCGTGGGATAAAGCAGTACAATTAAGCGATAGTGCATTAAGTTTAGCAGATAGAGCCAATGCAGACTTTACATCAGCATCAAGTATTATGAGATTCTTACACGAACTATAATATAAACTAAGTATTTAAAAAGGTGATAAATAACAGCATGAGCGAGGAAAAAAACAAAGAGAATAATGATATGAAAAATGTAGAAAAACCAGATGACAATATGGGACTGAATGTATCAGGACACATTGTTATTCGTGACAAAGAAACAGGCCAAGAAATTGTAAACAAACGTAATGCAATTCATTATGGTAACATGGCTTATATTGTTGGTCAAGCATTAAACAACAATGCAGATGCATTTATTCATTTTATGTCCTTTGGTAATGGTGCAACCAGTGTTGACACAGCAGGTAAAGTTGCATATAAAACTCCTCGAGTAACAGAAGCATATGAATCAGGTGCAAACTTATACAGCAGAACATACTGGAAACCAGTAAGCAGTCACAGTTCTAACACTGACACTGCAAATAACAATGTTCAAATTATAAACGGTGTGAGCTACACTGATATAAAAATTACTTGCACATTAAATTACGGAGAGCCAGGCGACCAAGACGTGTTTGACAGTAGCACAACTAACGAAGGCGATTATATATTTGATGAACTTGCATTATTCAGTTATCCAACAGACGACACGTTAGCAACTGAAGAAGAAAAAATTAATACCAGCACTATGTTGACACACGTGATATTTCACCCTGTGCAAAAAAGTGCAAATAGAATCATCGAAGTGATTTATACTGTTCGTGTACAACTAAGTTAAGAGGAATAAACAGTGCCATACGTAATAGACAACAGCAACGGACAACAAATAGTTATACCTGACGGTGGCGTAAACCAAGATTTTTCAATTGAGCTTGTCGGACGTAATTATGAGAATTACGGTGAAAAAATTGCAAAAACCCAAATAGATTTATTAGATAACTTTTCAAGTTCTAATGCTCCATTGAGACCCACAGATGGTCAATTATGGTTTGACAGATCAGAATTTAGAATGAGAGTATTTAGAAGTGCTACAAACTCGTGGCAACCTATCAGTCCTCTGATCTCAGAAACAACTGTTCCTGCAAACACAAATGCACAAAACATAGAAGGCACAATGTATTATAATAAAAACATTGGCCAATTGTTTATACATGATGGTAACAATTATTTAAGAACTAACATGCCCGGAGAAGTTAGCGATGATTATTCATCAGAGACGGATGTAAGTTCTTTATACGGTAGTAAACTACGAACAATTTTCTTAAAAGATACAACATCGCCTACAGCATTAACAAAGGCTGTGTTAGCATTAGTAGAAGTAAACGGAACAACGCATACGCCTGATTCAGAAACAATTATTGCTATATTCAGTAATCATCCAGAGTTCACAGTTGCAGATACATTAAGTACAACACAAGGCTTCCAGTGGAATTACTATACAGAATTAAATAATGCAACAAGTATTGGAACAACAATTGTTCCAGGTGCAAACTATAGACGAGATAACAAAACAAGAGTTGAAGTTGCAAATGTATCCGATAGAGCAAATACATCTTATGCACTTAACCTCGGTTCATATGGTTTAGATCAAGCAAACATATCAGCAAGTCAAGTATTTTATGACAGTGCTGACAGTGTTCCAGCCACAAGCAATACATATGACTTAGGTTCAAGCAGTTCTAACTTTGCCGATATACACGGTACAAACTTTTTTGTAGGCGATGGCACAACTGGTAGTATACAAATTAAATCAGGCAGTACTGTTGATGCAGGATCTGTTGCAGAACCTTTTAATGCAGGTTACTTTGATAATCTAACAATTAATACAAGTTTAAATTTAGGCGGAACATTTGAAATTGGTTCTACCTCTGAAAGAGTTGATAACATATATGCAGATAATATTAACACAACTACTTTAACAGTAGATGGTTATCAATTACCAACATCAGCAGGCACAACTGGACAAGTTATGTACTCAGATGGCAGTGGCGCAATGTTCTTCGAAGAGCCAGCAAGTGATATTTTTGATGTTGCGGCCGGAAATGGTTTAAGTTCAATATCAGATTCAGCCCATGCATTTGGACCTGGTGGAGCAGTGTCACGTAAAGTTATCACAATGGATGTTGGTCAAGGAACTGGCATACTTGTAAACGCAAATAATATTGAAGTAGACATAAATCAATTTAGCACAACAGATATAACCGAAGGCAATAATTTATACTTTACCCGTGCAAGAGTAAGAGGTAACGTCAGTGCAACATCTTCTGGATTTGGCAATTTAAGTTATAATAGTGGAACTGGTATATTCACTCACACTGGACCAAGTGAAAGTGAAATCAGAGGCACAATCAGTGCAAGTGGTTCTATTTCATATGATAGTGGAACTGGTGGAATTAGTTTCACTGAAAGAACAGATAGCCAAGTTAGAGGTTTAATTAGTGCAAGTTCACCAGTAACGTATAATAGTTCAACTGGCGTGATTGGTCTCGATTCAACTGTTGATGCAGACACACTTGACGGGTTAGATTCAAGCAAGTTTGCACGTAGAGATATTGCTAATACTTTTGCTGGAGTAAATGATTTTTCTCAGAGAATAAATGTTAATGCTGGATTAGAATTCCCTAATCAAACAAATGAAATAGTATTTAACAGTAACATAGGTTTTGCATTTAGAAGTGGTCCAAGTACTATTAGCAACAAGTTTACCATGAGCACAACCGGTGTTTTTAGTGCTACAGGCGATGTTGTAGCCTCATCAGATGAAAGATTAAAAACAAATATTTCAGTTATATCAAATCCTTTAGACAAGGTAGATCAAATTGATGGTGTAACATATGATCGTATAGATATTGAAGCAACACAAACAGGTTGTTTAGCACAACAAGTACAAAAAGTTTTACCTGAAGCGGTACACGAAGATGACAACGGCATGTTAAGCCTTGCTTATGGCAACATGGTTGGACTGCTGGTAGAAGCCGTAAAAGAATTAAGAACAGAAGTTAACGATTTAAAAAAACAATTAGGTAAAGACTAATGGCATTACAAACTTCCACGCCGATCAGTCTAACTGACATAGACGCTGAGTTTGGCTTAGGCCTTAAATTAGCCTCGTACAAAGGATTGGAAGTAGTTGATTTTGACGGCAATTTAATTCAACTGCCTACAAATAATCTGTACATGACAGATTTTTTGGGGACAAGAAAAGTACCGCCAGAAGAATATTCAACAGCAACTATAAGTTTAAAATCTTTACAAACCTCGTATCGAGGTTTTTATAACTCAACTAATGTACAAGTTTCTACAGGTGTATCAATACAATTACCCACTTATCCAATATTTAGACCAAAGCCTACACAATTTGAAACAGAGATAACTTGGTTCAAACTGTCAGGTTCAACCTGGACTGATATAGGTTATACCAATAACGAATTAATCACATTAGAGCCTACAGATGCAAACGCAGGCACATACAAAGTAGAAATTCGCCATATAGCCTATGCACCCAGCGATCAAGATCCACATAGTGCAACAAGCCCAGGACCAATATTACCAGTTGTTACAAGTTTTACAAGTCATCAATTTACATTTAGTGTGACTGAGTTTGAACTTGACGACCCGTACGTTTTCTTTAATGGAGTTAGTGCAAGTCCGACAAAATTACAAGTAGTAGATTACGAGAGTACTACAAAACAAGATACTTCCGGTGCCTTTCAATATGAAATAGCACAAGTAGATACTGAATTTGTAAACGGCACAAATTTTGGTAGACCATTCATATCATTGCCCACTGTAGATGTAACGTTTCAATATAGCCAAAATAATTTAACTTGGGTAGACATGAAAGAAGCAAGTATAGGTAGACCGGCACCCTTTACAGATAATGCTTGGCCAGGTCCTACGTTTTTCGAATACGGCATTTACGGTACTAAAAATGGAAGTATTAGCCCTTCTGTAGGAATGGACAACAGTAAGCCTACTCACAGTTATAAATTCTCAACACGATTTAGCATGAATAATTTTGCTTATGATACATCTAAAACACCTAATCCTTGGTGGGATAATTACTATTTTAGAATAAAAGTAGTTGCTGAAGCCACATATGATGTAGCAGGTGTAGCCGAGACAAAAAGGCATACACACACCACCCCTGGTCATCAATTATCATTAGTACGCACATTTATTCAAAACGATAATCAATGCCCTGAATCACAGAATATCAAAGTTGCATTACCAGTAAACGGTACTAAAACTATCGACATGGCAGATATTGTTAGCGACCCAGATGGCGAAGCAATTGCCATTGATGGTATCGGTTATCTCGGTGTTGGAACTGTTTTACAATCAGGAACAGAAATAACATTAAATATGGCTGGCACAGATGAAAGAGAGCCACAAGTTATGTATGTAGATATAACTGATAACAGCACTCGTCCCGGAGGTCCGTGCGTTAAAACTTCTTCTATTACTTGGACACCAGGTAATACTGCACCAGTAAATGGCGGATATAATGTTACAATAAATTGGTCACCACCCGATCCTGCAATAAATGTAGTTGAACGTAACTTTAGTTTGTTACGTAATTCGTTTGATGTAAACAGTGATTCTTTAATAATTGATGAAGCAAGTTTACCTCAAAGTATAACAGGTGTTGCTGAGGGATTTGGCTTAAGATTAAATGGCACAAAACTTGGTATGACATTTAACAAAGGTTATGCAGGAACAACATCATTTCAATACAGAGTTAAAGACTCACAGGGTGCAATCAGTGATCTGAATACTGCAACAATAATAGTTAAGAAAACTAACGTTGCACCATTTATTGACAACGCAAGTATATTCATTGAAGAGTATGCTACTAACACAATAGAATTGTTCAACATAATGAACATGAGTGACTTCGAAGGTAGCCCATTAGCAATTAGTAAAATTACAGCACTTAGTGGTAATAATGGTGCAACAGTATCATTAAATAACAACACAACGGTTGATATAAATGCCTCCAGTGTTGCAAATGGCACCCAAAGTAGATACTATATTGAAATCCAAGACAGCGCCGGCGGGAAACGTCAGGCTATATTAACAGTATCCACAGTTGCTGAAGCATGTCCACAGGTGAACGTTGCAGGTGTTAACTTAGGAACAATCTTAAATAATACCTCAGTAGACTTAGAAACACTTTTACTTGATAGTGCTTCTAACTCCGCCAGTGTAAACAATTACACGTTTGAAGTTTTTGAACTTACTAATAACGGCATAGGACAATTAAACGGATTTTCTTTTAGCGGCATAGGTGATACAGGCGCAATTAATCTATCATACAGAATTAAAAACAGTTGTGGTTCTGTGAGTGCCAACGGTACAGTGTCAGGAACATTAATAGCGGCTAATGTGCCTCCTATAGCAAACAACTTTACTAAGAAAACAGATTATAATACACCTATCACAATTAATTTAACAGCATACGGCACTGACGAGGACGGTGACACGTTATCAGTAGACAATGTAAAATATTGGCAACAAATTTCTTATCTTTCTTTGAATGGTAACAACCTCACTGTAAGTCCTAAATCTTCAGACACTGCGGCCCATACATTAGATTTTAATTATCGTTTAACAGATGGACAAGCAATAAGTAATTGGGCAAAAGGATCTGTGGCAGTAAGAGCCTTTGTTCCACCGCCACCTACGTATGCAATAAGTTCTAATAATACAACAGAGGGTCGTACAGTTACTATGACTGTAACATTATTAGGTGCTAATGTAGGTAAAAAAACATTCAGTTATAAATTCACAGAAGAGATTGACGGTGTTGTGAATAATACCCTAACAACAAAACGATTTGAGACAGCCGCATCAGCAAAAGATGGTGACACGTATACAGTATCATATAAAACTGGATTTGATAGAAAATTAAATACCTCTCGTTCAGTTACATGCAATATTACTGCACCGGCTGATTTTACAGATAGAACTCAGTCAAAGACAGTAACAATTGCAAATGAGTCGGCTTCGTATGGCAATACATTTAAAAAAGTAGTAGTAGACGAAGGCGAAACTACTCCTGCAGGAATTGGAGTATATGCAAGTAATGTTACTACTGCTGAGAGAAACGGCTGGACATGGACGTATCCTACGTTAACAGGAAACCTAAGCGGCAGTTTTAATCTTGTATGGGATGCCGCATCAAAATATTATAGACAGGATATACGTGTTGATGTGCCTGCATACCCAAATAATTACGAAGATCAAGTAGCCAACGTCCAGGTGTATAAACCCAATGGTACTTTATTCGGCCACTTTACTGTTATAGGTAAAAACACAGATATTGCACTCACTATACCTTCTATCACTGGCGTCGACAAATTTGATGTATGGACTGAAGATAGCACAATTAGTCTGTTTGGGCCGTTCTCAAGAGCTCAACTAATATTAAATTTAGACGGAACATACAACGATGGCGCATGGTCACCACCATATGGCAGACCCGGTGCAACATTTGTTCCTGAAACTTGGGCCAGTAATGCACCGTTTGACTCTGGATGGGTCATTCAAACACGAAATGTTAATCTTACACATGATGGCGATACAAATGCTCCCATTTTTTCAACCAACAGTCTAACCTTTAGGATTGCGGCTGATTACGAACCACAGGAAAGATCTTTTCGAGAATTGGAAAATGCAAGAAATAACATGATTGGCATGCCTATAAGTTTTATGGTTAATGCTACCGGGCAGTATAGAGTAGTTTGGGGCAATGATAGTACTAAAGTAAGTAATTGGGCAAGTTTTAGAATTGGCTTATCAACAGATGCTCATACTACTCCACCAGGTGGCCCACCACCACCGCCACCACCACCGCCACCACCTCCGCCACCACCTCCTATAGATGGACCAAGAGTTGTAGAATCAATCTGCGAAAGACCAGGTGGTGTGAACACTGGTTATCGTATAGATTTCTACAGTGATGACACTGAAAAGAGAGTATATGATGTTAGCACATGTCCGTTGCCGGTTGCTCCACCGCCACCACCTCCACTTACAGTGGTGAAGGCGTATTGCGAACAAAATAGTAATGGCAACACAGGTGTGTATGTAGTAGAAATGTCAGACGGTACAGTAACACGAACACCAAGTACATTCCTTTGTCCACTACCGATACCGGATGTTACAGTAACACGAACGTATTGTGAGAAAAATTCTAATGGTGAAAACACAGGTAATCTTGTAACAGTGTTCTCCAACAACACTACAAGCAAAAGTATTAATTACGGTTCTTGTCCGTTACCAGCTCTTCCAGAACCTACAGTGGTACGTGAGTATTGTGAGATGATAGAACAGGCAAGAGGCCGAATTAGAAGAACAGGAACACTCATACAAGTATTGTCAAATGGCCAAACAAGAGAGGTTACTGACTCTGTAACTTGTCCTCCAGGCTTAGTCGGCGGCGGTCCTGGGCCTGGAACTGGAACTTCAAATCCAAATCCAATAGCGGTGAACTCCGGACCAACAAATAATCTTCTTAGAGATGGTATAGCAATTACTGTTGATACAACACCAAATGCTGAAGTTACTGTTAATAATAACAGTACTCCTACTTCTACTAATAAGTATACTAACAATTTAAACTTTAGAGGTGGCGGAAGAATTGACAGGTAATAATTGATAAAATTATAACAGTACATTATACAAGTGATAAATATAAGAAAATAGAATTAAAAGGACATAGTTTAAAACATGCCATATATTATTAACAATAGCGATAACAGTCTTTCTGTTACAGTGCAAGATCAAGTAGTTGACACAACTAACTACTCGCTGGCTCTTGTTGGCCGTCAAGTTTCAAACTATGGACAATATTTTGCACAGAATACACTAAGACATTTAGAAAATTTTGCAAGTGTTTCCGCACCAAATCCAGCAACTAAGTTGATTGGACAAATTTGGTACGACAAGACAGAAAATTTAATCAAAGTTTATGACGGGGTTGGCTGGAAACGTGCAACAAATATTGTAGTTGGTTCAGATTCCGATAGACCTAATACAGCAGATGCAGGTGAGCATATTGTAGCAGGCACAACTTTCTTTAATACCACAAATAATAAATTAGAAGTTTATAACGGTTCTGTGTTTAAAGATGCAGGTTATCCAGGTGAAATTACCAGTGCATACAGCAGTGATTCCACAGTGGACAATCCTACATTCTACGGAACAAGACTAAGAACATTATTTCTCAAAGACTCGGCTGGTATTGCCAGACCTGTACTTGCAGTTTGTTATGTAAAATCCACAGCACAAAGTTCTGCAAACAGAGGTACTACACAGGTAGGTGACCAATACGAAACCATAATGTCTTTGTTCTCAGACGAAGAATTTGTAATTGGCACAGATACTGAAACACCAGTAGACGGTGTAACAATAAATTATTACAACGAACTTACGCAATCAGGTGTAGGTATTGCTACAGCAAGATCAGGTAGAATAGCAGGACAAATATTAAAAGGTCAAAACTTACGTGCAGAATACGAAGCATCAAGTGTTACATCTGTAACAACATTATTTGCTGACACAATTGGTAGTGCTTCACAGCCTGTAAGCACAATGCATGTTAACGAACTCAGTGTTGCAAATGACTTCACATTTAGTTCAGGTACTGTTACAAACGATTTTGCAATTGGCGGAGATTTAACATTAACTGCAGGTGATATTAATGCGGCATTAGGCTCCGGTACATTTGCAAATCTTGTTGTAACAGCAAATACCACACTAAGTGGCCACACAACAATTAATGGTAACTTAACATTAAACGGTGTGAATACACAAAGTTTAGGTACTGATGCAGAAAAAGTAGAAACAATTTTCGGTGATGCAATTGACACGCAAAGTATTGTAGTAGACGGTACAGCAACAATTGCCACAGGTGCTCTCACAGACTTAGCAGTAAGCGGCACAACAACATTAAACAGTTTATCAGTTACATCAGGTAGTGTTACATTATCTAATACAACTGTACAACGTCTCATAGTAGACAGTGTTGCAGATTTTAACAGCACGTTAAACGTAGACGGAACATCAGTATTTCAAAGTGATGTAACTGTAGCAGGAAGCTCAGATATCATATTAGGCACAGGTGTACTTCAGGGTGCGGCAACAGAAGGTTTTGTTACTGCTAATGCCAATGAAGCAACCAGTATGTTTATAACATTCGTTGATGGTGCAAGTGGTAAGCAAGAACTTGAATCCCATAGTGTATTAAGATATAATCCAAGCACAGAAGAATTATCAGCAACAGGATTTACAGGTTGGTCCAATCAATTAAAAACACAAAGTACATCAACAAACGCAAGTCATTATTTGACTTTTGTTAATAGCAACAATGGTTCAGCAAGTGCAGAATCATTTTACACTGATGCTGGCGTTTCATATAATCCAAGCACAAATAAATTAAATGTATTAGGAAACTTCGAAGGCGGAGGCACAGGTGTATTTGATGGTGCTGGCACATTCGGAGGCACAGGACAATTTGGTGGTAGTGTAACGTTAACAACAGGTGATTTGGTACTTGATACAGGTGACGTAAATGCCAGTTCTGGTACTGTTTACTTTAGTGCATTGAGTGATGGTACAATTGCTCCAACAGGATTCACAAACACTGTAACATCATCTAACACTACTATACCTACATCAGGTGCAGTAAAAACTTATACTGACACTGCAAACACAAACATGCAGGCGTATGTAGATGCATTAGTTACAGCACAAGATTTAGATTTTCAAGGCGATAGTGGTGGGGCGCTAAACATAGATTTAGATTCAGAAGTTTTAGATATTGCTGGTGGCACTGGTATAGATACCACTGGGTCAGGTAATACATTAACGGTAGCAATAGATGCAACTGTATCAACATTAACAGGTACACAAACAT
>ENA-ORDA01003519-ORDA01003519.1-marine-metagenome-genome-assembly--contig:-NODE-3519-length-10883-cov-5.522488_pt1 | contig 10883 bp, 7 predicted proteins | sample MGYA00237778_ERZ508506 | MGnify/ENA primary metagenome ERZ508506 (study PRJEB26177, sample SAMN06267891) | marine metagenome | isolation source: Monterey Bay, California, USA | place: Pacific...
TAACGTCTCAAATTCTTCCCAAGAATTGGCTTCTTGAGAGTGCGCTTCTCTGAAGTCAAGCGCTTTTTGAAACAACGTACGTTGAATTTCATCCAACAACTCCGGAACCTTCGTCGATACCTCTTTTTGATCGACGAACTGCTTTGTTAAGGTATCTCGACGCGCCAGTTCCACACTACCCTTCTCAAGATCCTTGGGTCCGATCGCAATGCGTAATGGAATTCCTTGAAGCTCGTATTGGTTAAACTTCCAGCCCGGTTTGTGCGTATCCCGGTTGTCGTATTTTACAGTAATACCCTGAGCACGTAACTGACCCATTAAGTCTTCAGCCACTTCACTAATGGCATCCAATTGCTCTTGACCTTTGTATATGGGAACAATAACCACTTGGTATGGAGCCAATTTTGGCGGCAAAACCAATCCATTATCGTCGCTATGCGTCATAATAAGTGCGCCCATCAATCGCGTACTCACGCCCCATGATGTTGCCCAAACGTATTCTTGTTTACCTTCTTTATTCTGAAATTTCACCTCGAATGCCTTGGCAAAATTTTGACCTAAAAAGTGAGATGTACCTGCTTGCAGGGCCTTACCGTCTTGCATCAAAGCTTCGATACAGTAGGTCTCTAGTGCGCCCGCAAATCGTTCGCCTTCGGTTTTCAAACCGCGTAACACCGGAATGGCCATTACATCTTGCACAAAATCTGTGTAGACATCTAACATAGTTTCCGCTTCTGTGATCGCCTCTTGTTTTGTGGCATGCGCAGTATGACCCTCTTGCCATAAAAACTCTGCGGTTCTTAAGAAAAGACGCGTACGCATTTCCCAACGCACTACGTTGGCCCATTGGTTTACTAGTATGGGCAGGTCGCGGTAGCTCTGAATCCAGTCCTTGTAGGTATCCCATATAATAGTCTCAGAGGTAGGACGAACGATCAATTCTTCTTCTAATTTCGCAGAAGGATCAACCACCACGCCTCCACCATTGGGATCGTCCATTAATCGGTAGTGTGTGACTACAGCACATTCTTTGGCGAATCCGTCTACGTGCGATGCTTCTTTCGAAAAGTAGGATTTTGGTATGAATAGCGGGAAATAGGCATTCATATGGCCAGTTTCCTTAAATCGTCTATCGAGATCTGCTTGAATACGTTCCCATATCGCAAACCCATAAGGCTTTATAACCATGGAGCCTCGTACTCCTGAATTTTGTGCCAAATCTGCTTTGACCACTAATTCATTGTACCATTTCGAATAATCTGCCTCGCGGGTTGTGAGATGTTTTGCCATGTAATTGCGCTTGGTATAACTTTTGTACATTGTAAATGAGTACGCAAATCTACAGAAGTTATGAAGAAGCCCATACTACTACTATTCATTTCTTCCCTCATGTTATCATCATGTGGGAGTTCTGTGAGTTTGACGGAAAATTATTACGAGGATGAAAACTACTATAATCCTGCTTTGCCCGCACCTCGTTTTGCCAACGCAAAAGCAATGGGCAGCATGGACGGTGAACCCTACACGGATGAAGATTATGCACTCATTTGGGAAGGGAAACAACCCTTAGTTTCAGCACCATTTCAGGGCAGCAATAATAACTGGTGGAATAATGGCAGAAGCTACTGGACCCCTGGATTTGGTACCTTTTTCTATCCGCAATGGAACAATACCATGGGATTTAACTCATGGAATACAATGAACGGTCATCCATACGGTTGGAACAACGGCATTGGAATGGGCGGATTTTCACCCTATACCTATGGTTCATATGGATGGAATAACGGCTGGACCATGGGCTATAATCCCTACGGATATAATTCATACGGTTATGGATATAATGCATGGAACGGGGTAACTAATTTTGGGAACACAACGGCATCATCTTCGAACGAACCTACCCGAACTGGTATTAATTATGGAGGCCGACGTCCGAGCAAATACCGCAGAAACGGAGGACAGGGCAGTACAAACGGCCGCATAGACAACTACACAACAGATTGGCGTAATTACAAGATTCCAGAAACTGGCATGTCACCCGTAAAAACAGGTCGAGGCTGGGCGCAACCGCTGGTTGAATACGTACAAAAATCTCCCCGCAATTCGACGACGACGAGCCCTCGCGGCAATATCCGACCAAGCGAAGCCGTAAAACCAACGCGCACTATTCGGAAGAATTTAAAATATTCGCAGCCCAACTCGAGATCAAATTTTGAGCGCAGTGGCACTTATCGAAGTAACAGTGCAACTGAATCACGAGGCTCAAATTCTTACACTCCATCTGCTCCCTCGCGAAGCGGTTCCACCTCTAATTCTAGCGGTTCAAGGAGACGATGAAAAAAACTCGAGCACTCGCACTGCTTTTTTTGCTTTGGGTTGAAGGAAGCGGACAAAGTGTTGACTATTTCGCTGAACTCAACCAGCCCGCACTGTGGGGCGATGCACGTTACAACAGTCTTTCTGGTGCAATGACAGCAATGAGTGGATCCTTTACGGCGCTTGCCGAAAATCCAGCTGGAGCAGGTCTTTACCGCCAGGCTGCCTTCGGAAGCGATCTTTCCATCTACAGCACCACTACCTTCAAAAAAAGTAATCAATTCCCAACCGGAAACGCATTCACATTAAACCTAGCCAACTTAGGCTATGTAGGCACAGAACCTGAAACTGGATGGAACGTATTCTTCACCTATAATTCAGACGACTTGTTTCGTCAAAATTTACGCTACACGCAGACTGGAGGGGGAAGCATACAGCAACAGTGGATTGAAAACAGCAATTATGTTGTTCCGGATGACCTGCCTTGGGTAGGACCGTATGAAGATATGTTGTACCAGAGCTATGCATCGGACCGCAACGATACCACAGGCGAATACTACAGCACCGCCAATCTCAACAACACAGATTTCGTTCACGACCTTCATAGAACAGGTATGAAAAATCAGTGGACCTTAGGTTTTGGGGCAGCGGCCAATAAACAACTTTATTACGGTGCTTCCTTTAAAATTGTGCATTCGTATGAAAAAGTAACAGTTGCACATGAGGAGCGGTATTCTGAAACAACCGACCTCACTTCACTCGATGTGTTAGACGATTGGGACAACAGTGGCATAGGAATTACTGCAAATGCGGGACTTCTTTACCGTCCTACACAAACACTACGTTTGGGACTCGCGATAGATCTTCCTCAAGTGTATAGTTTTACCCAGAATTGGAATACTGAAATGATAGCGTCTCGATCTTCAGTGAATCGGATCATTTCTCAGGCAGAAGGCTACGGACTGCGTTACGAATGGAGTATGATGACTGCGCCCAAAATAAAGTCTGGACTCACTTTAGTGGGTGGCCGATTAGGCCTCATTACCCTAAGTCACACTTACATTCCACACCGATTCTCTGCAGCGCTGAGCAGAGAAGAGCGCTACATTAATCAAATTGTAGATGAAGAATTGGAAGACCAGCATACGTTAGCCGCAGGTGCGGAATTGCGCTTGGGTCCCATCACTTTACGCGGTGGAAGCGGCTACACGAAGGCTTTTCAACAAGGAGGTGATGCACAATGGCGGCGAAGTTTAGGGATTTCTCTGCAAAGCGAAGGCAACACCTTCTTTATGAGCTGGAGTCAACTCCGCCAATCCACGCAATACTTTCCGTTCAGCGCAGCCTACACCGAAGCTTTAGCCATTACACGGCAACGCTCGATACTTTCCATTGGTTCGACCTGGAAATTCTAAGGCATTTTACATCTTTTAACGTAATTTGCAAGGACCACACACATTGTGGGCCAATTCATTTAAATACACCACCGAATGAGCCATTCATTTCGTAATACTACGTCAGCAGTAGTCTTTTTATTTACAATTCTATTCACGCTACCTGCACATGCGCAACGCAAAAGCAAGGAAGATCAGCCGTTATGGGCGAAAACGAGCCTTAGCGCATTTAAGTTTCGCAATATAGGCCCGGCAACCACCTCTGGGCGTATCGCCGATTTAGCTGTAGATAGTAAAAATCCTGGAACGATGTACCTCGCATTGGCCTCCTCTGGGGTATGGAAAACCACAAATAACGGAACCACTTTTGAACCTATTTTCGATAGCGAAGGAAGTTACAGTACTGGCTGCATAGCCATTGATCCAAACAATTCTAATGTGATTTGGGTCGGTACTGGCGAGAATAATAACCAGCGTTCAGTAGCCTACGGTGATGGACTTTATGTGAGTCGTGATGCAGGAAAAAGCTGGACTAAAAGTGGCCTAGAATCTAGCGAGCACATTGGAATGATAGCCATAGACCCAACCGATGGTAATCATATTTACGTAGCAGCCTACGGACCCCTTTGGTCTTCCGGCGGAGAACGGGGTATTTATGAATCACAAAATGGTGGTCAAACCTGGACGCGCATTTTATTTGTAGACGAGCATACTGGCTTTAACGAAATACACATAGATCCGCGCGATTCGCAAACACTTTATGCTACAGCACACCAGCGCAGAAGACACGTTTACACTCACCTCAGCGGTGGGCCGAACAGTGCGATGTACAAAAGCACGGACGGCGGAGCGCATTGGAATAAAGTAAGTAATGGGTTCCCGAGCGGTGATGTTGGAAGAATTGGTATGGATATTTCTCCAGCAAATCCAGACGTGCTTTATGCCACAGTTGAAGGTCACGGAACCTTTTCCTCTACCGATCGCGGAGAAAGCTGGAACAAGCGTTCTGGACATGAAACATCGGGTAACTATTATGTTGAGTTTGTATGTCACCCGACCGATGTAAACACCGTTTACAGTATGGATACGTATGCCCATGTTAGTACCGATGGCGGAAAGAGTTTTAAGAACATACCAAAACGCTTCAAGCACGTGGATAATCACTGCTTGTGGATTGACCCCTCGAACACAGACCACATGTACATTGGTACTGATGGTGGACTGTATGAAACGTGGGACGGCATGTCGAGTTGGAATTGGAAAGCGAACGTACCAACGATTCAATTTTACCGTGTGGCTGTAGATAATGACTGGCCTTTTTACAACATCTACGGAGGAACTCAAGACAATAATAGTTTAGGCGGCCCGTCCCAAACTATCAATCAACGAGGCATTATCAATAGTGACTGGTTCGTTACCAACGGTGGTGACGGTTTTGAAAGCGCGACGGATCCTGACGATGGAAACATTGTTTATGCACAAGCGCAATACGGATGGTTGGTTCGTTTTAATAAACAAACCGGGGAAAAGACACCAATACAACCTCAGCCGCGTTACAAGGAGGCACCGTACCGCTGGAATTGGGATGCACCACTGGTTGCGAGTAAGCATCAGAAAAAAACTTTGTACTTCGCGGCAAATAAAGTGTTTAAAAGCACTGATCGCGGCGATAGCTGGACAACCATTAGCGGTGATCTCAGCAGACAACTGGACCGCAACACATTGCCTATTATGGATCGCTACTGGGGACCAGAAGCCATCGCGTTGCACAAAAGCACTTCCATTTACGGTAATATCGTAACTCTCCGTGAAAGCCCTTTAGACGCAGGGCACCTTTGGGTAGGAACGGACGACGGACTCGTTTGGAAATCTAAAGACGATGGCAACAGCTGGAGTAGTATAAAAACTATCACAGGCTTACCAAAAACGCAAGTTGGATCGCTGAATTTACCCTTAGTCTATGTGCAGGACCTCATGCCTTCGCAACACGATAAAAAAGTGATTTACGCAGCGTTTAACAATCATAAAAATGGCGATTTCAAACCCTATCTTTTCAAGAGTATTGACGGCGGAAAAAGCTGGGATGACATTGCAAAAGACTTACCAGAGCGAGGCAGCGTGTACAGCATAGCTGAAGACCACATTAACCCGAACTTACTATTTGCAGGAACGGAATTCGGGGTATTCTTTACCCTAGATGGCGGTGAAAATTGGGCGGCACTCAAAAGCGGACTGCCGACAATCGCAGTGCGCGATATTGCGATACAAGAACGCGAAAACGATTTGGTTCTAGGGACCTTCGGACGTGGTTTTTACGTTTTAGACAACTACAGTCCACTTCGCGAGCTGGAGTATGTTCTGGAACAAGAGTCGGCGTTCTTTACAACGAAGCCAGGTCTTTTATTCCGTCGCGCTAGCATTGGAGGCACGGCCTACAAAGGTGCGCAATTGTATAAAGCTAAAAACCCTGAAGTTGGAACAACCTTCGAATGGTATTTAGCAGAAGGGGCGAATCGCGTTAAAGAAAATCGGTCAGAAGCAAATGAGGAATTGCCACACTATCCTAGTTTAGATCAGTTACAGAAAGAAGATTGGGAAGAGCAACCCTATTTAATTTTTGAAGTCTCTGATTCGCTAGGCAACCCCGTCGCCCGATTTACAAAAGCGGACAGCAAGGGCATTTCACGTTACACCTGGGACGGTCGCATGAGCAGTAAAGCCTCTATTCGTACAAATGGAGAACCTATTACTGAAGCCTATGGAACCACATTCGTCCTGCCGGGAACGTACTATATGAGCCTTAGCAGGTCGACGAACGGAACCCTGGAAACTTTAGTAGCCCGCCACGAATTCAAAGTGAATCACTTGTACAATTACGAAGGTATAGACATGGAGTTCAATCAAAGTGTAGATGCACTCATGGCACGTTCGAACGAGGTAAGCGCAAGGTATTCAGAACTTAACGCTGCACTTAATAAATTACGTGCAGGACTAAGAAACACGCCGGGTGCTAGTCTAGAGGATCTGTCTACAACCCGCACTATTGAGATGGAATTGAAGGAGCTTGGCGTTTTATTAAACGGCAATTCTACGCGAAAGAAGCGCGAGTTTGAGACGGCAGGTTCACTTGGAGACGTTACTGGATTGTTGGCGTGGGGAACATTCAATCACCGCGGCGCGCCGACGGGTACCATGCGTACTATGAAAGAAGATGCCGAAGCGATGATTACTGATGCAATCACCGCATTAGAAAAGATTGCTGACGAATTGGACCAATTAGAGACCAAAGCACGTGAACAAGGGGTCCCTTTTTGGGATTAATAGTTTGTACCTTTGCGGCCCTTAAAAGCATAGACTAAAAGAATGTCTGATACTATTAACCAACTTCTCGCTGATGAAATCGGCGACGCACATGAGAGTTTCACTGCAGTAACACCGTTACGCAAGGATGCTTTTGACCTTTCTAATGAAGAAAAAATCGCAACCATTGCAGAGCACGTTAAAGGCATTCTGACTACGCTAGGTATGGACCTGGAAGACGACAGTTTAAAAGGCACACCGATGCGTGTAGCAAAACTTTACGTAAATGAAGCGTTCGGAGGACTCGATCCTTCGCGAAAGCCAGGAATGAGCACATTCGACAATTCGTACCGCTACAATGAAATGCTGGTGGAAAAGAACATAGTCGTTTATTCTACGTGCGAACACCACCTTTTACCCATCGTGGGTCGTGCACATGTTGCATACATTTCTAAGGGTAAAGTAGTTGGATTGAGTAAAATGAACAGAATTGTAGATTACTATGCGAAACGTCCGCAAGTTCAAGAGCGTCTCACCCGCCAGGTAGTTCAAGCGTTGCAAGAAAGCTTAGGTACAGACGATGTCGCTTGTGTAATCGATGCGAAACACCTTTGCGTAAACTCTCGTGGTATTAGAGATATCGAGAGCTCAACTGTTACTGCGGAATTTGGTGGTGTCTTCAAGGACGAGGTGAAGAAGCGAGAATTTTTAGATTATATAAACCTTTCAACCGATTTCGGCGTCTAGTGAAACTACTGCACACTTCTTACCCCTTGAATATTGAGAATAGCCTTACCGGTGAAAAAGAGGCTTTTGTCCCCGTTCACGAAGGCAATGTGGGTATGTATGTATGTGGCCCAACGGTCTACAGCGATGTGCATTTAGGGAATGCACGAACATTCACATCGTTCGACATGATCTTCCGTTATCTAAAGCATATCGGCTACAAAGTGCGCTATGTTAGAAACATTACGGACGCAGGGCATTTAGAAAACGACGCTGATGCTGGGGAGGATAAAATTTCAAAAAAAGCACGTTTAGAGCAAGTAGAACCGATGGAGATTGTGCAACGTTATACCGTTGACTTTCATAAAGTCATGGATGCACTGAATGCCTTCCCCCCTTCTATTGAGCCCACTGCTACTGGACATATATCCGAACAGATAGAAATGGTCCAAACCATTTTAGACAAAGGCTGGGCTTATGAAAGCAACGGCTCAGTGTATTTTGACGTGACCGCCTACAATGCAAATGGAGGCGACTACGGCATACTGTCAGGGCGTAAAATGGACGAGTTACAGGCCGGTACCCGTGCTTTAGATGGTCAAGAAGAAAAACGCAACCCTGCGGACTTTGCACTTTGGAAGAAAGCATCACCTACGCACATCATGCGTTGGCCTTCGCCATGGAGTATAGGATTTCCAGGCTGGCACTTAGAGTGTTCAGCGATGAGCACGAAATATTTAGGAGAGACTTTTGATATCCATGGCGGAGGAATGGATTTGAAGTTTCCGCACCACGAATGTGAAATTGCACAGAATAGTGCATGCTCAGGACACAAAGGCGCTCGGTATTGGATGCATGCGAACATGTTGACGCTTAATGGAAAGCGCATGAGTAAAAGTACCGGAAACACCATTTTACCGAGAGAATTATTCGCCGGTGACAGTCCACTCTTAGACAAGGGCTTTAGCCCATCTGTAGTGCGTTTTTTCATGATGCAAGCGCATTACAGCAGTGTATTGGATTTCAGTAATGACGCATTGCTTGCGGCAGAGAAAGGTCACGACAGGTTACTTGGTGCGCTAGAAAAATTGGACACCTTAGTGCCGTCGAAGGAATCCACCATTGCGCTACAACCTTGGATAGACAAATGTTACCAGGCGATGAGCGATAATTTTAATACGCCCATTCTAATTGCGCATTTATTCGAAGCAATCAAATGGATCAGTACCGCGGAAGGAAATATTGGACTCAATGCTGGCGAATTGGAGACTTTTAAAGCTTCTTTAAATGCATTCACTTTTGAGCTCTTAGGTCTACGTACAAAGTCTGCAGACTCTTCTAATGCATACAAAGAAGCCTTAGATAAAGCCATGTCTTTGGTGATTGAATTAAGAGCACAAGCCCGTTTAAATAAGGATTGGGGAACAGCTGATATTATACGAGACCAATTGCACGATGCCGGTATCCAGCTCAAGGATGGTGCAGACGGCACCAGCTATAGCCTGTAAAAGGTGAAGGCCATGAAGGATCTCGTTTTTAAACTACTCGCATCGCCCTTACTCGCATTGATCTGGTTGTACCGAAAGATTTTCTCAAGATTGCTCGGTCCCTCCTGTCGCTATCAACCTACCTGCAGCGTCTATGCTGCTGAAGCAGTTAAAATTCACGGTCCATTTAAAGGGTTTCTGATGAGCGTAAAAAGAATTAGCAGTTGTCACCCCTGGGGCGGACACGGCTGGGACCCTGTGCCGGGAAGCGCACTCGAAAAAGAATTAAAGGACAAAAACATACTCTAATCACACTCAAAAAAAAATGAAAAAACTAGTTCTATTCTCAGCGGCACTTGCATTGTTCGCTTGTCACTCCAACTCTGAATCAGCAGATGGGGCCAGCGGTGCGACTTGGGAGAGCAAAATCAGTTACGATGAAGAAATTCATCTTGAAGGCATTCGTCAACTGACTAATGGTGGTGATAATGCCGAAGCCTATTTCAGTTTTGACGGAACCATGCTCACTTTCCAAAGCAATGCGGAAAAGTGGGGAAATAAATGCGATCAGATTTATGCTTTTGACTGGAACGCAGATACCATATGGGACAAAGAACCGCAGCTCATTTCAAATGATTTAGGCCGTACGACTTGTGCCTATTTTATGCCGGGCGATTCTTCGGTTGTCTACGCTTCCACGCATCTTGCCGATAGTCTTTGTCCTGAAGTTCCGCCAAGAGGTCCGAAGGGAGAGTACGTATGGCCCATTTATGAAGGGTATGATATTTTTACGTATGATTTGAATGGAGAATTGGTTGCTCAATTGACTGATTTGCCTGGTTATGATGCCGAAGCGACAGTGAGCCCTTCTGGAGACCGGATGGTGTTTACGAGCACGAGAAGCGGAGATCTAGAGTTGTATACGTGCAACATAGATGGTTCTGATGTCATTCAGGTCACCAATGAATTAGGCTACGATGGCGGTGCGTTTTTCTCCCCGGATGGCAGCCAATTGATTTGGCGCGCGAGCCGCCCTTCAGAACCAGAAGAAATTGAGCATTACAGGGAGCTTCTGAGCAATGGCTTGGTGGAACCAACGGCTATGGAGTTGTTTATAGCGGACGCTGACGGCTCCAATGCTCGACAACTAACAAATTTGGGAGGTGCCAATTGGGCTCCATTCTTTCACCCGAGCGGCAATCAAGTGTTGTTTTCGAGCAATCATCACACAGGTGGGTTTCCATTCAATATTTTCATGATCAACGTTGATGGTACTGGTCTCGAGCAAGTTTCCTTCGATTCTGCCTTTGATTCGTTTCCGATGTTTTCACCAGATGGAAAGCGATTGGCTTTCTCTTCCAACCGAAACAACGGAAGAACACGCAATACAAATGTCTTCGTAGCGGATTGGATCCAATGAATGTCGAAACAAGTTGTTACGCCCTAAATAAGCCCTTCGGTGTTTTAAGTCAATTCACAGATGAAGGCGGCCACCCAGGTTTGGGATCACTTTCTCTGGATTTGCCAAAGGATGTCTACCCAGTTGGAAGATTGGACCGCGACTCGGAAGGTCTTATCTTGCTATCTAATGACTCCAGCTTCATCCATGAATTGTTGGAGCCGAGCAACGGACATTCACGCACTTATATGGTGCAAGTGG
>ENA-ORDA01003522-ORDA01003522.1-marine-metagenome-genome-assembly--contig:-NODE-3522-length-10877-cov-3.365926_pt1 | contig 10877 bp, 8 predicted proteins | sample MGYA00237778_ERZ508506 | MGnify/ENA primary metagenome ERZ508506 (study PRJEB26177, sample SAMN06267891) | marine metagenome | isolation source: Monterey Bay, California, USA | place: Pacific...
GCCCTGCAAAGCGCACCTGTTGATCTTAAAGATATCCCTAAAGACAAACAAACCTACCAAATGGACCCTGCAAACAGGAAAGAGGCTATAAAAGAAACCCTTATGGATATTGAAGAAGGGGCAGACATAGTAATGGTAAAGCCAGGCTTGTGCTATTTAGACATTGTAAGAGACGTGAGAGATGCCGTTGATGTGCCTGTGGCTGTATATCAAGTAAGTGGAGAATACTCCATGTTAAAAGCTGCTGCTGAAAAAGGGTGGTTGGATCACGATGCAGTGATGATGGAGCAATTACTAAGTTTTAAAAGAGCAGGAGCAAACCTTATTGCGTCTTATTTTGCTGAAGAAGCTGTTAAACTATTGTGAACCGTTTTTATTTTTAAAGAATTGAATTAACTTTTTCAAGATCCAAATTTTTGACATGCCCTGTTCAAATTCTTTATTACTCCTTCTCATTTGTCTTTTCGTTTCCTGTAATGATGTAAATCTCATTGATGATTATGTACCACCCGTGTTACGCATTAAAACCCCATTCATAGAAATTACCTTAGGTAATTCCTATGATTTCGAAGCGAGCTACTTTAATAACATTGGGGAGTTAATTCCAAACTCTCAACTTGAACGGGAAAGTTCAAGCTCTGAAATCTTAACCATCAATTCTATTTGATTCTTACACGACTCCAATGGATCAAACCCATATACAATGGCACATTAGATGCTTCAAATGCCAACGGTGTTATTTTTCAATAACATAGAAAGTTTTGCCTTTAGGAGAGAATTAGCTTGGAACATTGGAAAATAATGGGGTGTTGGATTTGGAATCGCAACTCCACTTTTTGGAAAAATGATCTACAAAGCAACTAGTTTTTCTGGAGGGGTGTTTGTATGCTTTTAATTCCCATATTTTCTTTGAGGAGAAAAGGGTTTTAACGAAAGAGTTGTTGTTTTTCCTGAAATTAGTTCGGACACTAACTTTCCCGTTGCAGGCCCCAAACTCCAACCCATCATAGAATGACCCGTAGCCAAAACTAAATTTGAAATGGCTGAATGCCTACCTATAAAGGGCAAGCCATCCGGAGAAAGCGGACGTAATCCACATTGTACGTCATCTATTACTTCTTGTGTGATTTTTATATCAGGATAATACGTTGATGCAGCCTTTGCAATAGCAGCCACACGTTTAGACATAATTTTATGATTAAGACCCGAAATTTCCATTGTCCCTGCAAAACGGGTAAACCCTCGCATAGGGGTAACAGCAACTTTAGATTCTAATAATATTGCAGGCAAACTAATTCCTGTTTCGTAATCTACATTCATACGATATCCTTTTCCGGCTTGTACAGAAAGTTTTATACCTAATGACTTTAAAAGTTTCTCGGACCAGGCTCCAGTGGCAACTACAACCTCATCTGTCTTTATAAATTCTTTTTCCGTGACTACAATCGTGATTTTATTTTCCTGCTTTTCAAAGCCACACACTTCTGTTTCTAAAACAAAACGCACTCCTTTTTTTTCAAGAGTGGTTTTTAAATTTCGCATAAAAATCTCTGGTGTACTGTGAGCATCACTTTCATACCAAAAAGCCCCTGAAATATCCATGGGAGTTCCTGGTTGTAATTTTAAAACTTCTTTGCTGTCCAGTTGCTTTATTTCTAAGCCTAGGGCTCTTGCCCTAGAAACTATCTCAGCTTCTTCTTTTTCAGCATGAGAAGATTGATAGGCCATCAACAACCCTTTTGTTTCTAAGTGAAAATCAAAATCGGCTGATTTTTGCATTTCTAAATAGAGCTGCTTACTCAACAAATTTATATCTAAGATTGTTTTTAGTGAACGCTGAACGTGATTAGGGGTACAAGATTTCATGAATTTTAATCCCCAATCTATTAAATCCTTATCGAATCTCGGTTTAATATAAAAAGGACTTGAAGCATTAAACATCCAGCGAACACCCTTGGAAATCATTCCTGGTGCTGCCATAGGAACAATATGGCTTGGTGTTAAATAGCCTGCATTAATATTTGAGGCACCTCCTTGTAAATTACCTTTATCTATCACTACAACCTCATGCCCTTCCTCTGATAAATAATAGGCCGTAGAAAGTCCAACGATCCCTCCACCAATTACAATAACTCTTTTTTGCGACATCTTAAATTACTTGAAATCCTCTAACGTAAGGGTCTTTTGGATCAAAAATTAATTGATTGTAACCAATAATTCTTGCCTCTCCTTCAATACTGGGAACTATTCCAGGAAAATCACCAACTTGAATTGTCTCTTCCACTTTAGCTTTAAAAATAGACCCAATAATGCTTTCATGAATAAAAACATCTCCAACCTGAAGTTTGCCTTTGGAATACCATTGCGCCATTCGGGCTGAAGTACCTGTACCGCAGGGAGAACGATCAATTGCTTTCTCTCCGTAAAACACAGCATTACTAGCTGAAGTCCCTTTTTGAGTCGGCAAACCACCCCATAAAACATGACTACACCCATGAATGTTTTCATCTAGTGGATGCGTAAAAGTATGGACTTCATTAATTTTATTCCGGATGATTCTACTCCAGTTTATTAGTTGCCCAGCAGTGTAAGCCCCTATTCCATTAAAATTTTCTTGAATGTCAATAATAGCATAAAAGTTTCCTCCATAAGACACATCCATTGTTAAGGTACCTAATCCTGGGCAATTGATTTTCAAATCAGAAGCTGCTAAAAATGCTGGAACATTTGTAAATCGAACTGCGGTTACTTTGTTTCCTTCTTTAATATAGTTTGCAATTACAAGGCCCGCTGGAGTTTCCACCCGTAAGATTCCGCTTGTTTTTGGTTTTACAAGATCTTCTTCTAGAAGAATGGTGAGAGCGCCGATAAGTCCATGACCACACATGGGAAGACAACCACTTGTTTCAATGAATAAAATTCCAACATCATTTTGTGAATCAGTGGGATCATAATAAAAACTTCCACTCATCATGTCATGACCATGTGGTTCAAACATCAATCCTGTCCGAATCCAATCAAACTCTTTTAAAAAATGAATTCGCTTTTCTCCCATATTCTCCCCAACTAATAAAGGCTTGGGTCCTTTAACCAATCTAACGGGATTACCGGCAGTATACCCATCAATACAATCAAAAACTATACGCTCCTTTGGATTCATAAAGCTTTATTGGTTAGTAAACCGTTTACATTTCTTTGTACACCCAATGGGTTTTGATTTTGCAAAGGAAGAGGTAAAAGTGCATCAGGACAATCTTGAAATGCTAAAGGGCGTAACCAACGATATATTGCATCAGAACCAACAGAAGTAAAGCGACTGTCAGTTGAGGCAGGATAGGGACCTCCATGCTGCATAGCTTGTGTTACTGCAACCCCTGTAGGCAACCCTTCAAATAATATTCGTCCTACTTTAGGTTGCACTTTTGGCAACAAAAGACGTATTGCTTTTTGGTCTGCCTCTGAACCCAATATAGTTGCTGTCAATTGACCATTGAGTCCCTCAGCTACAGCGATCATTTCGTCTAAAGTTTGACAACAAACAATCATACTAAAAGGGCCAAAAACTTCTTCCGAAAGCGACGGATTCATTTTAAAATGTGACGCTGACACTACTCCAATAGCTGCATGACTATTGTTAGAGGTATGGAGTTTGACACCTTCATTAATTGACTCTAAAGTAGCCAAATGTTCATGATAATTTACCTCAATATTAGCATGGACCATAGGGGGTAATGTTATTTCATTTATCTCTTTTCTAATTTGATCTATAAAGTCACTTTTATTTTCAGGATCACAGAGTACAATCAGACCGGGATTTGTGCAAAATTGTCCTGTTCCTAAAGTGATAGAACTTGCAAGACCTGCTGCTAAAGCTCCATCCGTTTTTAATTTATTTTCTAAAATAAACATTGGATTCACGCTTCCCATTTCAGCAAAAACAGGAATCGGTTCTGATCGCTTTTGAGCTAAATCATATAATGCTTTTCCTCCTTTAAAACTCCCAGTGAAGCCTACTCCTTTTACTAAAGGATGTGCTACTAAAGCACTTCCCACAGCATGTGACTCCCCCCCTAGATGTGAGAATATACCATGAGGTAATTTCATTTTTTGAATTGCAGTTTGAATCGCTTGTGCGACTAACTCACTGGTACCAGCATGATAAGGATGTGCTTTTACAACAACAGGACATCCAGCCGCAAAGGCAGAAATTGTATCCCCACCTGAGGTAGAAAACGCCAATGGGAAATTACTTGCTCCAAAAACTACTATGGGGCCTATTGGAAATAAAACTTTTCTTAAATCGGGTCCCTGAGTATGAATTGTTGCTTGAGAAAAAGAACCTTCATTCAATAAACTAATAAAACGCTCTATTTGGTCTAAAGTACGTTGTAACTCTCCTTTCGCTCTTCCCTCAGGCAAAGCAGACTCTACTTTATATATCGCTAAAATTTCATTACTATTATTCTTAATTTCCTCTTGGATAGCTCTTAAAAACTGAGCTCGCATTTGAAAACTTGAGGTGGAATACACTTCAAAAGCAGCTGAAGCTTTTTCTACCGCCTGAGAGAGTTGATCTAAGGTAGCTTCTTGAAATAAAGTCGTAAGCTTTTCTTTTGTATTTGGGTTTACTGTTTTAAAGACTACTTCAGTTGCGCTTGATTCCCAAACGCCACCCACTAAGTTTTTTCCTGTAATCATAAATACTTTTTATAATCTAAATTTTGTGGTCGATTGGCCATTCCTTCCGCAATAACCTTTTCGACTTTATTTAAGGCCTCTCCAGTCAAGGGCAGTCTTGGCTTTCTAACATGTCCTGTTCCAAGTCCTGTGGCCAGCTCACATAATTTAATGTTTTGAACTAGTTGAGGGGAGATATCCAATTCTAAAAGAGGCAAAAACCAACGAAATACAGCTCTGGCTTTTTCCCATTCTCCTGCTTTGCAATAGGTGTAAATCGCCACAGTTTCCTCTGGAAAGGCATCTACTAAACCTGCAACCCATCCATTTCCCCCCATTAACAGACATTCCATTGCAATGGTGTCTACACCACATAAAATATTGAAACGATCACCAAAACGATTGAACATCCGAGTTACATTAGTGATATCTCGAGTAGATTCTTTTACTGCAGTAATATTTTTATGTTTGGTCAAAGCTTCAAACATATCTAGAGTGACTTCAATTTTATAGTCTACTGGATTATTGTAAATCATAATAGGAAGCTTTGTTGATGCTGCAATTGCAGAAAAATAGGCTACCGTTTCATCATCTGTTGCCTTATAGCGCATTGGAGGGAGGAGCATAAGTCCGTTTGCACCATTTGCTTCAGCACTTTTAGCAACGTGAATTGCTTCTTCAGTGGATTGCTCTGCAATATTCATGATTACAGGAATTCTTCCATTCACTTCTGCAAGAGTAGTTTCAAGTAAAACTTTCTTCTCTTCAAGACTTAAAGTGCTTGCTTCACCAAGAGTCCCCCCCAAAATAATTCCATGAACACCGGCTTTAATTTGATGTGCTAAATTATTTCTAAATGCCTCCAAAGAAAGTTTTCCCTGAGCATCAAATTGAGTTGTAATCGCGGGCATTACCCCTTCCCATTCAAAGTTTATCATAGCAAAAAGTGTTTTTTAAAGTGAAAGCTAATATAAGTTTTTAAAAAATTATTTTACCTACCTTGATAGACAAATCCAATGCACTAAACTAAACCTATTTATGCCCAACAGTTATTACAATAGTCCTTTAGGTTGGCTTGAAATTGAAACAAACAACAATGAGTTAACTGCTTTACGCTATATTGTGCAACCCCCAGAAAAAAAAGAGGTCACCAATCCAATTAACCTAGAAATTGAAAAACAATTAACTAACTATTTCACTAAGAAACCCATAAAAAACAGTTTTAAAATAAGTCCTGAAGGCACTCCTTTTCTGCAAAAAATATGGGCACTACTCTCAGAAATAAAACCTGGTAAAACCCTAACATATTTAGAAATAGCAAGGCGTTTTGGAAATAAAAAAGCAATCCGTGCAGTAGGCAGTGCAATTGGAAAAAATCCAATAATGATTTTCATTCCTTGTCACCGCGTCATTGGATCAGACGGCACAATGGTGGGCTACGCAGGTGGCATTCCGAATAAAAAATGGCTATTAGAACATGAGGGATTTCTAATTCAAAAAAGCTTAAATTTGTAAGTCCTTTGTCAAATTAGTTTTACATAATAAAATTGTAATGAAAAAAATATTTAAAGGCTTTGGGTTTACATTAATAGTGCTTATTGGAGGGCTTTACATTTCTGATTACAGCTATTTACTTGATGGCGTTTTTAAAATTTACCTGACAGGACATAAGACCGCCTTTCTGGATGACTATAACTACTTTGACAATAGAATTTTACCCGCGTCTGACACTCCTCAAGCATGGCCAATTCATTCTGAATACAATACTATTTCTCTCCCAACAGCTCTTGAGCAAAAACATAAAGAAAATGAAACTGTTGCTTTTTTAGTCATCAAAAACGACAGCCTTTATTTTGAAAAATATTATGACGGCTATGGAGTAGATTCAAAAAGCAATTCCTTTTCTGTGGCTAAAAGTTTTGTGTCTGCCCTTTTGGGAAGAGCGATAATGGATGGATACATCAAAGATTTGGATCAATCCGTACAAGACTTTATCCCAGAATTAACTGGTCCCTATGCAGATCAAGTAACTGTAGGTGATTTGGTGACCATGTCCTCAGGTCAACAATGGGAAGAAAAATATTATTCCCCCTTTTCAATTACTGCAGCGGCCTATTTTTTAAAAGATCTTGATTCTGCTATAGTGAAACAACCTATTGACGAAATCCCAGGAAAATCCTTTATCTACAAAAGTGGCACCACTCATCTATTAGGGATGGTCATAGCTAAGGCCACCGGTAAAAACTTGACCGACTATCTATACGAAACTCTCTGGAATCCGATGGGTGCTGAACATGAGAGTCTTTGGCAAGTAGATAGCATTGAAAATGGCTCAGAAAAAGCGTATTGTTGCATTGCTTCCAATGCACGCGATTTTGCACGTCTCGCAAAATTATACAAAGATCATGGAAAATGGAAAGGAGAAGTATTGCTAGATTCAACATATGTAGCTCAATCCATACGCCCTAAATTCCCAGAAAACCCACAGTACGGCTACAGCTGGTGGCTCAAAGAATATAAGGGCCATAATGTCTTTATGATGAGGGGGCATTTAGGTCAATATGTGATAACCTTTCCGGCGGAAAATTTAATCCTAGTTCGCTTAGGACATTCCAAAGGAGCCAAAGGCACTGATGGTGATCCTTTCACACCAGATATCTATACCTATATGGATGCAGCCCTAGAAATCAATAAAAATGTTAGCAAACCTTGATCTTCATTAAATATTATTTCTAGACATAGAAACGGTTCCTCTTTATCCAAATCTTGAGGATGCTTCAGCGTTGGAACAACAGTATTTTGCTGAAAAAACTGCCTATCAAAGAAAAGATGATTTTAATGCTGAAGAATTTTATAGTCGAGCAGGAATCTGGGCTGAGTTTGGTAAAATAGTTTGTATTTCAGTGGGCTATTTTAGTCCTCAGCAAGATCCAAGAGGTTTTAGATTAAAAACATTTAAAGGGGAAGAACCAGACCTTTTAAAGAATTTAAAGCATTAGTAGAATCCTATTTTAATTCCACGAAACATCGCTTTTGTGGTCAAAATGCGAAGGAATTTGATTTTCCATTTATCGCTAGAAGAATGTTGATTCATCAAATTTCCTTACCCAAATCATTACGGCTTTTTAATAAAAAACCATGGGAGGTGCCCATCTTGACACCCTTCATTTGTGGCGATTTGGTGATTATAAGCACTATACCTCATTGAAACTAATTGCACATGTCTTGAAAATTCCTTTCCCAAAAGACGATATTGAACGAATAGCGACTTATTGTGAAAAAGACGTTGTTACTGTGGCACAAGTAATTCTTAGACTTCGAAATGAAAGCTTACTTTCTGAAGATGAAATTACATTTAGTATTTAAAATAAAGTATCTTAATGAAAATTTTAAGCTAAAAAAAATGACTCTTTTAAACGTTAATCTAGAACAGTATGACGCTATAGTCGTGGGCACAGGAGTAAGTGGAGGTTGGGCCGCTAAAGAATTATGTGAAAATGGACTTAAGACCTTAGTCTTGGAACGGGGTCGTATGGTTAAACATGTAGAAGATTATCCCACGATGCATTTAGATCCCTGGGATATGCCTCATGGAGGTGCCACACCAAGTGAAATTCTTAAAGACTACGATAAACAAAGAAGATGGGGATTTGATGAAACCAAGCGTCATTTTTATAATAAAGATTCTGAACACAATTACGATGAAGTAAAACCCTTTGACTGGATTCGTGGGAAACAAGTAGGTGGACGTTCTTTAATTTGGGGAAGACAAACCTATCGCTGGAGTGATCTTGATTTTGAAGCCAACGCAAAAGATGGTCATGGCGTCGATTGGCCCATACGCTACAAAGACATTGCTCCATGGTATGACCATGTTGAAAAACATATTGGAATTAGCGGAGAAGCGCTTAGTTTACCTCATCTACCTGATAGTAATTTTCTTCCTCCAATGGAATTAAATTGCCTTGAAACTCACTTAAAAGAGAGTATTGCCAACTCCTACGAAGATCGGTTAATGACCATTGGAAGAGTAGCTCACATTACACAAGGTTCAAAAGAAGGTGCCGGAAGAACTGCTTGTCAATTTAGAAATCGCTGTGATAGAGGATGTCCATTTGGTGCTTATTTTAGTTCCAATTCTTCCACCCTCCCGGCTGCTGAAGCAACAGGAAATATGATCTTACGTCCCAATTCAATTGTTGCCGAGGTACTTTATGATGAGAAAACTCAAAAAGCAACTGGAGTCCGTGTGGTTGACGCTTTGACAAAAGAATCTATTGAATTCCGTTCGAAAATAGTTTTTCTCTGTGCTTCCTCTATGGCCTCTACCGCTATTTTAATGCAATCAAAATCGAATAGGTTTCCAAACGGCATGGGAAATGAAAGTGGAGAATTAGGTCATAACATCATGGACCACCAACTAGGAAGCGGTGCCTCGGGCAACTATGATGGATTTAATGATCAATATTATTCCGGAAGACGTCCAAACGGATTTTATATTCCTCGATTCCGAAATCTTGGTAAGGGTTCCAAAAAAGTAGGTTTTCTAAGAGGATATGGTTATCAAGGAGGTGCTGGACGTGGAAATTGGTCAGAAGCAGTGAGTGAACTTGCCTATGGAAAAGATTTTAAAAATGCTGTTTTAGAAGCTGGTGGATGGACTCTTGGAATGGGAGGCTTTGGTGAAGTTTTACCCTATCATGAAAATAAAATGTTTTTGAATTACGAAAAACTAGACCAATATGGACTTCCAACCATTGTGTTTGATGCAGAATTCAAAGAGAATGAGCGGATCATGAAAGAGGACTGGAAAATACAAGCTGCTGAAATGCTTGAAGATGCAGGATTTAAAGATGTCAACATTTTTGATTCTAATGCTCCAATCGGGAAAGGAATTCATGAAATGGGAACTGCTAGGATGGGGAAAGATCCCAAAACATCTGTATTAAACAAACACAATCAGATTCATGGTGTTCCTAATGTTTTTGTTACTGACGGAGCTTGTATGACCTCTTCAGCCAATCAAAATCCCTCATTAACCTATATGGCATTAACAGCAAGAGCTGCCAATCGTGCAGTAGCAGAACTTAAAAAACAAAACCTGTAAGACAAGTTAATGAAACAAAAATCTGGTGAAAAACACTTGATTGAAATAAAAAATCTGTCCCTTCATATTGGGAGTGTTCAGATTCTTAAAACAATTTCTTTTAAAATAGGAGAACAAGAGATTGTCTCCCTAGTTGGAGAATCAGGAAGTGGAAAATCCATAACTGCACTTTCTCTCTTAGGCCTTCAACCCAAAAAAGCAGAGATTGAAGCAGATAAAATGGTATTTGATGGAATAGATATTCCTAAACTCTCGTCCAAAGACTGGCAGCAGCTTAGAGGTAAATCCATTGGAATGATTTTTCAAGAACCTCAATCTAGTTTAAATCCATCCATGCGATGTGGCAAACAACTTCAAGAAGTTTTAAAACAACACACCGCAACTTCAGAGAAAGAGCAAAAAAATTTAATCATAGAAGTATTAAAAGAAGTACAACTTTCAGACACAGACCGCATCTTAATGTCTTATCCTCATCAACTTAGTGGGGGACAGAAACAGCGTATAATGATTGCTATGGCCTTACTGTGCAAACCCAAACTCCTTATTGCAGATGAACCAACTACTGCTTTAGATGTCACAGTTCAAAAGGAAATTATTCAACTCCTAAAAACCTTACAAAAGAAATACCAGATGAGTATTTTGTTTATTTCCCATGACCTTGCTTTGGTGAAACAATTAGCGGATAAAGTTTTTGTAATGTATCAGGGAGAAATTGTAGAAGAGGGGACCACTGCTACTATTTTTAAACACCCTAAACACCCCTATACAAAAGGATTACTTTTTGCTCGACCTAAAACAGAAGTTCGACTTGAAAGACTTCCCACCCTAGCAGACTATCAATCCGGTGATTTTAAACCCGTCACTCTCTCGACAAAAGAACGACAAAAACAGCACTTAGAGTTGTACAAAAAATCTCCCCTACCTGAAGTTAAAGGACTTGAAAAAATTTATTCTAAAAAAACATGGCGAGGAGTAAAACAGGAGTTTAAAGCGATACACTCACTTAACTTTACACTTTTTCCTGGAGAAACCCTTGGTCTTGTTGGAGAATCAGGATGTGGAAAATCCACCCTAGCTAAAGCGTTAATTTATC
>ENA-ORDA01003523-ORDA01003523.1-marine-metagenome-genome-assembly--contig:-NODE-3523-length-10874-cov-9.116236_pt1 | contig 10874 bp, 9 predicted proteins | sample MGYA00237778_ERZ508506 | MGnify/ENA primary metagenome ERZ508506 (study PRJEB26177, sample SAMN06267891) | marine metagenome | isolation source: Monterey Bay, California, USA | place: Pacific...
ACAGATTCTATAGAAAATCTTAATAAATTATTTTTTGAGAACTCTCATTGGAGAGATATATTAGCGCTCACTTGGCAAATCCAAACCACATCAGGCAAACAAAATATAATTCCAAAACTTTATGATAATATTTTAAATGTTATTGCTAAAGATTTTGTTATCGATCCACAAAGAACTCAACCTAGGGAAGTTATCAGAGCTGGTAAGAATGTTGTAGAAGTCATTTTAAAATTTAAAACAAAGTTTGGTTATTGTGAGGGGGTAGTTCGATTATATGAAGACAGTGAGGCCTCAGGGACTTTTAAAGCATGGAATTTTCTTACAGCTTTAAGTGATCTTAATTCTTCATTTAATAAAAAAGAAGATCAATATGAAAATACTTTGGAAGGTCCAAATTGGTTAGATGTTAGAAAAGAAGACAGATTATATAAAGACAGAGATCCTGAAGTTTTAGTTGTTGGAAGTGGACAAGCTGGCTTATCAATCGCCGCAAGATTGAAGCAACAAAATATTGATACCCTTGTTATAGATAAAAATGAAAGGGTTGGGGATAATTGGAGAAATAGATATCATTCTTTAAAATTACATAATCAAACACATGTAAATCATCTTCCTTATATGCCATTTCCACCTACCTGGCCAACCTATATTCCCAAAGACAAATTGGCAGGATGGTTTGAGTACTATGCTGAGAGTATGGAATTAAATGTTTGGACAAAAACAACTTTTATAAGTGCAGAATATGATAAAGCTAAAAAAAATTGGAATGTTAAGCTTAAATTATCTGATGGTAATGAAAAGATAATGAAGCCCAGGCATATAGTAATGGCCGTAGGTGTGAGCTCAGTTCCCAATCGTACTAAAATTCCAGGAATGGAAGGTTATAAGGGTAAGGTAATTCACTCAACAGATTATAGTAGTGGTAGAGATTACAAAGGTAAAAATGTATTGGTATTTGGAACTGGTACAAGCGCGCATGACGTTGCGCAAGATTTGTACGTTCATGGTGCAAATGTTAAAATAGTCCAGCGATCACCATCTATGGTTGTAAATGTTGAGCCTAGCGCTCAGCTTCCCTATCAACTATACAGGGAAGGACCAAACACTGATGATTGTGATTTAATTACGATTTCAAGTCCTCTTAAAGTTCTAAAAAAAACACATCAACTACTTACAGAAAAGACAAAAGAAATTGATAAGCCTTTATTGGACAAATTAGAAGAGGTTGGGTTTAGATTAGAATACGGAGAAGAAAATACCGGGTGGCAATTTAAATATTTAACTAGAGGTGGTGGTTATTATTTTAATGTGGGAGCGTCTGATTTAATAGCCGAAGGAAAAATTAAAGTAATACAATTTTCGGATATTATTAATTTTAATCCTTCTGGAATTGATGTAAAATCAGGTGACCATTTTGATGTTGATTTAATGGTTACTGCGACCGGTTACAAAGGCCAAGAATATGTAGTTGAAGAGTTTTTTGGAAAATCGGTTGTTGAAAATGTTGGACCCATTTGGGGATTTGATAATGATAGACAAGAATTAAGAAATATGTGGATGCAGACTAAGCAACCTGGTCTATGGTTTCATGCAGGCAGCTTAGCTCAATGCAGAATTTTTTCAAAATTTCTAGCTTTGCAAATTAGGGCAATACAAGATGGAATAGTTATTTAAGGCCTAATTTTTACTCCTGACTTTTTCTCGTATGTAAGAGCGACATTGCTCATATCAGCATCTTCACCAAATTCATCTATAGTAGATTTTAAAAGCTCTTGAGACAATTTTCCAAGTGGAATTTCAACCTGATTTGTATCAGCAATTTTGGTTGCAACACCAGCGTCCTTTTTCATCAAACCAGTGCTGAAACCTTGTACCATTTTTCCAGAAAGAATATTGTCCGGAAGTGTGATTTCGGTTGCATAGTTTCTCCCCGAGCTTTTCTGGATAATATTTATAGCTTTTTCAGGCTCAACACCGTCTTTTACAAGCATGGAGATAACTTCAAAAGTGGCCATTCTACATATTAAATTGAGTAAGTTGTTACCAGCTTTGATCGAATGTCCTGATCCAATCTCTCCTGCATAAAATATATTTGAACTAATATCGTCCATTAGAGGCTTAATAGTAGAAAATTGATTTTTAGTTCCACCTACCATTATAGCTATATTGCCTTGATTGGCTCCTTTTGGACCGCCACTTACTGGAGCATCTATAAAATTTATACCTTCTTGTATAAGAGCATTAGAAATTTTTCTGGTAATTTCTGGTTCTCCAGTTGTCATGTCAATAATATATGTTCCTTTTTTAGCAGTTTTTACTAATCCATCATCTCCATTTACAACTTTCTCTACAATAGTACTCGTTGGTAAACATAAAAAAACCCGTGAAGTTTGTGAGGCTAATTTAGCAGGAGTAGAGCAAGCCAAAGCTCCTTTGTCAGTGAAGTATTTAATATTATTTTCATCAAGGTCGTAAATAATAAGCTGATATTTTTTTAATAATCTTTCAGCAAGGGGAGCGCCCATGTTACCTAAGCCAATAAATCCTATTTTTTCCATGAGAATCTCCTAAAGCAGGTACGCATTAATTTAGGAAAAAGTACCAAAAATATTTTTTTTAAAACAGTCTCGTTTACTTATTTTATCATACCATATTTTTAAATTTGCTAAATCAGGACGTTCAATTGGTAAAGAATTGTATCTGTATGAAGCAACACCCATAATAATATCTGACATACCAAAATTATTATTTAAAATAAATTCACGATCACTTAAAAAATTATCAAAAATTTCAAATTTTTTATTCAATAAAATAATGTTTTTATCAATTAGGTCTTGATCGCGATCTTCAGGAGGGTTTCTTACTAATCCCCAAAAGATTGGTGTCATATTTAATTGTAAGTCAGTTGCTTGAAATTCCATCCACTGCTCAGCAATTGCAATATCTTCTGCTTTTGAAATTTCGTATACATCAGTATATTTTCTATAAAGATATCTTACGATGCTGTTTGATTGATTAATTATGGTACCATTATGATCTAAGGTAGGAACAATCAGTTGAGGGTTTAATTTCTCATAGTTTTCTACATTAACAGTTCCAAACTTTCCATGCTCGTCGTGCCACTTAAATTCAATATTTAATTCGCAAAGGGCCCATGAAACTTTTTGAACATTAATAGAGTTTCTTCTTCCATATAATTTTATCAACAGTGATCCCTTTATTTCATAATTGATAAAGCAGTAGAACTTAAGTTGTGAACTAATATTGAGTTTCTATCGACTAAGTTTGCAACTGTTGGGGCTATATTATCTACCCATTCTTTACTTTCGTATACGGCTTTATATAACTTTACTTTCTCCTCTTGGCTTTCAAATCTTCTAATCCAAACATAAGTGTTACCTTTTTTCTCAGAGTTCATCACTCTTTCACCATTTTCAATAGCAAACTGGTCAGAACTATCCATTACAAAACTGCCATGTATTACCATTCCCTGTTCTATTTGAAATGGCATTATTGTTTTTTCCATGAAAGATAGCCATTCATCCATTTTACCAGGAAAAATTTGATATATTCTTAATTCAAAAAAAGCACTCATTTAAATATCCCTTTATAATCAATTTAATTTTTTAACATTATATAATTAAATTTGATTATTCAAATTTTCATTTATATTAGTCATTAGGCTAAGTTGCATTTAAAGAAGATCTTATTAGGAGATAGAAATGAATTATGCAGAAGGGTGTTTTGTTGGTAGAATTTGGGATCAGACTAAGGGTGGTCCATGTTTAGTTAAAATAAAGGATGGCTTTGTCTTCGATATAACATCTAAAGAAATTCCTACTATGAGAGACTTGCTTGAATTAGAGAATGTTCATGAATATTTAGACCATTCTGTTGGTGAAAAAGTTATTTCCATAGAAGAACTTTTTGAAACAAGTTTAAAAAGAACATCCAACATGTCACTTCTTGCGCCATGTGATTTTCAAGCTGTTAAGGCGTGCGGCGTTACATTTGCTAAATCAATGGTTGAGAGGGTCATAGAAGAAAGGGCAGCTGGTGATCCTAAGAAAGCAGAAAGCCTTAGAAATCACATTGGTGGACTGATTGGTGATAGCTTGCAAGACATTGTCCCTGGTTCAGAAAAAGCTTCGGAAGTAAAAAAAGCTCTCATTAGTGAAGGATTGTGGTCTCAATATCTAGAAGTTGGTATAGGAAAAGATGCTGAAGTTTTTACTAAAGCACAAACTTTATCATCAGTTGGTTTTGGATCTGAAGTAGGATTAAATCCAATTTCAAATTGGAATAACCCTGAACCTGAAATTGTTTTGGCAGTTAATAGTAAAGGTATAATACAAGGAGCGACATTAGGTAATGATGTAAACCTTAGAGATGTAGAAGGACGCTCAGCTTTGCTCTTGGGTAAGGCTAAAGATAATAACGCGTCTTGTTCTATTGGGCCTTTTATAAGAATTTTTGACGATAGTTACACCCTTGAAGATATGAAATCAGCCCATATTTCTCTAAAAGTAGAGGGTAAAGAAGGATATATATTAAATGGATCTAGTTCAATGTCAGAGATCAGTAGAGATCCAGAGGATCTTGTAAATCAAACTATTGGAAAACACCATCAATATCCAGATGGATTTATGTTGTTTTTAGGAACTTTGTTTGCTCCAACTGAAGACAGAGACATTCCAGGAGAAGGCTTTACTCACAAAATTGGAGATAAAGTAACAATTTCTGAATTAAACTTAGGAGAATTAATTAATTTTGTTAATTTATCCACAGCTTGTCCACAATGGGAATTTGGAATAGCATCTATGATTAAAAATTTAAGTCGAAGAGATCTCTTATAATTTATCAGGGAACTAAGTATGGATGAAATAATAAAAGGCTCTTTATCAGGTATAAAAGTATTAGATTTTTCAACGCTTTTACCTGGGCCTCTTGCTAGTTTATTCCTTGCTGAAACTGGGGCAGAAGTGATTAAAATTGAAAGACCTGAAGTTGGTGATGAGATAAGAACATCTTATCCAAAATGGGGTGGTCAAAGCGCTTCTTTTTCAATGCTTAACCGAGGAAAAAAAAGTTTAGCGTTGGATTTAAAAGATCCAGATAGTTTTAAGATCCTTAAACCATTGATAAAAAAAGCGGATATAATCATTGAACAATTCAGACCAGGTGTAATGAAAAGACTTGGTTTAGACTATGTAACTCTGAGTAAAATTAATAAAAAATTAATTTATGTGTCTATTACTGGGTATGGACAAACTGGCCCTAAAAGTATGGATGCTGGTCATGATTTAAATTATATTGGTAATACAGGTTTGTTAAGTTTAAGTATGGGAAATGACAATAATACCGTTGTCCCACCAGCCCTTGTTGCGGATATAGCCGGCGGGTCCTACCCAGCCGTAATTAATATTTTATTGGCCTTAAGAAAAAGAGACATCAACGAGACGGGATCTTTTATAGACATATCGATGACAGATAATCTTTTTCCTTTTATGTTTTGGGGTCTAGGTTCTGGGTTTTCAAAAAATGTTTGGCCAGTTAATTCAGATTCGGTTCTATCGGGAGGGTCACCAAGATATAATATCTATAAAACTAGAGATGGGGGATATGTTGCTGCGGCACCTTTAGAAGATCGTTTTTGGAATAAGTTTTGTGAAGTTATAGATTTACCAGAGAAGTATATTAAAATGGATGACAATCAAAATGAAGTTATTCAAAAAGTAAGAGAACTTATTGTCTTAAAAGACAAGAATCAATGGTTTCAAATTTTTGCTAAAGCAGATTGTTGTTGTTCAATAGTCAAGTCTATGGAAGAAGCAATTAGTGATAATCATTTCAAAATAAGAGATATCTTTTCTAAGAAAATTATGAATGAAAATAGTTCTGAAATTCCTGCATTACCTTTGCCTATAGATAATCAGTTTAGGGATAATAAAGTAGTTAAAAAAGCTCCAACACTTGGTGCTCATAATCACTTATTTAATAGTTAACAAAATCAATAACTTGACCTTATCAAATCATATTGTCAGACTAATATTTAAGAGATACTCTTTCTTCTAGTTTAGCTTGTGGAGGTTAATTATGAAAAGATTAAATGATTTAGAATCTTATTGGATGCCTTTTACGGCTAATAGGGATTTTAAAAAAGATCCCAGAATGGTTGTATCAGCCGATGGTATGTATTACAAAAGTGAAACTGGCAAAGATATTCTTGATAGCGCCGCGGGATTATGGTGTGTAAATGCTGGACATAACAGGCCCGAAATCACCTCAGCTATTTCTCAACAAGCAGCTACCTTAGATTTTGCACCTAGCTTTCAATATGGCCATCCTAAGGCTTTTGAACTTGCAAGTCGTGTTGCTGATTTATTTCCCAAAGGTTTAGATCATGTGTTTTTTACAAACTCCGGATCTGAGGCGGTCGATAGTACTCTCAAAATAGCTTTGGCTTATCACAGAGCAAGAGGTAAAGGAACAAAAACACGTTTGATTGGTCGTGAAAGAGGCTATCATGGCGTTGGTTTTGGAGGTATTTCTGTAGGTGGCATGCCAAGAAATAGACAATATTTTGGAACACTTCTTTCTGGAGTTGATCATATATCTCATACACATCTTCCAGAGAAAAATAAATTCTCTAAAGGTTCTCCTGAACACGGTGATTATTTAGCTGATACATTGGAAAATATAGTTGCTCTTCATGATGCCTCTACAATTGCTTCGGTTATTGTTGAGCCTATTGCAGGTTCAACTGGGGTTTTGCCACCTCCAAAAAATTACTTAAAAAGATTAAGAGAAATTTGTGACAAGCATGACATTTTATTAATATTTGATGAAGTTATAACAGGTTTTGGCCGATTAGGAACAGCTACTGCATCAGAATATTTTGGAGTTACCCCTGATATTATTTCATGTGCAAAAGCAATCACTAACGGGATTATTCCTATGGGAGCCGCAGTTGTTTCAAAAAAAATATATAACACTATGATGGATGAAGCAGATATGCCTATAGAGCTTTTTCATGGTTACACATATTCTGGACATCCGATTGCATCTGCAGCTGGACTTGCAGCTTTAGATATTTACAGAGATGAAGATTTATTTAATAAAGCTGGTAAAACAGCAAAATACTTGGAAAGTGTTATCCACCAACTTAAAAATGACAAAAATGTTATAGATATAAGAAATTTAGGACTTGTGGCAGCAATAGAGATTGCCCCACGGCCTGGAGCAGTTGGAGCAAGAGGCTATGAAGCGATGAAAAAAGCTTGGCACAAAGGTTTAATGTTAAGAGTTACGGCAGATACACTAGCTTTTTCTCCACCTCTTATTGCGGAAAAGCATGATATCGACAAAATTTTTGAAATTGTTCAATCAATACTTAAAGAACTAGATTAGATTTTTCATACTATTAATTGGTACTTTTATGTAAATATTCCCATCTTCTTCAGGCGGGGGAAGATGTCCTGCTCTCATATTTACTTGAATTGATGGGATAATAAGTTTTGGCATATTTAATGTTTTATCTCTTTCTTCTCGTATTTCCACGAACTCATCTTCACTAATTGATGTTTTAACATGAATATTATTTTTCTTCTGTTCTCCAACAGTTGTCGACCATTTGACCCCTCTAGTTGAGGGGGGATAATCGTGACAAACTAAAATTTCTGTTTCGTCTGGGAAGCTTAAGATTTTCTGAATTGATTTATAAAGTTGTCGAGCATCACCGCCAGGAAAATCTGCCCTTGCACTTCCTAGATCAGGCATAAATAAAGTATCTCCAACAAAGATTGAATTACCTATCACATGAGCATTACAGGCGGGTGTATGGCCAGGTGTATGAATTACTTTGCAAACGATTCTCCCAATTTTATACTGATCATCTTCTTTAAATAGTTTGTCAAACTGACTTCCATCTCTTTGAAACTCAGTTCCAGCATTGAATGTCTTACCAAAAATATTTTGGATATCTGAGATTTTTTCAGAAATACCAATTTTACCACCAAGTTTATTTTGAATATATGGAGAAGCTGAGAGATGATCTGCATGTACGTGAGTTTCAATAAGCCATTCTAGGGTTAGATTTTTCTTATTTATGAAAGATATTATTTTGTCTGCATTTACATAATCTATATTCCCAGAAGAATAATCAAAATCTAAAACACTATCAATAACGGCACATTTTTTTTCTAGATCATCATAAACTACATAACTAAGTGTAGATGTGGTTTCATCAAAAAATACTTTAATTTCATGTAATTTTTCATAATTAATATCGTTCATCTTATCAACCTTGTTAAATTATTTTATACTTGGTACTGGCCTTTTAGTTGATTGATTAACCATTAAAACAGATTCTAGACTTTTTGCAATTTCTGATAATTGAACATCTTTTCCAGCAGGCGCAATCAATTGAATTCCAAAAGGCATTTTTTTATGATCTAATCCACAAGGTAGCGCCCAAACACATGGGATAGCCATAGTAGAAGCGTAACTTAGTGCTAACCATCTCATATAAGTTGGCATTTTTTCACCATTAATAATATCTACAAATAATTGTTTGTGAGGGTAAGGTGAAACAGCGGCTGCTGGACAAATTAAAACATCATATTCATTAAAAAAATTACGAAAACTCCTATATATTTTAGTTTGCATTACATGTGCCCAAGAAACATCTGCAAGGCTATATTTTAATCCTCGTTCTACGTTATCTATTACATTCGGGCCCAGTAAATCTTTATGATGATCAAATTTCTCTTTATGAGATGCAACAAAATTAAAGCCTCTTATAATTTCAAAACAGTCATGTATGTCTAAAAAATCAGGATGATCTTCTTTTGAAAGAAGAAAATTACTTTTAAATGTATTTACTTTTTCTAACAGAGTTGCCTTTATGTGATTGTCTACAGGAGCACAGCCTAAGTCAGTTGAATATGCCATTTTAACACCTGACAAATCTGCTCCAATTAATTCGTCGGGCATCGATAAGCTATTTAGACTAGAAAAGGGATCCGATCTATTTAAGTTAGCTTGAGCTTGTAACAAGAGGTAAGTGTCTGAAACATCTCTTCCCATTGGTCCTTGAACTGAGAAAGGGTTTAGTGAAACAGACGCTTCTGTTGCTGGAACTAGTCCAGGAGAAGGCCTAAATCCTGTTACTCCACAATAACCAGCAGGAGTTCTTAAGCTACCACCATAATCACTTCCATTTGCGAGTGGCATCATGTTGGTAGCTAACGCTGCAGCGCTGCCACCCGAAGAACCTGCAGGAGTTTTCGTTAAATCAAAGGGGTTGCATGTTGCGCCGTAAACCTTGTTTTTTGTGTTTGCTCCGGCTCCAAATTCTGGGGTATTCGTTTTACAAAAGACTATCCCGCCCTCAGCTCTTATATCTGCTACAACACTATCGTCATAATCAGGAATTCTGTTTTCAAATAACTTTGAACCTGAAGTTGATCGTAAGTCTTTGACAGGGTTTAAGTCTTTAATTCCAATAGGAAGGCCATGAAGCAAACCTAGTTCTTTTCCTGACATCATGTCATCTTCAGCTTTTTTAGCTTCTTTTAAAACATCTTCATGATTGATGGCAACAACAGCATTAATTGATGGATTATACTTTTCGATCTGGTCAATACAGCTTTTTGTTAATTCTAAAGGAGAAAGTTGTTTGTTTCCTATTAGTTTTCTGGCTTCAGTTGCACTGAGATCATTAGGTTTAGTCATTTATTACTCCTTTATTACATAATCTCATTTTGTTTATGTTTCGTAAAGATAGAATCTATTAACTTGACAATATTTGTGTATAATTTTAACTGAATAAAAAGACTTTAAAATTTAATTAATTAAGTAAAATTTATGCATAGTAAAACAAAATTAAGAAATGCGGGATTACGCCCAACTAATCAAAGAATAATAATAGCAGATATTCTTCTTAATGGTTCAAAGAGACACTTTACGGCTGAAAACCTTTTAGACGAAATAAACTTCTCTGGAAACAAAATGTCTATTGCTACCGTTTATAACTGCCTAAAAAAATTCAAAAGTGTTGGGCTTATTAATCAAGTCGAAAGTTTCACAGATACCTCTATTTTTGATACAAATACTGATTCTCACCATCACTTCTTAGATGAAGAGACTGGAGAATTAACAGATATTAATGATAATGAAATTAATCTTCTAAAATTACCAGATGTTCCTTATGGTTACATAAAAAAAGGTGTAGATGTTATTATAAAAATTAAAAAAAATATTTAACCTTATTTACTTTACAATAGTTCTAAACTACTTGACATACAAAGTTACAATTCATATTTTCATTGATAATAAACAACACATAATTTGAAAGGATTCTTCATGGATGATATTGGAAAATGTCCAGTAATGCATGGTTCAGCAACAACTAACAGTGGTGTAAGTACATCTAATCGTGATTGGTGGCCAAACCAGTTAAATTTAAATATACTTCATCAAGGCGATAAAAGATCTAATCCAATGGGGTTGGACTTTGATTATCGCGAAGAATTCAAAAAATTAGACTACCAAGCTCTTAAAAAAGATCTCAACGATTTAATGACAGATACCAAAGATTGGTGGCCTGCTGATTATGGTCATTATGGTCCTTTTTTTATTCGTATGACATGGCATGCAGCTGGAACATATAGAACAAGCGATGGTCGCGGTGGTGGCGGAACAGGTGATCAACGTTTTGCTCCTCTGAACAGTTGGCCTGATAATGGTAATTTAGACAAAGCAAGAAGATTATTATGGCCGATTAAACAAAAATATGGAAATAAAATTAGCTGGGCAGATTTATTTATATTAACTGGTAACGTGGCCATTGAATCAATGGGTGGAAAAACTTT
>ENA-ORDA01003527-ORDA01003527.1-marine-metagenome-genome-assembly--contig:-NODE-3527-length-10869-cov-8.793273_pt1 | contig 10869 bp, 7 predicted proteins | sample MGYA00237778_ERZ508506 | MGnify/ENA primary metagenome ERZ508506 (study PRJEB26177, sample SAMN06267891) | marine metagenome | isolation source: Monterey Bay, California, USA | place: Pacific...
AACGAGTCATTAAATGGAATATGGAATTATAAAGTTATTGCTGAGGTATACAATCAGTTTAATGAAAAGGAGCAAACGTGGCCCTATTATTCTTTTTATTTATATGAAGATCCATCTATAAATTTTTCAAAAAGACCTCAAGTACAAAGCTATACTCAAAACTCAAAATCAGCCCTTTTTAATGGAATGATAAACCCCATAATACCTTATAATATTAAAGGTAGCATCTGGTATCAGGGAGAAAATAATGTTTCAAGATTTAAAGAGTACGAAACTCTATTCCCAGCCATGATAAAAGATTGGCGTAAAAAATGGAATTCAGATTTTCCGTTTTATTTTGTTCAAATAGCACCTTTTGAGAATTATAACGGTCTATCCTCCTCATTACGAAATGTTCAAAGAAAAACATTAAAAGTTGAAAAAACTGGCATGGTAGTGACATTAGATATTGGTGAAATAGATGACATCCATCCATCAAACAAACATGATGTTGGGTATAGATTGGCTGGATTAGCACTTTCTAATGATTATGGAAAACCTATGGTAGCTTCTGGGCCACTGTATAAAAATTTTGAAGTATCTGGTAATACACTAAATGTAACATTTGATTTTATTGGTTCTGGTTTAACTTCTTATGATAAAGAACTTTCAGCATTTGAAATTGCAGGTGCTGATAAAAAATATGTTGCAGCAGAAGCATATATTAAAAATAATAAGGTTTATATATATTCTTCCAAAATCCAAAATCCAAAATATGCTAGGTATGCATGGAAAGACACTAGTGTTGCAAGTTTATTTAATAGAGAAGGATTACCCGCCTCTACTTTTACCACAGAATAAGAAAAAATAATCTCACCAATTAGTAGTTTAATAATTTTATAGCGCATTATCAATTATATCCTGAACAACTTCTTGATTTAATAAGGTACTTGTATCCCCTAAACGATCAGTTTCATTACAAGCAATTTTTCTTAAAATCCTTCTCATAATTTTTCCCGAACGAGTTTTAGGCAACCCATTTGTAAATTGTATTTTGTCAAGTTTGGCTATTGGACCTATTCTATCTGTAATTAATTGATTGATCTCAATTCTTAAGTTATCATGATTTCTAGATTCTCCCGTATCTTTTAATGTAATATATCCATACAAGGCGCTTCCTTTAATGTCGTGTGGAAAGCCAACAATGGCAGATTCTGCAACTGCAGGATGTTCATTAATAGCGTCTTCTATGGGTGCAGTTCCTAGGTTATGTCCAGAAACTATAATCACATCATCTACCCTACCTGTTATTCTATAATACCCAACTTCGTCTCTTAGTGCTCCATCTCCAGTAAAATACTTATTGTCAAATGCGGAGAAATAAGTTTCTTTATACCGTTGATGATTTCCCCATATTGTTCTAGCGATACTTGGCCAAGGGAATTTAATACATAAACGACCCTCAACTTGATTCCCTTTCAATTCATTTCCATTTTCATCCATCAATGCAGGTTGAATGCCAATAAATGGTAAAGTTGCATACGTAGGCTTCGTAGGTGTTACATATGGTATTGGAGAAATCATTATTCCTCCTGTTTCTGTTTGCCACCAAGAATCGATAATAGGACTTTTCTTTTTACCAATATTTTCATTGTACCAATGCCAAGCTTCTTCGTTGATAGGTTCTCCAACAGACCCTAAAACTTTTAACGAGGATAAATCATAATGTTCTATTACATCTGTACCTTGTTTTGCTAATGCTCTAATAGCTGTAGGAGCAGTGTAAAATTGATTGACTTTATGCTTTTGAATAATATCCCAAAAGCGTCCATAATCTGGATAGCTTGGAACACCTTCAAACATCACTGTAGTGGCACCATTTGCCAATGGCCCATACACAATGTAACTATGACCTGTAATCCAGCCAATATCAGCAGTACACCAATACACATCATTTTCTTTATACTGAAATGCATTTTTAAATGTATAAGCAGTATACACCATATATCCAGCTGTGGTATGCACCATTCCTTTGGGCATTCCTGTAGATCCTGAGGTATATAAAATAAATAATGGATCCTCTGCATTCATAATTTCTGGTGCACAAACATCAGAAGCTCCCTCTAACAATGGTGCTAACCATTTGTCTCGACCAGCTTTCATGTAGATCTCAGTTTTTATTCTTTTTGCAACTAATACAGTTTCTACACACGAACAACTTTCTAGGGCTTCATCTACAATACCTTTTAAATCAATGGTTTTTGAACCTCTGAAAGAACCATCTGAAGTAATGACCATTTTACAATCTGAATCGTTAATTCTGGTCGCTAAAGCTGTAGCTGAAAAGCCAGCAAACACAACAGAATGAATGGCTCCAATTCTAGCACATGCAAGAACGGATATTGCCAGTTCTGGAATCATAGGGACATAAATACAGACTCTATCTCCTTTTTTTATTCCTTGTTCTTTTAAAACATTTGCAAATTTGTTAACTCGTTTATAAAGTTTATTATAGCTTATATGTTCAGCAACTTCATCTGGATGATTAGGCTCAAATAAAATAGCTGTTTTATCTCCACGAGTTGTTAAATGTCTATCAATACAATTCTCAGTTATATTTAATTTTGCTCCTTTAAACCAAGAAATTTCTGGCTTTGAAAAGTCCCAATCTAATACAGAATCCCACTTTTTACGCCATAAAAAATGTTCTTCAGCTATTTCTTCCCAAAAACTTTCTGGTTCACGAATAGACTTTCTATATACTTGATAGTATTCCTCGAGATGTTTTATGTGATAGTTACTCATTTTTGTATGTTTTTAAGCTTTATCATTTTTATTACCACACAATATTTTTATCGATAAATTGTGATAAGCTTTTAGCCATTATTTGCTGGTCTCCAATGGAAGGATGTGTGGTTGATTCAATATAGGGCATAATATGGGTATATATCTTATTATCGTTTAAATTTGTCGTAGCCGTTTTAATAAAATTTATCCACTCAGACCCTTTTTTTGCTGCATCCATACTTCCTAGAGTACAAATAATATTTGCTTTAGGATATTGTTTTCTTATGTTCGTTATAAATCGTTCGTAAGCTTTTATAATATAATCATTAGTGGGTTTATTTTCTCCAAATCTTTTTTTAAATTCTTCATTCTCTGGAACATTTACCAACCAAGAATCATTTTGAAACAAATTAACAACAACTATATCTGGAGTAAATAACGAAAAATCCCAAATACTAGTTTCGTCAGTTGGAATTAATCGATCATAAATTTCTGGCATAATTAAAGGATCCCAACTAACCGTAATTCCTATTCCACTTTTACAAATACAATGATGCTTAGCGTCAAAATATCTAGCAGTTAAAGATGAGTAGCTTAGATAATTATTTGTAAAAGTACTGTCTGGAGAATCATTCCCTGAAAAGTCTTCGATGGCAAAACCTGCTGTAATAGAATCCCCATAAAATTCTATCTTTCTTTTTTTTGAATCAGATTTAGATAGCATTTTAGAGTTAGCATCTAGTTTAAATCCATAAAAACTTGTTTTCCCTCTATCCCATTCTGTTCTTTTAAAAATCTCGACTGTGTGTTTTCCTTTGGTTAAATTTGAAGCTAATTCATGGTATTGTTTTTTTGTGGTAGGTCTCAAGATAAAAATACTATCATTATCTACAATCACATTATAATAATTATCTCCAGATTCATCCTTTAAAAGTGCTTGGATAGAAGTTCCTTCAAAATTAATTTTCACTGAGCTTCCAGACCAATAAATATCTGCAGCTTCCTCCTTTGAGAAGTCTATTCTTCCAGAATATTCAATTTCAGAGTTGGAAAAAGGTATGATTAATTCTGTTGATTGTTTACAAGCCATTAAAACAAATATAACAAGTAGATATATATTAATTTTTCTCATATAAACTATTATCTAATATTTTTTCTAATCATATTAATGTGTGGCTTCTCCCGCGCCACTAGGAATTCTAATATTTGCAACAATTTCTTGAACTTCTTTTGGTGGATCTGGAGTAAATTTAGAGATGACTATAGACACTATGAAGTTTATGATCATTGCCACAGTTCCAAAACCCTCAGGTGATATTCCTAACCACCAATCTTCTTTGGTGCCTCCACCAAACCAATTAAATTTAAACTTTAGCATGTAAAAAAGCATTGCCAAAACACCAACAATCATTCCTGAAATAGCCCCTTCTTTATTCATTTTCTTTGTAAAAATTCCTAAAATAATTGCAGGAAAAAAAGAGGCTGCTGCCAATCCAAATGCTAGTGCTACTGTAGCGGCAACAAAATCAGGTGGGTTAATCCCAAAATATCCAGCAACACAAACTGCTACAACTGCAGACAAACGAGCTGCTACTAATTCTCCTTTTTCCGAAATGTCTGGTTTTATCATTTTCTTAATCAGATCATGTGATACTGATGCAGAAATTACCAACAATAACCCAGCTGCTGTAGATAATGCTGCTGCTAATCCTCCAGCTGCAACTAATGCAATTACCCAGTTTGGTAAGCCCGCTATTTCTGGATTAGCCAATACCATAATATCTTTATCTACTATTAATTCATTTTTTGACGAATCTGCTAGATATTGAATTTTACCATCATTGTTTATATCATTAAAGGATAACAATCCTGTCTCCTCCCATGTGGTAAACCAACTTGGCATATTTTTATATTCTTTATTATTTACAGTTTCTATCATATTTGTTCGAGAAAAAACTGCTATTGCAGGAGCTGTTGTATATAAAATCATGATAAATAACAATGCCCATCCTGCTGATTTACGTGCATCAGATACTTTCTTAACTGTAAAAAAACGAACAATTACATGGGGTAATCCTGCAGTACCAACCATAAGAGCAGCAGTAATAAAAAATACATCTAATTTGGATTTACTACCTGAAGTATATTCCGCAAAACCAAGATCTCTGTGTAAACCATCTAATTTGTCTAACAGATACACTCCATTTGCATCTTGTCCACCAAATCCAATTTGTGGAATTGGATTCCCTGTCATCTGAATAGAAATAAAAATTGCAGGAACCATAAAGGCAAATATTAATACACAATATTGTGCTACTTGCGTATAGGTTATTCCTTTCATGCCTCCTAAAACAGCATAAAATAAAACAATAATCATCCCAATGATGACTCCTGTGTTGATGTTTACTTCTAAAAATCTTGAAAATACCAATCCTACACCACGCATTTGACCGGCTACATAAGTAAACGAAACTATCAAGGCGCAAAATACCGCAACAGATCTGGCAACATTTGAATAATAACGGTCTCCAATAAAATCTGGAACTGTAAATTTTCCAAATTTTCTTAAGTAGGGAGCTAATAAAAGTGCTAACAATACATAGCCTCCAGTCCAGCCCATTAAATAAACAGACCCGTCATACCCATTGAAAGAGATGATTCCAGCCATTGAAATAAAGGATGCTGCAGACATCCAATCTGCGGCTGTAGCTAATCCATTAGCAAGAGGTGAAACGCCACCTCCAGCAACATAAAATTCCTTTGTTGATCCTGCTCTTGACCAAATAGCAATCCCTATGTATAAGGAAAAAGTAATTCCTACCAATACCCATGTCCAAATTTGTAAATCCATAATTAACTATCTAAATTATATTTTGCATCCAATTTATTCATCAATTTTATATACACAAATATTAAAATAGTAAAAACATAAATTGAACCCTGTTGAGCAAACCAAAAACCAAGTTTAAACCCGCCCATTCTAATGCTATTTAATTCGTCTACCAATACAATTCCAAAACCGTAAGAGACAACAAACCAAATCGATAACAAGATTGACAAATACTTCAAGTTCGTTTTCCAATATTTTTTTTGATCGCTTATTTTCATCCTACTATTTTTATATTATTATTTGTGAAACCTTTTCTTATTATCTCAGTTTCTTTTAAACTATCTATAATGCTTAACGGATATTTTACAGGACAGATATTATTATAAACTCGATTCATATACTTTTTCTAAAAAGAATTTTTTAATATAATTCCTTACAATATACAAGATTATTAATTTCTTGGCCGTTTACAACTGGTGTATTTATTTTTCTATATTAAACAGTCAAAAGCTATGTTATTATATGATCTTTGATTTTATTTTTCTCCATTTCTTTATCAATAAAAACCCTGACACAAGAGCAATAACTGTTAATAAAATTGCTTGGTCATAATACCCATAAATCCAGTATCCGGAAGCAAACATGCAACTGTAAATTAATATACACCCCAACAACATTGCTATAATTCCTGATGGAACGCTCCAACCCTTATCATCTTGCCTTAATAATATTCCTTCTTTTTTTGCTCTATTGATTATTCTCTTCCATCCTGGGCCACCAGGTTGAGTTTTTTTATAAAAATTTTGTAATACTTCTTTTTGCTCTGGCTGGGTTACATAGGTAGCAAATAACCAACACAAAGTGGTTATTAAAACTACAAATGGATATTCGTAATAGTCTTGAAAAAACCCCGTTTTAGAAGCAAATAAATAGTCTCCTACAAATGTTAATTTTAATACAATTGAAATAATACCTGAGGCAAACATTGCAGTAATTTCGCTCCAAGCATTAATTCGCCACCAAAACCAACGTAGAATAAAAATTAATCCTGTTCCTGCTCCAAATACTAATAGTAATTCAAATAATTGCAAGGCGTTTTGAAGGAATAAAGCTAATACTGCACTGAGAACCATTAATAGTACAGTAGAAATTCTTCCTACAAAAACAAGTGTTTTTTCTGAGGCTTTTGGATTTACTTGTTGTTTATAAAAATCATAAACCATATAAGATGAACCCCAATTTAACTGTGTAGAAATAGTACTCATATAAGCAGCTATTAAAGATGTTAAAACTAATCCAAGTAATCCGCTTGGCAACATTGTAAGCATTGCAGAGTATGCCAAGTCATGACCTAACTTATTCTCTGTTACATTTGGAAAAGCTTCTTGTATACTTGCTAAATCTGGAAATATTACTAAAGATGCTAGAGCAACAATAATCCAGGGCCAAGGTCTTATTGCATAATGCATAATATTAAAGAAAAATGTAGCTCCAATTGCATGATTTTCATCTTTAGCAGCTAACATTCTTTGAGCTATGTAGCCCCCTCCTCCTGGCTCTGCTCCAGGATACCAAGAACTCCACCACTGGACAGCTAATGGAATAATTAATAATGTTATTACAGATTGTTTATCATTAAAATCTGGTAAAATAGAAAGTTTATTAGCTACGTTTTCATTAGCCAAAAGAGCTTCTATACCTCCAACTTCTGGAATATTTACCAAGAAAAAAGCGGCACCAATAGCACCTCCCATAGCTACAAAGAATAAAACAAAATCAGTATATACTACCCCCTTAAAACCACCTAATGCACTAAATATAACCGTTATTAATCCAGCGCTAATTACTGTTTGCCAAGGTTCTAATCCTAGCATTATACTTCCTATTTTTATTGCTGCTAGGGTAACTGCCGACATGGTTATTACATTAAAAATTACCCCTAAGTAAACAGCTCTAAATTTTCTTAAAAAATGTGCTGGCGGCCCTCCATATCTAAGCTCATAAAATTCAATATCAGTATTAACATTAGACTTTCGCCACAACTTAGCATAAATAAAAACAGTAAGTAGTCCAGTTATTAAAAAAGCCCACCACACCCAGTTGCCTGATACACCATTTGTTCTTACAATATCTGTAACTAAGTTAGGAGTATCTGTAGAAAATGTTGTTGCTACCATAGATACACCTAGTAACCACCATGGCATTGTTTTCCCGGATAGAAAAAACTCAGAAGAACTTTTCCCAGATTTTTTTGAAAAATAAATACCTATAGAAAGTGTAATTGTAAAAAATAAAATAATGATTACAAAGTCTAATGTAGTTAATGTTACCATGGGTAAAAATAATTTAATTATCCTACTAATTAGAAAAGGAAAGAAAAAAGAAGAGTGATATAATCACCCTTCTTGAATTCAAAATTAAAACTTTTTAAACTGAAAAACTCGTTTCAATTATAAAGAAACTGAACATAAGCCTAAAAAAGAAACTATTTCGACAAATGACAACTTAAAGATGATTAAAACTGTAAAAAATTAGTCTCTAAAAATAAATAGTACTCTTTTTTAGCTAATATTTTAATTAGATTGTGATTTTTAAAATTCTCAATTATATAATTAGCATATCTTAAAAAACCAGATCAGTAAAATGAACACCATCTACTGTTCCTTCATTATCCATTCCATCAGCTTTTATATCTCCTATATAAAAAACATTTTGAAATCCATTTTTAAAATTTATTTAAAAAAAAAGGAGATTTTATAAAAATCTCCCTTTTATTTTTTATTAACCTTAATTATCTAGCAAACCATAATTTGGTAGCCATTTTATCAGGACCTTGAGTAGACACTGCAGACTGAGCATTAGCAGAATTTGATGTATACACACTTGTTCCATATTGTAATCTTTGTGGATAGGCACCATTTAATTCTCCTGCAAAACTTATGATATCATTATTAGTTGATTCAATAAACGCTGAAGTAGGATATCCAGTATCTCTAACAATTGACCAAGTTTCATAACCATTAGTATAGTTAGCTAACCATCTTTGTGTTGCTATCTTTTCTAGCTTTTCTTCCATGGTTCCGCTTAGTGTTCCCATATCAGAAGCTGAAAAACCTCCTGAAACACTAGTCCCCCATAAGTCCATCGCATATGTTAAACCTGTTTGATAAAAAGACTCTGCATCACCAGAGACCAATCCTTTTACTATAGCTTCTGCTATCATAAAATGAGAATCAGCAGCAGTTAATAAAACTGTAGGGAAAATTGGGCTACCCTCATTTGTTTTCTGTGTTACGATGTCTGAAGGGTCAGAAAATAAATCCCCATTCATGTAACTTTTAATTTTTCCACTTAATCTTGAGGGTATACCTACATAATTAGTGTTTTCTGGCATTGTGATTGTTAAATCTGTTGCTGTTTCTGTCCAGGTGTAATCTGTCCCTAAAACAAGACCAGCTCCGTTTAACGTACTCTGTAAAAAAGCTACGTGATCATCAATTAAAGCAACATTCTCACCAGTAGTTGGCTTCGCTATAATAATAGTTCCTCCAACACTTGGCTTCGAAATTTTAGTTAATCTTGGGTCATCGCTTTGTTTTAACACATTCATAAGCGCTTCAGCAATTTTCCAACGAGCTGTAGGGAAATTATGCCATACATCTCCATAGGATGCTGAACCTCCCCATATATCAGTTTCATCAGCATAAGCCTCAAATAATGCATTAGTATCGGCAAGTACTCCCGAAGCAATAGCTTCAGAGGCTGCAGTTGCAGAAAAATCTTCTCCAGAAGCTCCACTAGCTCTTAGTGCAATTCGTAATTTCAGACTATTTGCAAGTTTTTTCCAGTTTTGCATATTCCCATTAAATATAACATCGTTTTCAGCTAATTTATCAACTCCTTCTCCGGTAGTTGTATTGGAACCAATAGTAGCAATTGCCTGATCTAATTCTGCAATAATTCCTTTGTAGATATCTATTTGAGCATCATACTTTGGTAAATTAATGGCTGGATCAGATGCCTCAGAATAAGGAATCATTCCAAAGGTTTCAGTATATGCTTGATAGTAAAATCCTTTCATGATAAGTCCAAGTGCATAATATTGCTCATTTTCTAAAGCTCCACCTTCACCAACAAGATTCATGTAGGCTGTTAAAGTACTATTATAACTAGCATACCAATCCCAAGAACCTAAGTCTGTTAAGACACTAAAATAATCCCATCCAAAATCACCATTCCAAGCGTATGAAGAATGTCCCATAGCCCACTGACCATTAAACTGGTCTGGATGAAGTAAATCTCCGTACCATAAAGGCACCGTAGTAGATCTTAAAAGTTTCTGTTGTAATGTAGTTACAAAAAACTTAGCACTAACATCAGACGTAGAAAGAGCATCTGGCTGTTGATTAATTTCATTAAAGTCATCTGTACATGACACTGATATTGCCAGCACAAGACTTACTATTATTAAAATTTTATTTTTCATTGTTAAGTATTTTTATGTTAAAAAGTTAAATTTAAATTTAATCCTATACTTCTTAAAGTAGGCATAGCATTATGTGACAACCCTTGAACTCCTATAGAAGTTCCTAGCATAGATTCTGGATCAATATCTTCAGCCTTATTCATAAGGAAAAATAGATTTCTACCAACAACTTGAACTGTTGCACTTTGTATTCCTACTTTATTAGATTTCACAGGAATACTGTATCCTAATGATAATTCTCTTAATCTAATATTATCCTGGTCATAAATATAATTCTCAGAAATATTAGACATAGCCGTCCAGTACTGTTGACCTGTAATACTTTCAGTATTGGCACTACCAGTACCTGTATTTGTACCACTAACAGTAATTCCCGTTTCACGGTATTGTAAACTTCTTTCAGAGACACCATTACGATCTAAATCAGCAGATGTTTGTGAGTATATTTTACCACCAATTCTTGCATCTATTAAGAAGTTTAACGATAAGTTTTTATACTTGATTGAATTTGACCATGCACCCTTCCAATCTGGTTGAGCACTTCCTAATAATACATCGGGAGCAGCTGAAGCAATTGGCACACCATCTGCATCAACCTCACCTGTCCATACCCTACCATATATATCTCCAATACTTCCGCCTTCAGTTGCGCTTATGACTACATTTCCATCAGTTGAAGTATTGTATTTAAAACTATCAATACCCTCTACTAATTCTTCTATTTTATTTTCATTTTTAGAGTAGAACAGAGATGTATTCCATGAAAAATCATTGCTTTCTAATAAAG
>ENA-ORDA01003530-ORDA01003530.1-marine-metagenome-genome-assembly--contig:-NODE-3530-length-10866-cov-3.727871_pt1 | contig 10866 bp, 10 predicted proteins | sample MGYA00237778_ERZ508506 | MGnify/ENA primary metagenome ERZ508506 (study PRJEB26177, sample SAMN06267891) | marine metagenome | isolation source: Monterey Bay, California, USA | place: Pacific...
AGGTTACAAGTTCAAGAACGTTTAACAGAGCAGATTTTAGATTGTATAAATGAAACGCTATCTCCAAAAGGTGTTGCAGTTGTTATTGAAGCGTCCCACATGTGCATGATGATGCGCGGAGTGCAAAAACAAAACTCCTCTACAACAACCTCGGGGTTTAGAGGAACATTTAAGGAAACTGATACTAGGAATGAATTCCTGAAACTTATTCATTAAAAAAATTCTTAAGTTATTTTTTAAAAAAACGCTTAAAACCAATTCTACAAAGTATTTTCTTTTCAAAATTCCAAAAAAACTTAAATTGTAAAAAAAGTGTTCCAATGACCAGTAGTAATAATTGATATAAAGGAAAAACAATTACAACACGAAGTGTCCAATAGAGCATATCTCCTAGAAATAAATCCTTAAAAAAATCATTGTTAATATTTAAAAATTCAAGAACAGGCTTTGCCAACCGAACACTAAGAGAGCCTGTAATTCCAAAAACTATAAAAATTAAAATGAATTGACTATTGGATTCAACCCCCCATTTATTTTTTAATCGAGTAAAATACAAATTCAATTATTTAAGTAACGAACTAATTTGAGCAGCTAATTCTTCTCCAATACGATCTTGTGCCTCTAAAGTAGCTGCACCGATATGAGGAGTCAATGAAATTTTATCGTGCATTAAAAGTTTGATTTCAGGCTTAGGTTCATTTTCAAATGTATCTAATGCAGCAAACGATAAATGTCCACTCTCCAGTGCTTCAATTAATGCTACTTCATCAACAACGCCTCCACGAGCGGCATTAACTATGGCAGAACCTTTCTTCATTTTAGAAAAAGCACTGGCATCAATCACGTATTCTTTTTGTGCCGGTACATGCAAACTAATAAAATCAGATTTTTCTAAAACTTGCTTAAAGGATTCTGTTTTTATATTTACAGCAATAGACTGTCCATTAAAAAGTGTAACTGTTACAGTAGCTTCTTCAGTAAATTTATCAGCAGCAATAACATTCATACCGATTCCTAAGCCAATTTTAGCAACTTCTTGACCAATACGACCAAAACCAATTATACCTAAAGTTTTGCCTCGAAGTTCAGCTCCTTTTGCATAAGCTTTTTTAAGGCCTTTAAAGTTAGTTTCACCTTCCAATGGCATACTTCTGTTGGAATCATACAAAAAACGAACCCCTCCATATAAATGTGCAAAAACTAATTCTGCAACAGAGGCTGAAGAAGCGGCTGGAGTATTTACAACATATAATCCTTTTGATTTCGCATAATCAACATCAATATTATCCATTCCAACGCCACCACGACCAATGAGTTTAAGTCCTGGACAAGCATTGATTAATTCTTTTCTTGCAGTTGTAGCACTTCGAACAAGTAGTCCCGAAACTTTATTTTCATTAATGTAACCGGCCAATTGTTCTTGGGCTACATTTGTTGTAATTACGTCAAAACCGTTTTTGGTTAACGCATCAATTCCGCTTTGCGAAATACCATCATTGGCTAAAATTTTCATATTATTTATTTTTTTCAAGGCTTTGCATACATTCAACTAAAACATCTATACTTTCAATGGGAAGGGCATTGTACATTGAGGCACGGTATCCACCCACAGAACGGTGTCCTTTAAGTCCGCTTATACCAGCTGCATTGCATAAACCATCAAATGATTCGGAGTCATTTTGATCAACAAGGTTAAAGGTTGCGTTCATATCACTACGATCTTCCTTAGCGGCAAAACCTACAAATTTAGAATTTCGATCAATTTCTCCATATAATAACTTAGCTTTTTGCATGTTTTGCTCCCCTAATTTTTCAATTCCCCCTTTAGAATTTACCCATCTCATATTTAGCATGGAAGTATATACAGCAAATACAGGGGGTGTATTAAACATACTATCTTTTTCTGCCTGTATTTTATAACTTAACATTGAAGGAACAGTGTTGGATATCTTATTTAAAATTTCTTCTTTAATAATGACTAAAGTAGTTCCGGCTGGACCCATATTCTTTTGAGCACCTGCATAAAAACAATCGAATTTAGAATAATCAAATTTTCTAGAAAATATATCAGAACTCATATCTGCGACTAATGGAACCTTTGTCTCAGGTATCTCTTTAATCTGAGTTCCAAAAATAGTATTGTTAGAAGTAAGGTGAATGTAATCCAGGTCATTTGGAATTTCATAGCCTTTTGGAATAAAATTATAATTTGCTTCTTTTGAACTTGCTAATTCCTGAACTTCTCCAATGAGTTTCGCTTCTTTTATGGCTTTTTCAGACCATGTCCCTGTATTCACATACCCTGCTTTTTTATTTAAAAAATTGTAAGCAGTCATCAAAAATTGCAAACTAGCACCTCCTTGAACAAAAATTGATTTGTATCCTTTGTTTTCAAGTCCTGTAAGTTTGAGTGCCAATGCACAAGCTTCATCCATAATGGATATAAATGCGCTACTACGATGTGAAATTTCAATAAGGGATAATCCAGAATTGTCAAGTTCTTTAACAGCTTCAGCAGCCTGATGCATCACTTCTTTTGGAAGTATGGAAGGGCCAGCACTAAAATTATGAATTTTCATAAACTTGAAAAGTGTTAAGTTATTTTAAAGAGATTTTCGTATTTTTTATGGATGAATAATCTTAATTTTTAATAATTACAAATATTGTAATTCCATCATAAAACAATGGATAAAAAATTTCTTTTTTTTCTGAGTTGTTAACATAAAATAATGAAAAATAAAAGCGAAATCTAGCATATAATTTATATGTCTAATAGAAAATTAATGGTGTCAACACCATCTGCATAGTCCCACAATGCTGGATTTTGAGTTTCTCCAAACGGAATACTATTTTCAATATCTAGGTGAGAAACAATACATTGAATAAAATCTTTTTGTTGACTCAATAGTGTGGATAATTCTTCAATATTTTTATAATATTCATAATGGACACAGGCGATTGGAGCACTAAAACTTTTTTCTTCTCTTAACATAAAAAAACCATTTTCTAAAAAATCAAAAGTACTCATTAGAAAAACAGCTTTATTGTAATCGTAATTATTAGCATATTTAGCATGTTTAATTACCGAAGCAAAGGGATAAACACCTTCAAATATTTTGTTTAAATCATATCCTTCTGGTAGGTATATTTTAGCAACATTTCTACATCCAAGTCCAAAGAATTGAAGCATGTCTTTGCCTAGCGCAATCATCTCATCATTAGTCTCATTACCTTCAATGACTGCAATGCCATTTCTATTTTTTCTTATCACGTGAGGATAACTAGAAAAATAATGATCAAAATAGCGAGCAGCATTATTTGAGCCAGTTGCAATTACCGCATCAAATCCGATTAATTTGCCAGTTTCATAAGTAATAAAATCTTCCCCAGTCTCTGACGTTAAAAAATCTGTCATGTAGGGTAATAAAAATAAATCTTTAGAAGCACATTTAACCAAAGCTTTATGTTCACAAACCCATACACTTATAATGTCGTGAAAACCAACCATAGGAATGTTTCCAGCAAGAATTAAAGCAATTTTTTTAGATTTTTTTTGAGTTGAAAATAAATAGGGCTTTAGCCAAGTAATTATATACTCTATCGAAAGGGTAGTTCCCCAGCTTGTAAAAGTTTCCTCTATGGATCGTTTTGTAAACCATCCGTTGGATTCAGAAGCTCTTTTAACCTGTTCTTGAAGAACCGAATAGTTTTTATCATTAGGATTAAAATCTAATAAGTGATTTCCCAATTTAACTAAGGCTTCAATACGTTTTGAGTTTAAGTTCATTTGCTTGTTTAGGAACTTTTAAGGTCTTATTTTTGCACAAATGTAAGGAAAGATATTCCTATGGCTATTATCATTACTGACGAGTGTATTAATTGTGGCGCCTGTGAACCTGAATGCCCAAATACCGCAATTTATGAAGGTGCTGAGGATTGGAGGTATGAAGATGGTACATCTTTAAAGGGTGATGTTGTTTTACCTAATGGAAGTGCAGTAAATGCTGAAAAGTTTCAAGAACCTGTTTCTGATGAATATTATTTTATAGTTCCTGATAAATGTACAGAATGTAAAGGTTTTCATGATGAGCCTCAATGTGCAGCTGTCTGTCCTGTAGATTGTTGTGTGCCTGACGACAATCATGTAGAAACCGAGAATACACTTCTAGGGAAACAGCAGTTTATGCACCCAGAATCTTAAGTACTCCAGAACTTTTGAAAGTTACTAACTGAATGTTATTTTCTATTAATTTGTCACTACAAGCTTTGCTATTAAAATAGTGGGCATCTTCAGCACGCCATATTGCACCAAAATTAGGATGACCTACTGTTATCTGTTGCATCTCTTTACTCTCTAGTGCAGGATGAATCAAAATAATGGAAAGTCCTTCTGGCAATGAATCTAGTATGGTTTCATAGTGAACTTTAAGTCCTTGGTTTTTAAATTCATTAAATGAAGCCATGAAAATTGATTCAAAACATTTGTTAGAATCGATATTAAATTTTGAAGGGTCTTCTCCTGTGTAGGAAATTAAGGTTTTACTTAGAATAATAGGAAGTTTATATTCATTTCCTAGATCCTGATAAAGATCAATCAGATCTTGGCGCAATCCTAAAGTATACATATGAGAATCTAAATGTGAAGGTTTCATGCCAAGAGAAAGAGCGTATTCAATTTGATTCTTAAGCTCTAATCGAACTTCGTCAATATTAGCGTGATCCCTGATATTTTCTCTTTTTGAGTAAAAATGCCCGTTTTTATCAACTAGAGAAGGTATTTTATAATTAGGGGTTATTGGTTTAAAGGGATAAGATTTCCATTCTCCTGTAAGGGTGAGATGAATTCCATAGTCTAGTTCTGGATTTTTCAAACTGAATTGCGCCATCTCATAAAACCAAGGGCAAGGAACCATAAGACTAGTTGAACTAATGCTTCCTTTTAACATTCCGATTTGTGTAGCGTGATTTTCAGACCAAGCAAGACCAGCATCGTCTGCATGAATAATGAGTTGTTTTTTACTCTGCATTTCTTAAAATATATAGTTTCTTACCCCATAAATAGGGAAAGCAAATGTAAAAGCCAAAAATAAGCTTATTTTTGACAAAAATATTTTACATGAAAGCAGGTATTGTAGGTCTACCTAACGTCGGGAAATCAACTCTTTTCAATTGTTTGTCGAATGCCAAAGCACAAAGTGCAAATTTTCCTTTTTGTACAATAGAACCCAATATTGGTGTGGTAAACGTCCCAGATTCTCGTTTAAAAAAACTTGAAAGCATAGTAAAACCAGAAAATGTCATTCCTGCGACAGTTGAAATTGTTGACATAGCAGGCTTAGTAAAAGGTGCTAGTAAAGGCGAAGGATTGGGCAACCAGTTTCTAGCTAATATTCGTGAAACTGATGCTATTTTACATGTACTGCGCTGTTTTGATAATGACAACATTATTCATGTTGATGAATCTGTAGATCCAGTTCGAGATAAGGAAACCATTGATATAGAACTCCAGCTAAAAGACTTGGAGACAGTTGAAAAAAAGTTAGATAAGGTTAATAAAGCGGCAAGGACAGGAAATAAAGAGGCGATTAAAGAAAAAGAAGTATTGGATCATTTGAAAAATGAATTAGAAGCATCTAAAAATGTTCGTAGCATTGATTTTAAAGAAGAGGATAGAAATGTCATTGTAAAGCCACTACAACTTATTACCGACAAACCTGTTTTGTACGTATGTAACGTAGATGAAATTTCTGCAAAAGACGGCAATCATTATGTGGAAAAGGTTAAGATGTTGGTTAAAGACGAAAATGCAGGACTTCTTATATTAGCAGTTAGTATAGAAGCCGATATAAATGAGTTGGACTCTTTTGAAGAACGTCAGATGTTTTTGGAAGATTTAGGTCTGAAAGAAGCTGGGTCAGCAAAATTAATCCGCAGCGCTTATGCGCTGCTCAATCAGCAAACTTATTTTACTGCTGGCGTTAAGGAAGTTAGAGCATGGACAATACCAATTGGTGCTTCCGCTCCTCAGGCTGCAGGTGTTATTCATACTGACTTTGAGAAAGGTTTTATTCGTTCAGAGGTAATAGGATATGATGATTATCAACACTACGGTTCTGAGACTAAAGTTAAGGAAGCAGGAAAAATGAGGGTAGAGGGTAAAGAATATATAGTAAAAGATGGCGATGTAATGCATTTCCGATTTAACGTTTAAAAAGTTGTTAAAAGTTATGCCATTAAAAGGTTTTAAATACATTATAGCTCTTACTGCTATAACCGCTATTTACAGTAATTATTTTTGGGTTAACTATTTTTTATTTTAAAACTCTTAACAACATCCCTAATAATTTTGATGCCTTTACTCTATGCATCAGTCAAAAACTCATTATTTGCTAAGTCAATAATTATTGGACTAATTTTTTGCCTTATTGGTGATTTCTCATTATTATTTGAACATTGCTTTACTATTGGACTGATCTCTTTTTTAGTAGGACACATATTTTTTATTAGATCATTTACAGTTGTTAATGGATGAACTGGCCTCTAAAAATTGGAATTCCACTGACTTTTATTGCAGGAATACTACTTTGTCTTATCTATTCTAATTTAAACTCTTTTTTACACCAGTTCTTATATACATTATAGTTATCGTCATAATAAGTTGGCAAGGAATATTCTTACCGCTTAGTAGTTCAAATGAGGTATTTAAATCAGTCGGATATGCGGTTTCTTTATTTATGTTTTCTGACGGAATATTAGCTTTAAATAAATTTTATATTCATTTTTCTTCAGCAGGAATATTAATTTTATCTAGCAATTGGTTGGCTATTTTTTTTCTAGGTGAAGCAGCTTCAAAATGATAATTTATAAATTCAATTACTCACAAAGACTCTATTGCAAAGAATAAGCTTATTTTTGCCTAAAATTTTAAAAAAAAGCATTCCTTGAAACCTTTTCAACTCATTGACCGAACCAATGGTGGTAGTATTAAAAATGACCTTTTATCGGGTATAACAGTTGCTTTAGCACTTGTGCCTGAGGCTGTAGCCTTTGCTTTTGTTGCAGGGATATCTCCTATAATAGGCTTGTATGGTGCTTTTATGATGGGATTGGTTACCTCTATTTTTGGAGGACGCCCCGGTATGATTTCAGGTGCAACAGGTGCTATGGCTGTTGTTATGGTGCATTTAGTTAGAGAAGGCAATCAATTAGGTGGAACCGATAGTTCTGGGCTACAATACCTTTTTGGCGCCTTACTTTTAGCAGGAATACTTCAGATTTTTGCTGGCCTACTAAAATTAGGAAAATTTGTTCGAATGATTCCACATTCTGTTATGATGGGTTTTGTAAATGGATTAGCCATTGTAATATTTATATCTCAATTAGGGATGTTTAAAAGTAATGGAAACTGGCTGCAAGGCAGTGCTCTATTTATTATGATAGCTTTAGTATCAACTACTATGCTAATTATGGCATTTCTTCCTTTAATAACAAAAAAAATACCTGCAGCTTTAATAGCTATTATATTGGTATCTTTAGTTGTTATTTTAGGAGATTTAGATACTGAAACTGTAAAATCATTTATAGTCACCAATGGAGGAAAGGGAATCAAAGCTGGATTACCTAACTTTCAAATTCCACTTATTTCATTCTCATTAGACACACTTTTTTTTATAGCCCCATATTCGTTTATTTTAGCTTCTATTGGTTTAATCGAATCTTTAATGACCCTAAACTTAATTGATGAATTAACAGACACCCATGGTAGTGGAAACAGAGAGTGTGTTGCTCAAGGTGCAGGTAATATTTTAAATAGTTTTTTTGGTGGAATGGGAGGATGTGCTATGATTGGACAAAGTATTATAAATATAAAATCTGGAGGGCGTGGACGTCTTTCTGGAATTACTGCAGCCTTGGCACTATTGTTTTTCATCTTATTCGGCTCAAGTTATATTGAGCAAGTTCCTATAGCAGCCCTTGTAGGGGTTATGTTTATGGTTGTTTTGGGAACTTTTGCCTGGAGTACCTTCAAGGTATGGAATAAAGTTCCAACGGCAGATGTAATTGTTATTTTATTAGTTACGATTATTACAGTATTTTTTGATTTGGCAATTGCTGTTTTGTCAGGTGTAATTATTTCTTCTCTGGTCTTTGCATGGGAAAATGCTAAGCGCATTCGTGCAAGAAAACACATAGATGATTATGGTGTGAAACATTATGAAATTTATGGACCTCTGTTTTTTGGATGTATTGAATTATTCAACAGTAAATTTGATGTTAAAAATGATCCAAGTGAGATCGTTATCGACTTTAAAGAATCTAGAATTGTTGATCAATCAGCAATAGAGTGTATTAATAAACTAACTGAACGTTATCATAAAATTGGAAAAAACATTCATTTACGTCACTTGTCTTCCGATTGTGTCAAATTGATAAAAAGAGCTGAAAAAATTTGTGTTGTAAATGTTCTTGAAGACCCTGATTATTTTGTTTCGATTGATAATTTTAGGCAAACTCAAAATGCACTCATTACTAAATAAATGTTTAAGTATTTTCTGAAATAGAATCATATACAATTACACGTTCCCATAAATGAGCAGCTTCTTTAATGAACATCTCATGAGTAGGATCAATTTGATAAGCATTTTGTTTATCTAAATCCGAAAAAATCATCATATAAAAATAGGTAAAGGAATTATCTACAACCGCTCTTTCCTCCACTTCTGCAGCTTTTCCAAAGTGATTGGAAGTTGCTTGAGGGTTTGTCCTTATCAGCTTACTTATAGCTTTTTCAAAGGCATTAGTACTTTCAAGATTATCTGGATTTTTAAGCCAAAAATAAACACTATGAACAAAAGGTCCTACAGTATTTTTTATATTTTTTTTCATAATTATTTTTGATTAAATATTTTGAGGACCCCATTTTATTTAATAAATATATAAAAGAAACTTACCTTGAAGAACTACAATCACTAAAATGTATTAAAATAACTTTTTAACAAAAAAAAAGAATGGATTGTTCATTTCTTGAACGTAATACTGTTTATAGTTTTGTTCGCAATATTTATATTAGCTCTTTATTTTATGAAAGAAGAAACCGCCTATACCGAAGATAATATTCGCTCTCTAGATTGGAAAGAACATATACGTTTACGTCCTGGGATGTACATAGGTAAATTAGGAGACGGTTCTTCCCCAGATGATGGAATTTATATTCTCTTAAAAGAGGTCTTGGATAATTGTATAGATGAGTTTGTAATGGGTGCTGGTAAAACCATTGAAATTTCGATTAAAGATAGCACGGTTTCAGTTCGTGATTTTGGGCGTGGAATTCCACTTGGTAAAGTTGTTGATGTAGTTTCGAAAATGAATACTGGTGGAAAATATGATTCCAAGGCATTTAAAAAATCAGTAGGATTGAATGGTGTAGGAACTAAAGCGGTAAATGCGCTTTCCTCAAGTTTTATTGTAGAATCAACCAGAGAGAAACAATCTAAGCGCGCTGTTTTTCAATATGGTATATTAAGCGAAGATTCTCCAGTGGGGGATAGCTCTCGACGAAGAGGAACCAAGGTTGTATTTGTTCCTGATGCTACAATCTTTAAAAATTATATCTACAGAATTGAATACGTGGAGCGCATGGTTAAATATTATGTGTATTTAAATCCTGGGTTAACTATTGATTTAAATGGACAAAAGTTCTTTTCTGAAAATGGATTAAAAGATTTATTAACCGATCAAACTAATGAAAACGATTTAACATATCCAATTATTCATTTACGCGGAGATGATATTGAAGTAGCACTTACTCATAGTAAAACTCAATACAGTGAAGAATACCATTCCTTTGTAAATGGACAGCATACTACTCAAGGTGGAACTCATCAAGCTGCCTTTCGCGAAGGACTTGTTAAGACAATTAGAGAATATTTTGGAAAAAATTATGAAGCCTCAGATATCAGGAAGTCTATTATATCTGCCGTTAGTATAAAAGTAACCGAACCAGTGTTTGAGTCTCAAACAAAAACAAAGTTGGGTTCAACAGAAATGGGAGACGGTATGCCTTCTGTTCGAAGTTATATTGTAGATTTTTTGAATACTCAATTGGATAATTTTTTACATAAAAACTCAACGATTGCATTAGCTATTCAACAAAAAATTATTCAGGCAGAACGCGAACGTAAAGATTTATCAGGTATTCGAAAGTTGGCTCGAGAACGTGCTAAAAAGGCAAGTTTACACAATAAAAAACTTAGAGATTGCAGGGTGCATTTACCAGATCTTAAAAGGGATCGTCGTCTTGATTCTACCTTATTTATTACTGAGGGAGACTCTGCTAGTGGTTCCATTACAAAGTCAAGAGACGTCAATACTCAAGCAGTTTTTAGCTTGCGTGGCAAACCTCTCAACAGCTATGGGATGTCTAAAAAAATCGTATATGAAAATGAAGAATTTAATTTGTTGCAGGCAGCACTAAATATTGAGGATGGCCTGGAAGACTTAAGGTATAATAATATTGTAATTGCAACAGATGCCGATGTTGATGGAATGCACATTCGCCTTTTACTCATCACTTTTTTCCTTCAATTTTTTCCTGAGTTAATTCGGCAAGGCCACCTCTTTGTTTTACAGACTCCCTTGTTTCGAGTCAGGAATAAAAAAACAACGCTCTATTGCTACGATGATGCGGAGAGAGAAGCCGCGTTAAAGACCTTGGGGAAAAATCCAGAAATAACTAGGTTTAAAGGATTAGGAGAAATTTCACCGGATGAGTTTAAGCACTTTATTGCTGATGATATCCGTTTAGATCCTGTTAAAATTGATGCCCATGAATCTATTAAGGAGATGCTCAAGTTTTTTATGGGTAAG
>ENA-ORDA01003531-ORDA01003531.1-marine-metagenome-genome-assembly--contig:-NODE-3531-length-10863-cov-6.018913_pt1 | contig 10863 bp, 11 predicted proteins | sample MGYA00237778_ERZ508506 | MGnify/ENA primary metagenome ERZ508506 (study PRJEB26177, sample SAMN06267891) | marine metagenome | isolation source: Monterey Bay, California, USA | place: Pacific...
GTGTAGTTTGTTCTAAGCTGACAGGGTGTTGGGAACACCCAAACCCTTATGTATTATATATTATATTTTACGACTTACATATTACGTCTTACGAATTACCCCTTACAGCTTACGCCTCACCATCGCTCCTTCGGAAATATCTGAATAAGATCATCAGAGTTGCGAAACAAAAAACAGTCCCTGTCGTATCTCCTATCACAAAGGCGGCAAGGGTAAGAAAGGTATGTTCTGGCAGTAATTCGCCTGATAAAATATAATTGTGCCCAAATGAATTTAGTAAGGATGAAATAAACCCCACCAGCAAGAGAAGCCGCCAGGTGGATAAGGAAACATGTCTTTCACCTACCTTAATTTTAATACCACCTACCAATAAAATCTGCAAAGATACCCAAGCAACGCTACTGGTAAGCAAAGTTGTAGATGCTAATTGGAGGTTTGCTGCCGTGAATTGGCTATTAAGAAGTATGTCTGCTGCTAGTGTCGCACATACCAAGTAAGGAATGGACTTCCAACCAAACAACCAGGCACTTAATACCCTTATTCCGTGAGCTGGAAATAGCAGGGCAGCAAAGGATGTGACCCCAGGAACGAGAGAGTTTTGGAGTGGCACAACAACAGAATTAACAAACAACATGGAAACAATATAGGCAGCGGTGATTAGCCCTACACATACCAAATGCTCTTCAAGCTTCAAAACTAACGTTGATCTTCTCATGTCAACGTCAAATCACACAATAGCAATGGATGACAGATTATTTTTATCCAAATAACTGATAAATTTAGATAGCATTACGATTTGCTGACAGGGCTTTATTTCCGACCCTGTTTTTTTCACTTACAGCTTATCCTTTACCCCGCCTTAGGAGCCTTTCCTAAGGTGTTTTTTATTTATGTATTAAGAACAGAAAGATAATTTAGAATGCCCAAATATATAAATCATTTATCCGGGAAAAATAAAAAGGGACCGGGATAATTCCCAATCGAAATGTGATGGGTCATGATCCCATCTCTTATGTCGTGCAACAAAAAGCCACCCGGCTCTTTGGTCAGGCAGTTGGGCGCGCCGGTTCGAAGGTCCATCGTAACCGCATGCGAAACACCCGGAGCAATTTGACAAATCACATTACCAAAAGGCGCGACAATGTTGCGGTGTATATGGCCGCAGGTCAGCCGTAATACGCCGTTATGGTCAGATAAGATCGTTTCCAGTTGGGTGCTCTCGCGCAGATTTTGAACATCCATCTTCTCTATGCCTGTTACAACCGGCGGATGGTGCATGGTAACGATAGTCGGCTTGTCGTTTTGTGCCTCGAGCATTTTTGACAGAAATACTAAGGTCTCATCGGTCAAATGCCCGTGAGCTGACCCTGCCACGCTGCTGTCTAAACCGATCAAGGCAAGGCCATCAAAATGCTCGATCCAATTGATCGGGCCTTGCAGAGGCATCCAGAACTGGTCAGAAAAGCAAGCCCGCATCACGTCCACATCATCATGGTTCCCCGGCACCGCACGATATGGCAACGTGAGCGGCTCCATAAGAGATCGAAACCTCAGATACTCTTCTTCGGTGCCAAAATCCGTCAAATCACCAGTAACGATAACCATATCCACCGGACCAATCTCAGCTAAACTTCGATTTATTGTTTCGACACAATCAGCGAGCGCCTTTGCCGTGTCGACTTGCCCATATGCCAGCTGTCCATACGGCACTATATGTGGATCCGAAATCTGGATAATTCGTGTCATGCCGCAGCTACCTCTTTTGGCAAAAGCATCAATGCTTCTGGGGTGATCGCGACGTTAATCTTCTCCCCCACTTTAGGCGCCTGATGCGCCGAATGGATCGAGGCAATTACGTGAGAGCTGATGCCTGATATGCCAATCCGATAATGCGTCCCCAAAAAGGTCACGGTTTCCACCGTTCCTTGGAGTGGCCCAGTTTCAACAATTTGAACATTTTCGCCGCGTACGAATACAGTATGACCATCACCTTCTTTTGGCAGAGCCAATTGACCTCCTTCTAAATGCAAGGTCTTACCGTCTATTCTACCACTGAGCTTCATGGCGTTCCCAACAAATCCAGCGACAAATGATGATGTTGGATTACGATAAAGATCTTCGGGTGTGCCGCTTTGAACAACGCGACCATGCGACATGACAGCCACCCGATCCGCGATGGCCATAGCTTCGTCTTGGTCATGCGTTACAAAGATCGCGGTAATGTCAAATTCGCGGAGCAGAACGGCCAATTCATCCCGCAAAGCTTCTCGTAAAGATGCATCCAGCGCCGAAAGTGGCTCATCGAGCAATAACAATCTTGGGCGCGGTGCAATCGCGCGCGCTAAGGCGACGCGCTGTCTTTGGCCGCCTGATAGCGCAGTGACCGCTCTATTGGCAAAGGGCTGAAGTTGGCACATATTCAAGACTTCGGTGACGCGTGCATCGATCTCTGACTTTGGCAGTTTTTGCATTTTCAGCCCATAGCCGATATTTTTACGCACTGACATATTTGGAAATAACGCGTAGGATTGGAATACCATACCAACTTTCCGGCGTTCTACCGGAAGGGCGGTGACATTGTCATCATCAAACCAAATATCGCTTCCTGTATCGGGCGTCTCAAGCCCTGCTATGATCCGCAACAACGTGGTTTTACCACAACCTGAAGGCCCAAGAAGCGAAACAATTTCACCTTTTCCGACTGAAAGTTCGGTGGGCAGCAGGGCTTTAGTGCCATCGGGGTAGGTTTTGGCGGTATTGGTTAAACGCAAGGTCATTGTGTAATCCTTTGTGCACGCGCAGAGGCCCATTGCATGGCCATTAAAAGTGGTACGATCATTATGAAAAAGACGAGCGTATAGGCCGAGGCAATTTCCAGGCGCATAGAAGCATAGCTGTCGGCAAGCCCCACGGGAAGCGTTTTGAGGTAGGGCGTGTGCAGCATCCAAGTAAGGTTGAACTCCCCAATAGACAGTGTGACAACCGTGAGCGCACCAGCTAGAATGCCTGGCATGGCATTGGGCACAACAATATCGCGAAACCTTTGCCAAGGCGAAGCGCCAAGCGAAGCAGCGCCTTCTTCAAGAGTTTTCAAATCCATTGCGGCAAGAACAGCCAGGATCGAACGCACCATGAAGGGCAACGTGTACAGCACATGCCCGACCAGAATAAACGTCCATGAGACTCGAAAGCCTTTCATAGAGCCGTATAGTTGCAGCAATGCCAAAGCGAGTGCCAAACCAGGCACGGCCAATGGCAACGAGATAAATTCTTCCAACAGTCGCGACAACCACCCGGGGTGACGTGCTAGCCCATAAGCTGCTGGCAGACCAATAAGGAGCGTGCAGATCAGGCAGGCAAGCGCCAACCACATAGATAGAAAAATACTATCTGCGTAAAGCTCCCAGACCTGGTACACCCATTTTAACGTGAGGCCGGAAGAAATGCCTTTAAAATAGTTCGCTGTGAGCCCTGCCATGACGGATAAAATTGTCGGTACCAAAAGGAAGGCACAGGCGCTTAGCGTCACGAAAAGTTGTAATAATTTCGTTTTAGATTTTAACAATTTAACCCCCTCCGGCCACGGTTGAGCCAGTCAAAGACCGTGCGATTAGAAGTAAAATCCAAGTGATAATACCAAGCACAATGGACAAGGCAGAGGCCATGGCAATATTCGCAGACAAGGTGAACTCGGTGTAAATAACCATTGGGATAACGTCGATATTGGTAGCAAGCGTGAAAGCTGTGCCGAAAGCGCCCATTGCAGTGGCAAATGCAATCGCGCCCGAGGCGATCAATGATGGCATAAGACCTGGAATAATGACATCCTTCATCACGCTGTAGGGGTTTGCGCCCATCGTGCGCGCGGCTTCTTCTAAAGCCGGGTCAAGCTTTTCCGCCGCAGCCATAACTGTCAGCAAAACGCGCGGGATAGAAAAGTAAAGATATCCTAAAAATAATCCGAGCGCAGAATAAGCGAACACCACATGGCCTGGCGTGATTTGGTTTACCAATCCTTGGCGACCGCCCAAAAGGATGATTAGAAATCCTATCACCACGCCTGGGAAGGCCAGTGGTAGGGTTAAAACGGCGAGCAAGCTGCCGCGTCCGCGAAATCGATTACGCACTAGAAACATTCCGGCAGTCGTCGATACGGCAAGTGCGGCAAATGTTGTCGCCAGTGAGACAAGAACCGTCAGGATGAGGGTGTTTAAATAGCGCGGCTTACGCAGAATATCGAGGTAAACGGCCCACCCTGCATCTCCTTCACCCGATGCCAAAAATAACCGGATGAGGGGAAGGGCAAGAAACGCAAGGGAAAAGACCAAAAGCGGTGTGAGGCACGCCATTACAAATGTTCGATTGTTCATTCTTTATCCTCGGGGCCGCGCGCGGGCGCGACCCCTTTAAGTTAAGAGATCGATTACTTAACTTCAGACAGGTAGCGTTCGCCAAAACCGGCTTGCGCTTTTTCCATCGCGGCATAATCTACGGCAACCGCGCGCTCATAATCGCTTGCTGGTAGAAATTTTGCCGCAACATCGGCGGGCAATTCAACAGGGCGCGAGGGCTGCAGATACGCGTTGGTCCAAATTGCCTGACCTTTATCGGACATGATAAAGTCTAATACGCGTTTCCCAAGCTCGGGATTGGGGCCGTTGTTGACCAAGCTCATCACATAAGGAACGCGTACAGAACCTTCACATGGCATCACAAACTCAAAGTTACCATCTTCTTCATATTTGCCGCGATACGCGTTGAAATCATAATCAAAAAGAATTGGAATTTCGCCAGAAACAACGCGCGCATAAGAGGTTTGTTTTGGTACGATTGGCGCGTTTTTAGCTAGGTCTTTGAAGTATGAAATTGCTGGGTCAAAATTGCCCAAATCACCGCCAAACGCCATATTTACCGCTACCGCACCCGCATAACCCACAAAGGCTGATGACGGATCTAAGTAGCCTACCATACCGCGATATTCAGGCTTATTCAGATCGGCAAAACACTGGGGGACCTCCGCACCGCCGAGGGCGTCGACATTTACAAAAAATCCTAGCGAGCCGTAATGGATTGCGAACCACTTACCGTCAGGATCTTTCAGACCATCAGGAATTTCATCAAATTTTGCTGGCTTATAGGCCGTAGCTACGCCCTCATTGCCGGCTTTGATACCCGTCGTCACACCGTAGTAAGCGACATCGGCGATAGGGTTGTTTTTCTCGGCTAAGAGCTGGCTTAACGTCTGGCCAGAGTTTTTGTTATCATGGGGCATTTGAATATCGATTTCTTTATCGATCGCTTCCAGCATCGATGCCCAATCCGCCCATTGGGGGGGGCAATTGTAACATACAGCATCTTCTGCCAGTGCGGGCGCGGCGAATGCCATTGCCACTAGGGCTGTTGCAAGTTTATATTTCATTGTGATCTCTCCTCTTGGAATTTGCTTTCTTATGGGTCGGGTCATTAGACGGCGGGAAAGCTGTAACTTTTTCGTCGTCTTTGCTTTCAGCGCTCAAAGGCATAAGGCTACCTCCTGCACGGAAACTAAATGTTTGGTCTTTACAGGGTAAAACTGGCGGTTTGGTTCCATTGATCATGGACAGAATTGTCTGACTTGCACCCGCTCCTAAGGTACGCGGGGCGGTCGCAATCGTGGCAAGCGTGGGTTCAATCATCTGCCCAACCTTGATGCCATCAAAGCCTATGATCGACAGGTCGTGAGGCACGTCTATCGATAGTTGATGCGCACTGCGAATAGCGGCAAGGGCGCCATAGTCGTTGGACGCAAAGATCCCTGTGATTTTTGGGTGCTGCTTTAAGAATGAGCTTAGATGGGGTGTAAAATCATTCCCATCTTCTTGCACTTCGAGCAAGGCTGGCGGTGTCATTTGCCTATAAGCACAACGCTCTGAAAATCCTTCAAAACGTTGCCGTGACCGATCTGAGTTAAAGAAATTTAAGCCTAAAAAACCTGTGTTTATATGATTGTTTTCGTAAAACACATCTGCAACTTTCGCAGCTGCGGCATGATCATCAACTGCCCAGCTGATTTGACCCTCTGGAGCGGTGTTGTACATCAAACTGTGAGGGATCTGCCGAGATCGTATTAAATTCAAACCTTCACTATTATGGACATCGCCCACGGTTAAAATAATTCCATCAACTTGTTTTGCAATCAATGTACGAATAGCATGAGTTTCCATTTCCGCGTTGTAATTCGTACAGACAAGCAGCATCTGATAACCTGCATCCAGGAATACCTCTTGGGCGCCTTGTACTGCATCCGCATAAACGGGATTTTCGATTGAGGGGACCACGCATCCAATCGTCCGAGTTGTGCTGCTTTGTAAAGATCGGCCAACTTCACTAAAGTGAAAATCAAGCTCTTTTACGGCGGCAAAAACTTTTTCGCGCATTTTTTCGCTGGCAGGACCCGTAGAATTCAACACTCTACTGACAGTGGCAACTCCACATCCTGCGCGCTGCGCGACGTCCTTGATTGTGGCGGCTTGGCCCAATTTCCACCTCCCAATGGAAACGTTTCCACTTATCATTACTGAAAAATTGACAAACGTGCAAGAAATTTTCTGTGCTAGAAATTTATTGTTTTAAAACAACGTTAAATTTTGACCCATTCCGGATCATTCAATTATCATTGGCAAAATGATACTTTGTATACTGACGAATACGTTTTGATCGGGCATGCGTGATTCTAGAATGTCCATCCGGCGCGTTGCTTCATCTAGAGCGTTTAAAAAAGCGCCGTTGTTCAATCCAGTCACTTGGTTTTTCAAGCAGCAACGTGATGCAGCTTAACGCTGTTCGGTATCTCCGCGGCATTCGCCAAATTGAGTTTAAAGCAGTCATTCGCCGCAATCCGATTAAATGTCTGCTTTGCGTAAAGCGTGCCAAGTGCCCTGTAAATCTTGATACAGGACCCCAAACAGCCTCCACCCTTTCTCCGGTGGAGGTTTTTTAAGCTTTGCGTCAGTTGAAAAAGGTGGACTTGATGAAGGCGATGTCCTGATGCATCATTCAAAGTGATACTTTAGAGCTTATAGGACTAAAGGGCTGTGAATGGGTGAAAAAGAGAAAACTAACTTCAGCCTGACTGGAATAGAAGATGATCTCATTAAGGCGGCGGTACAGGAAACAATTGGCCGAGAGCATACCGAAGAAGAGCTGGAACTGCTTGGATTAGAAGTGGCTGAAAATAGTCCTGAATTTGCAATTTTAGAACAACATCAAAAGCAAGGTCTGTGGAACTACCCCTTTGATGGCAGTGAGGTATTTTCGCCGCTCGATGAGAATGGTGATGAAATTATCCCAACTGATATAGAGATCTTAAGGTTTGTCGCTGCAAAGTTTGTAAAGCGCGAAATGAATTTTTTCGAGATTACGAAACTTGAAAAGCCAATAACAAAATTCGATCTGCAGCCCATAGTTTTTACGTTAATCCGTTCGACTTTCCCAAAATATGAATTACCCAAAGAAAAACTAAAATCGCTTATGGATGCGCTAACAAGTAATCCCACGGCTGAGCCAGGTTTAAGCATTCCTGTTTGGAATGGGAAAACAATGACAGAGCCTGGAAATACAGAGAGCTTAATCTTTGATAATGGACAATTTACAATCAATCTTTGGCAAGAGCCGAGCTATCGGAAACTAACCCCTAGAGATAATTCGCTAGGAGTTTTTGAAGAATTTCTATCATTCATTTTTAAAAACCCTGCAGAAAAAGAAGTCTTTCTGGACTGGCTGTCTTGGTGCTTGCAAAATGAAACTGACAAGCCCTCTTGGGCAATATTTCTATTTTCTGAGAAACATGGCACCGGAAAATCTACACTTGCTTCGGTCGTTAAAAAGCTTTTTGGCGAAGAGAATGCTTCTGAACAGCAAGGCATCAAGCCGATTATAAGCCGCTTCAATAAGCCCATTTTGCATAAAAAGCTCATCTATGCCGAAGAAGTAAAAGTTGCCCAAAATTCTGATGACGGAAATAAACTCAAGACCTTAATTTCTGAACGTCAAACTATGGCGGAAAGTAAAGGAAAAGACATTGAGCCTGTAGATCATAGGTGCTGCTTTATTCTTACGACCAACCACAAACCAATATGGTTAGAGCCCGGTGATAGACGGTTTTATATTATCCATGTCGATCATGAAGGCTTTGCGGCTGGGGGAGCCAAGTACGAAGAATTCGTAGCTCTAGTGCAAAGAGTAAAGCAGACATATGACAGACCGATTGATCTTGCATCGCTCTATGGTGCTTTAAAAGAACGTAAACAGTCGGCCATCTTCGATCCTTATTCTTTAAATGTGAATAAAGTGGCAACGGATATCATGAAGGAGATAAATGCGCTTTCACCTGATATTGTCGAAGAGATGCTTGAGGAATTTCTTCGAGAGCATGGCATTCTTTTTGTACCGGTGAGGTATGCCAATAAGGTTGTAGAGTTTTTTGCGCATAGAAATCCGAATGCATCAAAATATAGCTTTGATCGCTTAGGTTGGAAAAAGAAGAAGTTTGCTTGGGGCGGCAAGGGCCCAGCTTGGGCTTTCTATGACCCCCAATCTAACCCAGAGAAAGGACGGCTGCAGACAAAAAACTTTGTGGAGACAATAGAAAATCATCTTAACCGGACCTTGGGCCCAGCATTAAACGAAATTGGGTTTGGAATTAATTTTGAAATGATGGAACGCAAAGCTCCCAAAACACAAGAGAATGATGCTCCCTTCTAATAACAGTTCCTTAGAGCTTTGGTTAAGTGAGCTGGAGCTGCGACAACAAAGGTTTGAAAGAGATGCGTTGTTTTTACTTACTGCTAGTGAACGCCGCTGCTGGTGGGCAGAAATTATAGAAAACCCGGATAATGCAAACAGAATAATGCGAAACGCTTTGAGTGCTGAAGACAATAGAGGCCCAGGGTGTGTCGAAGTGGGAATGACCAGCGTCCGCAGAGTGAGCATAAAAAAACAGCAGATCTACTTATATCAGCTGGTCTACTGGGTCGGTAATGCAATCGTCCCAAATGCAGACGATGTCGTGCGCCACATGTGTCACAACCGCCGCTGCATCAACCCAATGCACCTAGAACATGGCACGCAAGGGCAAAACATACACGACACGCGCGAACGCGTCTAAAGAAGTCAAACCTTCAGTAAGTGAAAGTAGGTTGGAAAGTTGGATAGTTTGTATCTAAGGTATTGTTTTAGATTGTAGAAGTGCTTTCCAAAAAAGAAATATCTTTGGAAATGTATTGGAAAGCTGTTGGAAAGCTTGTTCCTTATGCCCCCCTAAAACTGCGCATTTTTGAGCATCTATGATGGTAACAAGAAAAGGAGATTACCATCATGCTTACCTTATTCATGCTGCTCGCTGCTGCGGGCGGTATCCTTCGGCTTGCCCTGGCCTGGCTGTTAAAGCAGCGCTGGGGCGTGTCTATTGGTGTGCCTCAAGCCTTAGCCGGTGCCCTAGTGGTGCTGGCAGGACTGCCTGAGTTCATTAAGCCCATTCCCTTTCCAGTACCTCTGGGCCTGACCATTGGCCTGCTGCTTCCAGACCTTTTGCTGAGAAGAGGCTGATATGAGGCAGCTGGATATAAGACCAGGATGCATCGTGCTGATAGCAGGCTTTGATGACATCCCAGAGCATGAATTCCGCATAGAAGAAATCTATGAGGAGTTCGTCACAGGTATGGCTCTCTCCGGTCCCTTTGCAGGGGAATACGGAGAGCCAGACATTGAGATGATTGTGAAACTCATCTCTCAAGGAACAACAGCACAGAGATAAGCTTATTGCTTCAGGGAAGGGCTTAAACCCAGCCCTTCGTTGTTCTTACTCACAAAATCCCAACTCAACATCAAAACCGGGGCAATTGCCCCAGTAAGGAGACAGTATGTCTGCAGACATAAAATACGCCTACAAACGGCATAACACCTGGGTCTATCGCAGAACCTATCCCAAGGCGCTGCAACCCATCCTTGGCTCAAGCCTCAAGCAATCCCTGAGAACAGCAGATGCCAAACAGGCAAAAGCCAGAGTGGCTGAGCTTAATCAAACATTCACGAACATCGTAAAGGAGGCACAGGCCCATGCTGATGCTGCAACACATGAACCCAACCCTGAAACTCCTAAGCTTGCTGTGGCGCGTCCTCGATATCAGCGTGCAAGGCTTCTGGGTGAGCAGCCTGTTCATGGGTTAGCCAAGAGATATCTGGAAGAGCTATCTCAAACGCTTAGACCAGGGACTATAAAGTCTATTCGTTATGCGCTGGAGCTTCTAAGCTCTCATGTAGGCAATAAGCAGAAGATAGGGGAGCTCAATACTGACACAGGGAGAGATATCATCAAGCTTATCTCCAAGCTCTCTCCCAATGTCAGGAAATACGCTGAAGCTAAGGAGGCTAGCCTTACAAAGCTGGCAGAGCTCTCACAAACCTATGAGGCCATATCCCTGACGCCACAAACGCAGGGCCGTATCTTCAAGCAGATGCAGCGCTTCCTTGACTGGTGCGTGAGAGAAGGAGAGCTAGACAGCAACCCTTGGTCAACTCTCAGCATAAGAGCAAAGCCAGAGGTCTCCCCTCATGGCGTTCTAACAGATGCGCAAGTCTCAATTCTACTCAAAGCCAAGGACAGGGTGCTTCACAGCGCCCTTCTCTTTGGCCTCCTGACTGGCATGCGCTCAGGGGAGATCTGCGGGCTACTGGCAGAGGACATCACAGCCAAGGGCAACCTTGGGCGGTTTATCAACATAAGGCCAAACGCTATTCGGCAGCTCAAGTCAAAAGCAGCTGAACGGGAAGTACCACTTCATCAAATCCTAGAGCAGCTTCTGGATACATCCCTGCCAAAGCATG
>ENA-ORDA01003534-ORDA01003534.1-marine-metagenome-genome-assembly--contig:-NODE-3534-length-10859-cov-4.417826_pt1 | contig 10859 bp, 6 predicted proteins | sample MGYA00237778_ERZ508506 | MGnify/ENA primary metagenome ERZ508506 (study PRJEB26177, sample SAMN06267891) | marine metagenome | isolation source: Monterey Bay, California, USA | place: Pacific...
TATCACTTATGGAATGTTGGTTCTATCAATAGTACAAATAATCAAAGTGATTGGCAAAATCTTACTAATACAAATGGACAATTTACTGTAACTCAGTATAATGCAATACAAAACTATACAAATTCACCAACGGGTCTTTATACATATGGTTCAGTATTAAGTACGAGAACAGTAAATCACTCATTCCAATTATATTCATCACATACTGGTGATTTAGCATATAAAACACAATGGAATAACGATAATTACTCAGGATGGTTAACCATTCCTGCTTATGGTAGAAATGGTGGTAACTCTGGTAATGCTTTATATGCATCTCAATTTATTGATTCAAATAGTACGGGTTATTACGCAGACCCTGCATCAACATCAAATTTTTACAATTTACAATTAACTGGAGCTAAACACACATACCTTTATATAAGTCCAGGTAATGGATATGAGGCTATGGTTAGGTTCAATGGTGGTAGTGGTAGTACTTGGTATGCTGGTAGTAGAACTTCTTCACAATTAGTAGGTTCAACTGATGCATGGCATGTATATTCACAAACTAGAGGTAGAACTGTTTCTGGTACTGATAATTCTGGTAATACATATTCTTATGCTTCATCAAGAGCACCAATATTCTATGATTTAGATAATACTGGATACTATGTAAATCCTGCTGAAGCATCAAGACTACAACGTCTTTATGTTGAAGGTGGACATGGTGATACTCGAATTCAATTACACTACAATAATGGTAATGATATTTATGATTCTCATCTAACCTTATGGGCATCTGAGCCAGGTATCACTTATGATAATAGTGGTATTGGTGGTAACATAAACTTTAGTGGACAATATTATGGTAGACAGACTAATAGTAACGCTTATGGTACATATCTAAGATTTGATGTAAACTCAGGATATAGTGAATTCTGGTCAACTACTGGTAGTGCTGGTAGTTCTGGTGGACAAGGTACAAGACAATGGTATGTGAATCATAGTGGTGATAACTTTTCAAGAGTTTCATCTAGAGCACCTATATTCTATGATTCGAATAATACTGGATTTTATGTAAACCCAGATAATACTTCAAACATTAGATATCTAAAGGTCAATACGACTGGAACTTCATCTAGTACACGAGCATTAACAATTAAAGCAGATGGACAATCCGAACTTAATTTTGGTTCATATCCTGCATCTTGGACTTCGGCATTACAAATTCAAAATAACAACAATTCGAATTTCATTTGGATTTCACCATTAGATAATGGACAGAATGCTAGATTTAGAACTGGTGGAAGTGCATTGGATTTTTACACCGATGGTGCTAATAATACTGGAACTCGTTCATTATTTGTAGGAAGTGGGTATGCTCAAGGTATAAGTTCATTAAGAGCACCGATATTCTATGATTCAGACAATACTGGATATTATTTCGATGGTGCATCAACATCCAAATGGAATGCATCTAATCAAAATGGATATCATACATTTAATAATTATGGACTTGGTGTAACTGGTACATATTCAGCTTCTCGTTTACAATTAGTATTCGCAATGGGTTCCTCTTATAGACCGAACTCTGCTGGTACTTCTGCTGCAAATATGTACGGTATTGGTTGGTCACATCCAAATGCTGGTGGATTAGGTGGTGCTAATCAGCTGAATGACCATGGTATGTTGATTATCAACAATGGTGGATTTAAAGCAGCATTATCAAATAGTTTAGTAGTAACTTCTGAAGTAAGAGGAACTCTTTTCAGAGATTACAATAGTACGGGATATTATGTAGACCCTGCATCAACTTCAGTACTAAATCAACTTCAAGTTAATGGATTAACAGTTGATGGATATAAACTTGCAGATACAGCTTCAAGAAGTGTAAGTGCAGGACAATGGGTAACTATTGCTACGGGAAGTGGTAGACAATATGCTACCTTCAATGTATGGGATACTAATGGTGGTAGACATGGTTCAATGTCATTTACTGCTGGTATTTCTTATGGTGGAACTGCTACAATCACTTTATTAGGTAAATCTTGGTATAGTAGTGGTGGTATCTTTAATAATATTAGAATTAGAAAAAGTGGTACATATGATACTCATTACCTACAAATTTATTGTGATACTGCTGGTACATTATATTACGCAATAACAAATAACTTTCAAAGTAGTGGTTGGTCACTAACAACATCCGGTACAGGAAACCCTGCTTCTTCAACAGCTGCAGAAGTAGTACCTGATACATATCCTGGTTTGGGTACAAATCAAGCAATTGCTGCATCTAGATACTATGATGTAAATAGTACTTCTTACTATGGAGATTTTGCCTCTACATCTTATATGAATGATGTAAGAGCTAACATTTTCTACGAAAGAGAAAACACCGCATATTACTTCGGTAGTTCACAGGGTGATGCTCGAATGAGAAATGTTAGATTTAATAGTGTTGATATTGAAAATGGGGCAACTATTGAATCGGTAAACAATAATGGTAGAATATATTTAGGTGGTAACTTACATATTGATTCATATAATGGAAATGACATTTATCTGAATTACTATTCAGGTAGAAGAACGAGAACATTCTATTCATCAAATAGAGAAGCTTGGAGGTCTGATACAAATGGTATTGTTTACGCATTCGCACAACATCGTTCACCAATCTATTACGATTATAATAATACAGGTTATTACTCTGACCCTTCAGGCGCTTCTAATTTCAATACATCTATAAGAGCAACTGAAATTTACGCTAGAAATTGGTTCAGAAACGATAATAGTGGTGAAGGTTTATACAACCAAGCAACTGGAATGCATTGGTATTCTGATTCAAATAGAAGATGGAGATTATATGGTGGACAATCGACAGTTGAAATTGGTATGTACACTTCTGGGAATAGCCTTAGAGGTTATTACTACGCTGATAATAGTAATAACATTGGTATTTTAGATGCTGGTGGAAGTTGGGCAATTAGACACGCAAATGATAATGGTACTTATTTCTATACTGATAATAGTGCATTAGAATTTAGTGTTGGTAGAGATACAGTAGGTGGTAACTATGGTACTGTTAGAACTCATTCTACTAGAGGTGGATGGGGAGGATACTCAATTAATGGTAATTGGGTGTTTATGCATGACCATTCAAACGCAGCAGGTATCTATAATGATATCGAAAATGAGTGGGCTATCTATATGTTGAGAAACTCTTATGTAGAGTTAATGTACAACGGAACTTGGGAATTAGCAACTCGTAGTGGATATGGTTTAGCTAGAGGTTCGATGAGAGCACCAATATTCTATGATTCAAATGATACTGGATATTATGTAGACCCTAACTCTACTTCTAGTGCATATGGTAGTAGAAGAAGAACTGGAACATTATATGGTCCTAACTTATCTTGGGGTAGATACCTCGCAGTTGGTACAAATGGTCATTATAGTAGTTCATACGCAAGTGTTGCTACAACGAATGGTAACCTACACTTAGATGCACAAGGTGGTAGAAGTACATATATTAACTGGTATGTAGGTGGAACAACTTATATCAATGGTACACTTCAGGTTAACTTTATCTATGATAGAGATAATACTGCATACTACTGGAATGGTGGTGGTACGACAATGATGAATGATGCTCGTGCTAATATCTTCTATGAAAGAGAAAATACGGGATACTACTTTGGTTCTGGGCAAGGTGATGCTATTATGAACTCACTTCGTACAAATGATTTACGAAATAGAGTTGATGTATCTTCAAATACAACATATGGTATGTACTTCTCATCAGGTAGAAGTTCAGCATACGCAATCTTTAGAGAAGGTGGTGGTTGGTCATATAGATATCCTGATTTAAGAATCGCATTCCATACTGGTATTAAGTTTGGAGCAAACGCATCTTACAATGGTATGCGTTTCTACAACGATTACAATATGGCAACGCAGGTGATGTCTGTTAACAACGCTACTGACCCATTAGGTGGAAATAACGTATATGTTAACTACAACCTACAAGCTGGTTCTTCATTAAGAGCACCAATTATTTATGATTCAAATAATACTGGTTATTATTTCGATGGTGCATCTGCACACTCTACGAGATTCGAAGGTGTGAGTAATAGAACGATGGCTTATATAGGTCAGCCGGGTCATACAAGAAATAGTGGTGAATATTATAGAGCTAGACCTCGTCAAACTGGTGATACTAACTATTGGACTGGTGCATTTGGATGGGGTAGACAAGATATGAACGTTGTTTCAACTTGGGGTTCTGGTTTCATTGATTCTTGGAGTAACCCACCTAACCAACCTTCAGGTACATCACACTGGGTAGGGATGCAGGCATTCCATTATCGTAGTTCGAACACTGGTGGTTACGGATGGCAGATGGTTGGTGGACCAATTACTAACTTGAGATTCAGAAGTTCTTGGAGTGGATGGAGAAGTTGGAGAACTATTCCTGTTCTTGATGAGAACAATGGTAATGGTGGTTCAATGTACGCTGGTAGATATTACGATTCAAATAGTACTGGATATTATTTAGACCCAGCATCTACATCACAACTTCGTTATGTATTAGCAAACGATTGGTTTAGAGCACAAGGTTCTACTGGTTTCTACTTCCAAGATAGAGGATGTGGTATGAGAGCCGTACGAGATGAAGGTGGACAGTATGGTACTGTTGCAACTTATGGTTCGGATGTAGGTGGATACGAAGGATGGTCTATTGGTGGTAGAATTGTGTTTATGCACGATATGAGTTCTGCTAATGGTATTTACAATGATGTAAATAACGAATGGCACATGCTTAACTATCGAAACGATAGAGTAAGATTATACTATAATGGTAGTGAAAAAATAAGAACTGAATCATATGGTGCATATATTATTGGTTCACTAAGAGCATCAAGTGATATAATCGCTTACTATTCTGATATGAGATTGAAGGATAAGGAAGGTGATATTGAAAACGCTCTTGATAAGATTGGTAAACTGAATGGTTTCTATTATAGAAACAATAAAGAAGCCAATATGATTGGGTATGAGGGAACTGAACTACAAATAGGTTTATCAGCTCAGGATGTTAAATCAGTATTACCTGAAATCGTACATCCAGCACCTCTTGCACAATCATTAGGGTATGATTATATGACAATTCAATATGATAGAGTTGTACCACTTCTTGTAAATGCAGTTAATGAACAAAAAGAAATAGTTGATTCTCAAAAAGAAGAAATCGAATATTTAAAATCAGAACTTTTAGAAATGAAAGAGATGATGAAAGAATTATTAAACAAATAATAAAATGGCAATAGAAAAAGAAATAGTTTTAAACAAATTAGAAATTAATGTCAATACACCACATATTGAGGTTGTTAAAAGAGTTTCATTTGTAGAAGCAGGTGAAGAAATTAGTAGAACTCATACCGATTTCTTATACACATTCGAAAATGAAGAACATCTTTTTGCAAGTGAATCAGTTTTTATTCAAAGTATATGGAATGATGTATCATCCAGTTGGATAGAAACAACAGGTAGTATCGAATAATATTTGTGTTTAACTAAATTTGGTTATATTTATAGGTGTTAGTTTTCCGTTTGGAGAACAACCTATATACTTATATATATAAAAGACAATAAAAATGGCAGTAACTTATTCTTGGGGAATAACCCAAATGACTAAAAAAACAGTAGGTGAACATGAAAATGTTGTACTACATGCACGTTGGGAACTTATAGGAACTGAAGGTACTACTGGTACTGAGGGTAGATTTATAGGGGCAACACCAATAGACTTTGATTCTGGTTCAGTTGATGAATTTGTAGCTTTCGGAGAACTAACTGAAGAGTTAGTAATCGGTTGGGTATCATCATCAGTAACACATCCAACAAATGGATATTGGCACCATATCTCAGAACAAATTCAAAAAGGCATCGATGAAGTAGATGATGCAGTTGAAGAAGTTCAAGAAGATGGTTTACCTTGGTCAACAGGTTCAGTAACACCGACACCAGTAGATGGTGGTGGCGAATAATTAATGGTTTCAACGTTTTAGTTATATTTATATTTGTAATAACTAAATTGTTTATTTAATAAACGGAGATAATATGGCAGAAAGAATTGTATCACCTGGAGTATTTACGAGAGAAAATGACCTTTCGTTCTTAGCACAAGGGGTTGGAGAAATCGGAGCAGCGTTCATTGGACCTTTCAAACAAGGTACAGCGTTTGTTCCCACAGTAGTTCGAACTCAAAGTGAGTTTGAAGATAAATTTGGTACACCTGATGGTACTTACTATACAGAGTATGCAGTGCAGAACTATTTAAGGGAAGCAGGAAGTGCAACTATTGTTAGAGTAGCAGGTGTAGATGGTTATAGTCAAGTAGCACCTATTGGTATTGCAGTAAGTGGTTCAGCTGGAATTAAATTAATTTCAACACTTCATTCAACACACAATGGTGATGAAGAAGTTGGATTTAGTGGATTTAGTATATCTGATGGAAGTGCAACAGGTTCATTTGTTGTTAGTGGTAGTGGAATTGGAGAAATTTCTTCTTCTTTAGACTCAACTGATAATAACGATGTAACTGATGTATTCGGTTCTAATCCAAGAGGTTCGAAAGATGCATATGCATATTCTTACTTTAAGAACGCATATGATGGAATCGAAGATAAAAACGAAGTTCAATCAGTTGTATTACCAACTCAGAACTTTTCTTACGATGCTAGTACGGCAGTAACACCATATGTAAAATCACAATTAATCTCCGGTGAAAGATATGACCTATTTAAGTTCTATACTTTAGGACATGGTAATGGTGAAAATAAAAGATTTAAGATTTCTATATCTGGTGTTAAAGCAGCAGGTGAAGATGGAGGAACTGATTACTCAGTATTTAGTGTAACTGTTCGTTCTTATAATGATACTGATAAAAGAAAAGTAGTATTAGAATCTTTCAATAATGTAAACTTAGATCCAGGCTCAGCAAATTATATTGCTAGAGTAATTGGTGATAGATGGAGTACTATTGATTCGAATGGTAAGATTACCGAAAATGGTGATTGGATAAACAACTCTAAGTATATTAGAGTAAAAGTAGGAGAGCAAGGTTCATATCCTGTATCTGCTGCACCATTTGGACATGGAGCTTATTCTAACCCAATTAAAGCAACTGATGAAACTATTGTTCCTTCAGCTGTATTCCAAACTGGTTCTATTGCTAACACAACTGGTAACCCACAATTTTATGCTGGATTTGATTTTGAATCAATTGGTATAAAAGATGATAACGTTAACTATATGAATCCTCTACCTGAAAGTGTAGGAGTTGGTTCAAACGTAGTATTTGGATTTGATGGAAATGTAAGTGGAGTTGGTTTAACATTAGAAATGACTGGTTCGGCAACTGAGGATATGATTAAGAGACAATTCTCTTTAGGTTTCCAAGGTGGATTTGATGGAATGAGCCCGAATAGAGAAATCGCTTTAGGTTCTTCAATTTCAACTGGAAATTCGCAAGGATTTGATTTAACTGATTCAACTAAGTTTGGTTCTAAAGCATACGCTAAAGCTGTGAACGCAGTTTCAAACGCTGATGAATATGATATTAATATGGTAGTAACACCGGGTATTGTAAGAAGATTACACCCAGCAGTTACAACTGATGTATTAGATATGGTAGAAGCTAGACAAGATTGTTTCTATATTTCTGATTTAACTGGAGTAAACGATACAATATCGCAAGTAACTACTCAGGCTAACGCAATTGATTCAAACTATATAGGTTCTTATTACCCTTGGGTTAAGACTGTAGATTCAAATACAAACAAACTAATCTCAGTTCCACCTTCAGTATTACTACCCGCAGTATATGCAGCAAATGACGCTATTGCAGCTGAATGGTTCGCACCTGCTGGTTTGAATAGAGGAGGTATTATAGGAGCAGTTAGTGTACTAAATAGATTAACACACTCTGAAAGAGATACTTTATATGAAAACAAAGTAAATCCAATCGCTTCTTTCCCTGGACAAGGTATTGTAGCATTCGGACAGAAAACGTTGCAAGATAAAGCATCAGCACTTGATAGAATTAATGTTAGAAGATTATTAATCAACGTTAAGAAGTTTGTAGCATCTACATCTAGATTCTTAGTATTTGAACAAAATACGGCTCAGACAAGAGGTAGATTCATTAATACTGTACAACCTTATTTAGAAGGAATACAACAAAGACAAGGATTGTACGCATTTAAAGTAGTTATGGATGAATCTAACAACGGACCTGATGTGGTTGATAGAAACATACTTGCTGGACAGATATTCTTACAACCGGCTAAGACAGCTGAATTCATTGTAATTGATTTCAACATCTTACCAACTGGAGCATCGTTCTCAGCATAAACAAAAAAAATGAATAACTAATATTTATTAGTATAAAAGGGAAAATAAAAAAATGGCAGAAGTATTAGAATTTAACGAAATGATGTTCACCAACTTCGAACCGAAGATGAAGAACAGGTATATAATGGAGATTGATGGAATTCAATCTTACCTTATAAAAACTGCAAGTAGACCTTCGATAAACTTTGAGACGGTGAAATTAGACCACATCAACACTTATAGAAAACTACAAGGTAAAGGAGAATGGCAAGACATTACAATAACAATGTATGACCCAATCGTACCTTCAGGTGCTCAACAAGTAATGGAATGGGTAAGACTAGGATATGAATCTTTAACTGGTAGAAAAGGTTACGCTGATTTCTACAAAAAAGATATCGATTTCTATATGTTAGGACCTGTTGGTGATAAAATCGAACAATGGAAGTTAAAAGGTGCATTTATTCAAGCAGCTAATTTCAATGATTTGGATTTTACTTCTAATGACCCTGCTGATATCGAATTAACCCTTTCTTACGATTACGCAATATTGGAATTTTAAGATATTATTTACTACTATCTATATTTTGAAAAGGTTCTCTTAGTGAGAACCTTTTTTATTTTATAACTTTTTCATTTCGATATACTTATATATACAACTAATAAAGGTTAAATTATGAGTGAAAATAAATTTGAATTCCCAACTGAGGTAATTGATTTACCATCTAAAGGTTTGGGATACCCAGAAGGACATCCCCTAAAAAAAGGAAATATTGAAATTAAGTATATGACTGCAAGAGAAGAAGATATTCTTGCATCTCAATCCTTAATTAGAAAGGGTGTAGTATTAGATAAGTTGTTTGAATCAGTAGTTGTAGAAGCAAATGTTAATATCAATGATATTTTTATTGGAGATAAGAACGCTATTCTATTAGCAACTAGAGTATTAGGTTATGGTGCAGAATACAAAGTAGAGATAACTGACCCATCTACATTAGAAGAGCAAGAAGTAATTATTGACTTATCTAAAGTAAAAACCAAAGATTTTAATGAGGAATTACTAAATTCTGAAAATCTTTATAAATTTAAATTACCAAGAAGTGGAACTGAATTAGAGTTTAAACTTTTAACACATGGTGATGAATTAGAAATTACAAAAGAAAACCAAGCATTGGCTAGATTATATAAAGGAAAGGGAGATTCTACATTTGATGTAACCACTCGTTTAAAGTATATGATTCAATCAGTAGATGGTAATAAAGATAGAGGGTATATTACTAAGTGGGTACAAAACTCATTCTTAGCATTAGATACCAAATCATTCAGAAAATATGTAAGAGAAATCAGTCCAGATATGGATTTAAAGTTTAACTTCACTTCGGAGTTAACGGGTGAGGAGGAGGCACTCGATATTCCCTTTGGGGCCGGGTTTTTTTACCCTGCCGAGTAACTACTCAATTCAACTTCATGACCAAATTTGGGAAATGGTTAACTTCGGTAATGGTTTTACTTGGAGAGATGTTTACTTCATGCCAATACAATGGAGAAAGTTCTATTTCAAGAAGTTGATAGATTTAAAGAAAAAAGAATCAGACCAAATGAAAAAGGCTGAAAGACAATCAAAAGTAAGGGTTAGAAAATAATCCTTACTTTTTTTTTATCCAATATTTATAAGAGTATAAAGTATAAACACATTACTCATGTCAAAACAAAAAACAAACGAAGGTTTATTCTCAGCATCTAAACGATTTACAGATGCATTTTTTGATGGATTAAAATCAAATGCAACTAACACTGCGATTAAGGCTGCAAAGAAAAACAAAAAAGTACCATCTGAGCTTATAAGAAAAATGACCGATTTGGAAAAGTTAGCAAAAGAATTTCAATCGGATTTAGAAAAATACTCATAGGATATCAAATAAATGGCTGCATCTGAAGAAATAAGAAAATTAAAAGAAGCCACTACTGCTGCTAAGGCAGAGATGGATAGACTCTTGGGTTCTGCTGATGCCTTAGAGAGAAAGGCCATAAAGCTATTGAAACCATATAAAGACCAAGTAACTATCCTTAGAGAAGCTAATGAGCAAATTAAAGAAAAATTAAATCTTGAAAAACAATCTATTGATTCTTTAATTCAACAAGAAGGTAAATTAAAAGGGTTAACAGGATTGCAATCTTCTTTAGTAGAGTTAGATAGAAAAAGAATTACAGCACAATCTAAAATAGATTCTCAACATGAATCGGCACATGAAGCATTAAATTCAATAGCTTCAAAAAATCAAGAACTATTATCAATGTCTGCAGAAGATGTTATTGGTAGAGAACAAAAAATATCATCAATTGAAAAAGAAATTCTTGGTTTAAGTGAAATAGAAGGGATTAGTGCTGAAATTGTAGAAAATGTAGATACTCAGTTTGGAATAGCACAAGATATTTCTAACATGACAGAAAAGCAACAAAAGTTCTTAAATAAACAATTAGAA
>ENA-ORDA01003538-ORDA01003538.1-marine-metagenome-genome-assembly--contig:-NODE-3538-length-10843-cov-3.019041_pt1 | contig 10843 bp, 25 predicted proteins | sample MGYA00237778_ERZ508506 | MGnify/ENA primary metagenome ERZ508506 (study PRJEB26177, sample SAMN06267891) | marine metagenome | isolation source: Monterey Bay, California, USA | place: Pacific...
TTCAACCACTTCATACCTCAGCCAGAGAACTTGTATAGAGACAACCTATCTACCGACAAAGAGAAGGAGTTGGAATCACAAGGGCTACCTAATTGGTATCGTTGGAATATAGATAATTGGGGTACAAAGTGGAATGCTGTGTGTGATGATGAGATGGCTATCAGTGTAGATGGTTTCCCTTTTGAACACGAGTACAATCTAAGAACGGCTTGGGCATTCCCTACTCCTGTGATTCAAAAGATGATTGATGCGTACCCTAACCTTGACTTCAACATCGTAGGTGAGGAAGAATCAAATGCTTATGGTGTATACATTGTCAGCTCGGAAGAGATATGGGAAGAGGAAGAACCCGATTTCGTAGACGAGTATAACAACAGAGAGGTGTATTATGATAGTGATGAACACCGTTGGAAGTATATGGATAACTATGAGGGTGTAGAAGACTCGGATGACTTCTACCCTATAACTAAATACAGTTGGACTTAATGAATATAAAAGATGATTTACTTATCAGTGCTGACCTAAGCAACCTGTATTGGGTGCTGGGTGAGTTAGCTGAGAAAGCAAAGGAGGACAATGATTTAATCAAAGTCCTCCTACAGCTTGAGCAATTTGTGGAAACCCACAAGACACGTACCCGAGATATGGTTACGTACCGAGACACAATAGAGAGAGCGAGGAATGAGTATCGTAGTCTCAAACTAAAATACGATGGTACAGTGGAAGCTCTCAACCTAAAGACTAAGTTGCTTAGTCAAGTTATGAACGAAAAAATGGATGAAGATGTTAATAACCAATTCTAATTTAGACCAATTCATAGATGCAGAATACCAATTTATGTTGTATGTTAGTACCCTTTATACTAATAGTATAACTAATAATAGTATTATAAGTAATAACCTTTAGGGTTATTACTAAGTAATAGTATTAGTAATTATAATAATAGTATACAGAGATGAAGATAACAGAGAGAGACTTACGCAATTGGTTCCCTGCGGACCGAAGGTTCCTGCACTTCTGTGCAAAGTATTACGGATACTCCTTCCACAATGATGAGGTAGTAGAGAGAGCCAGTCACTTAGCCGTGCTTAATGTGATGCGGTTAGTAAATAGAGATGAGGAGTTTGAGAACGAAGCGCATATGACAGGCATCGTTATGTCTTCATTCCGATACGCAATACTCAACTCCTATTCCAATTCCCTTTCAGCTAACGAGAAGAACTTAGAGGTACGCAATGAGAGTGAGGTAACCTATGGTGACGGTGATGATGAGTACAGCAAGTACAAGGCAAATGCAATAGCAGATACCAAAGAGATAGACAACCTCATTGATGTGGTGAGAGACTATGCAGAGACTAACCTACCATACCTACAACGCAGAGCATTAATTGAGTGTGTGATTGGTGAGTCCTCTATGAAGGAACTTGCTACGGAAACAGATACAAGTGTACGCAAGGTCCACCTTGCAAAGCAGAAAGCAATCAGAAGAATTAAGAAATTTATAGCAGTACTAAATGAGAATGAAGAGAAGTATGGAAAGAAAGAGGCTAATGGAAAGTACCTTAGCCCATCTCGTAGCAAGTTACAAATCGCAATACAACTTGAACCCGTTAGAAGGGACGAGACGAGAGAGCGTAATCATAGCAAGGCAATGTCTTTTGTCAATACTCCACCAAAAGTATAATCAAAGTCCAAGTTACTTAGGCAGATTAGTAAACAAGAACCACGCTACCATACTTCACTGTAGCAAGGTAGTGAACAACGCATTGTACCATCGTGATATCCAATATGTGGATGAGGTAAATAGATGGTCTGGAATCTTTGAGGAGATTATGCCTACCAGTATGGAAACAAAGAATGATTTAGTAGATAACATATGCAACCTGCTGGACTCTTCAATGCTAAACAAAGACAGCAAGGAGTTAGTTCTCAGTGCAGTCTTAGAAAAAATTAATAATGTTTACGTCAGTAATTAATATATTGGTGTAATTTAGTAGTAATCAATTAAATTTTATATGAGCAATTTAAACAAATCCCTAATCAAAGTTCAGTCGGAACTCAAAGCTCCGAAGGGACAGCGTAACAAGTTCGGTAACTACAACTACCGCAGTGCTGAGGATATCTTGGAAGCAGTAAAGCCTTTACTTGCAACCAATGGTTTGACTATGCAAATCTCAGATTCAGTAGCTGAGGTAGCTGGTATCCCTTACATTGAGTCTATGGTTGTTGTCTCCGATGGAGAAGTAGACAGAGTAGTAACTGCACAAGCAGGTATTGACCCTAATCGTAAGGGTATGGATATCGCACAGTGCTTTGGAGCAAGTTCATCTTACGCTCGTAAGTATGCACTCAATGGTATGTTCCTTATTGATGATACCAAAGACCCCGATGCTACCAATGACCACGGCAGAAACTCTGCTCCTGCACCTGCCCCAGCATCTAAGCCTAAGCTAACCAAAGAGGTTATGACTAAGATGGAGAAGGCTATCGCAGATGGTAAGCGTGATATGGTAGAGTCTGCATTAGGCAAGTACCAAGTCACTGCTGCACAGCGTAAGCAACTCTTAGGATAATGGATATATTAGAAAGGTTTAATGATGATGAGGTGTACTATGCGGACAGGGAATACCTGTCCAATAGTTCCCTCAAGCTAATGAAAGAATCCCCTACCAAGTTCAACCTATGGCACAAAGGTAAATGGTCACAGCCTAATACCTCAGCGTTTGATGTAGGTCGTGCGTTGCACGCAAGGTTCTTGGAGGACAAGGTAAACTACATTGGTTGGGAAGGTCAGCGCAGAGGTAACGACTACAAGGAGTTCTGTGCTGAGAATCCACAGACCATTGCACTAACCAAGAATGACTTCCACCTTGTTGAAGGTATGTATGACAAGCTGATGAAGGTTGATGCTGTCAAGGAGATTATGGGTCTTGAGTTTACTCCCGAAGTACCAGGAGTAATGGACTACCATACTGCTCAAGGCAATGTCGTGAAGGTCAAGGGTAAGGCTGATGCCTTAGCTTGGAATGGTGTAGACAACTACCTTGTGGATTTGAAAACCACTCGTGACCCAATGCACAAGTTTAAGCGTAACGCTTTCTTCAACTATGCACAACAAGCATACTTGTATAAGACTATCTTCAATGTAGATAAGTTCTACTTCTTAGTTGTACAGAAAGAGTTCCCTTACGAGGTGGGCATATACGAAGCAGGTGATGCTTTCCTTGCAAGAGGTGAGCAAGAGTTAGAAGAATCAATTAACCTTTACGAAAGATTATTTATCAATGGAGAATTTAAACCATACAGCGCAGACATTGATGTCATATAGTAGCCTTGAGAATGTTATCATCTCGGGTACAAGCACCATTAGTGGTGTAGCTATATCAGACATTATGTCTAACAGTAAGAAGAAAGAAGTAGCATTAGCTAAGGGCATTGCCTGTGCTGTGTTCAATGATTATGGTTATGGTGTTCGTGAGATAGCGAGGCTATTGAGCATTGACCATAAAGGAGTATCGGTATATATCGGCTCACACGATAACCGAATGGCTGACAAAAAGTACCTAATCAAGTACAAGAAAGTCAAAGCATTTGTTGAAGGCTATGAGCATTCAAATGAAGTAAACGTAAACAGACTCAATGAGATGGCTGGTAAAGTCAGCGCAATGGAGGAAAGGTACGAGCATTTAAAAGAACTATTAACAAGTAACTAAACAAAAATCAAGATGGCAAACGACAAAGTATTCGTTGGAAAGACAAGTGTAATCACCACTAAGTTCGGTGAAATTGTAAAGGTAGCTTTAGGTCCACAGGACTTTGAGGTATTGACTAACAGCAAGAATGAAAAGGGCTGGGTCAACCTTGAGATTAAGGACAAGCGTGATGGCGGTAAGTACATCCAACTACAAGGAGAGTACACAGGTAAGCCGAAGGCACAAGCTGTGAATGATGGTGATGATATGCCATTCTAAATAGTGATGGGGGGCTTCGGCCCCCCTATTACTTTAACAACAAAGAGAGATGACACTTGAGGATGTTGTAGGATGTTTTATAGTATTAGCTTGGAACGGCTACCTAATTTATAAATGGAGAAAGGATGACAAATAAAGCTTGGGATGATTATATGAATAAGCTGGGAAAGTCTAACGCTGCGGTTTGGCGTGTAGCAATGTACCTGCACAGCAAGAAGATGACAGTTACTGTACCCGCCCTACATATTGCAGGTTCAAAGAAAGAGTACAGAGACTTCATAGATGAGGGAGACATAATCCTGCACCGAGATGGTAAGAAAGAAATCATTGAGGTTAAACACCAATCTTTTGACTTCACCTCTCACGATGAAATACCTTGGAGCAGTATAATAGTTTGTGCTAAAAAGTCATATGATAGACACGAGGTTAAACCGAGTGCCTACTTCTTGGTGAACACACAGCTAACACACGCTATAGTAGTGCCTTCATCAATGTATGAGCATTGGTTTGAGGCAGATGTATACGACAGCAGAAAGGATTGGACACAGACAATGTATAGGACTGACCCAAATAAATATAAATTTGTAGAGCTATAATGAGGAAGAGGAAACACATAAGAGAGATACAGAAATACTTGGAGATGTTAATGATAGACCAAGTAAACATAACACTACACGCCAGTAGATTTGGATGGAGTGAAGACATACAGAAACAACTAACCAACTCAGCACTACTTATTCGTAAGTATCAGAGAAGGTTACGATTAATAAAAATGTAATGAAGTTTATACCTCACGAAGAAAACTGGGAGCGTGAGTACTTTGACAATCTAAAGTCTCAACGCAAGAAGAGAAAAGCTAAGAAACTCAAACAGATAAATAAATGGAACAAGGGCTGCAGCCCCAAGAAGGGCAAATGATTTATGACGTTGGTGTACGCCTTGCTTGGAAGAAGAAGCGTGGTAACGGACACACCAATATGTATCAAGGCACAAAGGATAGACCCTTTCAGTTTGTCACAAGGGCCAAGTCTCTTGAACATATCAATCGCAATCCCGAGATGATAGCAAAGATGATGTCGTTTGTAGGAGCAACAGGTAAAAGCGTTTACGATTTCCATATCATAGAAGAGTTCTATCGTAAGGAAATAAGCAATAGCTTTTCACATAAAGAGGAAGATTACAGCAAAGAATTTGGAGAATAAAAAACAAGAGCAATGAGAAACATTATTTACAAAGCAGAGGACGTAGTAGACTCACTGTCTACACTACGCAAGGAAGGAGTTAAGAAGGGTGCTTGGACAGGATTTGATTCCTTGTTTGACAAGTATTCAGTTAAGAAAGGTAGCACCACATACATCTATGCTGGGGCGCACCAAGGTAAATCACAGTTCGGGTTTGAACTAATGATGAACCTATCAGAGTTCAGCGGTTGGAAGTGGGCAGTATATACTCCCGAGACAGGCTCACCTACAGAAGTATTCGCAGAACTACTTTGGGTATATCTGCGTAAGCCGTTCCTAATCAATGACCATCTCACTGCTACAGATGAGGAGACAGAGAAGGCTATTGAGTTTATCAACTCACACTTCTACTTAATTGATAGCGGTCTACAAGACCTCAGCATTGAGGGATTCTACACAGCAGTAGAGACTATTGAAGAAGATAACTTCATCACTATTGATGGATGTATGGTTGACCCATTTACTGAGATTAGAACAGATGTTTCCGCTGGTGTGCGTGATGATATTGCTATTGGGCAGGTACTTACTAAAGTGCGTAAGCACTCAGCAGAGAAGAACTACCACACCATTGTAACAGTACACACTAAACACCAACAAGCCAAGTACAAGAATGGCGTACCCTATGTTGACAAGCCTACGATGAATGACATAGCAGGTGGTATGCAATGGAGCCGTAAAGGTATGATGGTTGTTAATGTATGGCGTTGCCCCTACGGATTAGAGGATGGTAATGGTGTACCTTACGAGCCTAACCAAGTAGAGATTACAGTGGTCAAGGCTAAACCAAAGATTGTTGGTAAGCTTGGGACCGTTACTTTATATTATGACAAAATGAAAAACAGATACTATGAACTTGACAGCAGAGGAGAAAAACAATACGCCTATCCACAGCCTAATTCTTGATAGAAGAAAAGCATTCGCTGAACTGATTAGGGCATTCCTTCGGTTCAATGTACCCTCCGCCAAGAAGGTGGAGGTTATGCCTAACGGAAGTCTATCTATAAATGATACTATATTCAAGGTAGACATCGCTGATTACACAGGTATTGAGGGTGGGTTTGGATACATATTCCTAAACCCTTCAAGCGGTAGGTTAGTGATTGAGAAGGACAATGTTAAAAAAATATATAAGTTGGAGGTAGACTTATTAGACGAGTAAGTATTTTTGTACTATGGATACAAGAGATTTAATACTACAAGAGTCTGAGGCAGTTACGAAACTGCTAATGCTAAAGAACGAAGCCTATGGGGATTCAGCACTTAACCCTGCTGGTATCTTTGCAGGTGGTGATGCCGTGCATAACCTATGCTGTCGCATTGATGATAAGCTTATGCGAATCAAGATGCGTGGCATTACAGATGAGACTGAAGATACAGTCCAGGATTTAATCGGTTACTTGATACTACTGAAGGTTGCCTTAAGACAAAAACGATGAGTAGGAATACATTCGTAAGAGCAAGTATCTCTGGAGACTATGGTCAAGACCTTGTGATGAAGTACCTTGAAGACAAGGGATATGAGGTTGAAGAGGCTCCAAAGAAACTTTTCTACGATTGGGATGTCAAAGGAAAGAAGGCTGGACGTACTGTAACCATTGAGGTTAAGTATGATTCTAAGGCTTATATGTGGGCTGCCCGCAGAGGCACGCCCGAACAACCTAACCTTTACATTGAGTTCAGAAGCACAACAAGGGATGCTGACTCGGGAATCTTAAAGTCTAAGGCTGACTTCTACTTCTACATACTGAAGACGGGTGACAAGGATATCGCTTTTGTGTTTGATAGAGTTCAGTTCCTACAGCACCTACAGATGGCTAACTATAAGGTAGTTGGCAATGGTGCTACAGGGGATGACAATGCCCAAGGTTGGATACCTCCACTACACGAAATACTTGTATCAAGATATGGGTACAAGGCAACCATAGACCTAACCGAGTATGCTTGAGATAGACCTTGACCTACCTAAACCACCAAGCTTAAATCAGTATTATGCTGGTAAGCATTGGGCAATCCGTAAAAAACAAAAAGATGAATACTCTAAATTCTGTAAAGAAGAACTTGAGAAGTATGATGCGTTTACCTGTGAGACTTATGAGATTCACATTAGGTATCATTCTCGTCACGATGTTGACAATGTTATTCTTGTTTCAAAATTTCTCTCAGATACTCTCGTTGCTATGGGTATCGTTAAAGACGATGGTAACAAGTATTACAAAAGACTTGACATCCGTATTGACAAGGACCTACCGAAAGATTCTTTCAAAGTAAAAATTAAGTGTTATGATTAACCAAAGAAATTATCAAACGTGTAAATTAATTAAGAACAGGATTGACTTGTACTTGTACGAGATGGCGGTCCTGTTCGCAAACTTAGGTATTGAGTCAACACCAGAAGAGGTAAAGGAAGCCTATAGGCGTGAAGCTGAGTACATTGAACTAATCGTAGAGCTTGACCCCGAAAAGGGAGAGCGACTACGCTCATCCTATTAAGATGCTTTTTGAAGAATACTACGAAGACCTTACAGACGCAGAAGCAAATCTCATTCTTGATATATACCGAGTCATTGACGTATTGGTATATAACCACGAGCCAGTCACATTGGTTAGATTGGGATTTGAACTTAGCATAAACACGCAGGAGCTGTCTGATTACCTGCCTATTATAATCACTATACTTAATAAAGTAGAAGACCAATATGCCGAGGTACGACAAGTCGCTGATTGAGCGTGAAGCAATAATATCTGTACAGCAGGGTAGCCTAACAAACGAGCTTGGTATTTTTATACTACAGCGTTGTAAGGAGATAGCTGCATCAGCCTTTGTAACAGATGGTAACAATGAGCTGAAGCAAGCACTGATAGATGCTGCTGTGATGCGTACCTGTGAGAAGTTCTTGCACTACTATACCGAAGGTAAGTCTGCTGCAAATCTTGTGATTAGTATTATATACTCAACGATGACCAATAAGATAGTGTCACTTAACCACAGTGATGTGTATGGTCAGAACATAAAAGGTTACCTCACCTATATAGAGGATGGTGAATCCGTTACCAAGTTAATGCGGTATATTAAAGACGATTATTTAAGCGAAAAATTATGATGGAGATTTATAACAGTTGGTTACTCATAAGTTCAGTGGGACTTATGTTTGCATTCTTGTTTATCTTTGAACCCTATGGTTATGTGATGGAGAGAATCCTTCCGTTTAAGCCATTTAACTGCGTTCTGTGCCTCTCATTCTGGTCAAGCCTACTCTTGTATGCTTACCTTGGAGAAAACCCCTTATACGCAATCTATACATCTTTTATTGCAGAGCTATCTTACAGGAAGCTGGTGAATGAATAATGTAAATTCTAAGACCGAGTGGGTGTTTATTTATTGGGACGAAAAAATAGAAAATGATGACAAATCTAAACAGTGACTTTCACTTATACTTTGAGTACAGTGAGTTTGATTCCCCCGACCAAGCGGGAAGCTATGAGCATATGGACGTGGAGTTCTTAAACAAGTTAGCACAAGCAAGAAAGATTGCGGCAGTTGGTTTTAAGATAACAAGCGGATACAGAAGCCCAGCTCACAATGCTAAGGTAGGTGGAGTGAAAGGAAGTAGTCACACAAATGGACACGCAGTAGATATCTACGCACCCACCTCAACACAAAAATATCTAATTATTAACTCTCTTCTCCAAGTAGGGTTTAATCGCATCGGTGTAGCAAAGAACTTTATACACGTTGATGATGACCCAAGCAAAAGTGAAGATGTAATCTGGACCTATTAATGAAAAATGATTTTGATGTAAGCGATTCGTTCGCTGACTTCGTAGACGAAATGACTAATGACGAGAAAAACAATAACGCTCAATGCTCCATTGATAATCCAGAGTGCGAAGCGTGTGGTAGCTAATTATGGGAAATCCAATAACGAAACTATTTACGGGGGGTGCGAAGGAAGCTGTGGAAGCAGTTGCCAATGTGGTAGATAGATTTGTATCTACACCCGAAGAGAAAGAAGCTGTGCGTCAAAGCATAGAAGAAGAAATCACCAAGCGTTGGCAGGCCGATAGCCTTACCGATTCTTGGTTGAGTAAGAACGTTAGACCATTAACCCTTGCAACCGTTATGATATTTCTGGTGCTTATGACCTTCTTTGAAGGCTTTGGTATCAGTAGTATTAACGAGAGATGGATTGGATTATGGGAGCTGGTAAGCGTAACAGTGATAGGCGGGTACTTCGCAGTAAGAACCGTGGACAAGAGAACAAAGGTAAAGTAAGTTGGTGCGAGAACGCACCTGTAGAATGTACCTGTAGTGGTACTTGTAACAAGAAGGGGTAGGCGTTAGTCTACCTCTTTTCTTTTTGGGACTCTTTGTATCCCTTCTCGTATTCAATGTGCTTTTCAATAGAGTAGATTCTTTCCTCTATGTTCGTGATTACGATAATCTTTTTATCAAGCCTATCGTGTACAGTGTGTAGTTCCATCTTTAGCGATGAGAACTCGGCGTAGATTCCACCCGCTGCAAACACTGCTGCAACAAGCCATATCAACATAGACCAATTTTCCTTAATAAAGGATTTACTTTCTTCCGCCATTACGCTTATTCATAAAGTACCACTTCTGTGCAGTGTAACCTATTGATGCTAAAAGCAGTAATATCTTGAGGGTGTTCTCCAAGTTGGAGAATGATATCGCCATCGTAGAGGTGTTGAGAAGTAATACTTTGATATCTGTAGTGTCCATTAAGGGTTGTAGCTTACTCCTCCGTCTTCGCAGGATTTATATATAATACCATCTTGAGGGTAGAACACATCACCTTGGTAGGTATCTTCCTCATCAAACAAGTCATTGTTACAACCATCGGCAGTAGCGATTGCTTTAATTGCCTCATTGTCAAGGATATAGTTAGTGATACGTTTGTTGATGTAAGATAGTTTACTATCAACAGTAGTAGATATGGTGTCAAGGATGTATTGGTCTTGCTTCTGCTCCTCAGCTTTTGTTGTAGCTGTCGCTGTTCTTAAAATAGAGATAGCCGCTTTAGCAGAGTACATCGCTAATGTGTACTTGACCAACTTAAACAAACCTTGCTCGGATGTAGATAATGTTTCTGCTAATACCTTAGCCTCAATGTCCTCATACAAACAGCTACCTAATAAATCTTGGATAGATGTGAATTGCTCCAATTGAATTAATGCCAATAAAGCACCTCTGTCCATACGCTTCGGTAAAGGGAAGTTTTGGTACAGGTAGTTATCGTCTATGAATATTACGTCAACCATTATTATAAGTCTTCAGTGTTAGCACCCTTAATACTCTCCAAGTTGATTGGTTCCTCAACAACAGATAGATTCATTTGGTCATAACCTACAGTAGCAAAGATTCTGTTTACAGAGTCTAAAAGAATTTCTCTATTAGGTAGCGTTTCAGTCGCTCTAAATATTTGATAAGCCGTAACAAGTTCGTTACCTGTGCCTCCCAATTTACCACTAACCATAACACCAAATAGAGTAGGAGAAGTAACGTTGTGGGCTGTGAGTATTTTAGCATCATTAAGTTTTGATAAGACATCTACGGTCTTGTCTAAATTGGATATATCAAGTGGTTTAAAAACTGGAGCATCTTCTTCTTTCT
>ENA-ORDA01003544-ORDA01003544.1-marine-metagenome-genome-assembly--contig:-NODE-3544-length-10828-cov-3.725607_pt1 | contig 10828 bp, 6 predicted proteins | sample MGYA00237778_ERZ508506 | MGnify/ENA primary metagenome ERZ508506 (study PRJEB26177, sample SAMN06267891) | marine metagenome | isolation source: Monterey Bay, California, USA | place: Pacific...
CAACAAGCATTAACGGCTGAAAAAGTTGCAATAGAACAAGCTAAATCAAACTTAGAAATGCAAAGAATGCAAACCGAAGCGCAGATTAAAAAAGAATTAATGGCCACAGAGTTTCAATACAACTTGCAGCTTGCTCAAATGAAAGCTCAAGAAACAAAAGCTAAAGACGCGCAGATAGAAGACCGCAAGGATAAAAGAATCGAGAAAGAAGGGTCGCAACAAAGTCAGCTAATAGAGCAAAGACAAACGCAAGGATTGCCTAAGGATTTTGAATCAGCTGGCAATGACAATTTAGGGGGATTTGATTTATCTCAATTTAGTCCTCAATAAGTACGTATTTAATAATTATATAATATCATATCATGAACGAAAAAACAGAAGGATCTTTTAAGATCAAATCTAGACCTAAGCTAACAGACGAACAATTAGCCGCTAAGAATAAAGAGCCGCTAATAGATGTCCCAAGCAATGTAACAAAAGTAGTAATTCCCAAAGAAGATGCGCCGGCTGAGGATCCGCTTTTAGAAGGAGACGGAGACGGAGACGGAGTTATAAAAGAAATAGTTGACGATAAGCCTATTGAGCCAGCTGCACCAGCTGCACCTGTTGCGCCGGCTGTAGAGTTGCCGGAAAACGTTACAAAGCTAGTTGATTTTATGCGTGAAACCGGGGGAACCATGCAGGATTACATGCGATTAAATACTAATTACGACGATGTGGATCGCGACGTATTGGTAAAAGAATATTACAAAAACACTAAGTCACACTTAAGTGCAGAAGAAATCGAGTTTATGATCGAGGACAACTTTGCATTTGATGAAGACCTAGATGAGGAGCGAGATATCCGTAGAAAAAAACTCGCATATAAAGAAGAGGTTGCAAAAGCCCGTAAGTTTTTAAATGATACTAAAGATAAGTATTACGATGAGATCAAGTTGAACTCACCTAGCTTATCCCAGGATCAACAAAAAGCATCGGACTTTTTTAATCGATATAAAGAGGACCAGGAAAGAAACGTCGCTAACCACGATAAGTTTAAGGCTAAGACTAATGAATTACTTAATGAAAATTTCGAAGGTTTCGATTTCAGTTTAGGTGAGAAAAAGTTTAGATACAGCGTACAAAACCCATCACAGATAGCGGAAAAGCAGTCAGACATTAGTAACTTCATAGGGAAGTTTCTGGGAGAAGACGGCACGATTACAGATACCGCAGGGTATCACAAAGCATTATACGCTGGAGCGAATGCCGATAAAATGGCAAATCATTTCTATGAGCAAGGCAAAGCCGACGCAACTAGAGATATCCTATCTAAATCTAAAAACCCATCGACAGGAGCAAGACAAGCTGCACCGGTTGAGGGGGTTAAGTTTGGAGCATATAAAGTTAAATCTGTTTCTGGAGCGGACTCATCAAAGTTAAAAATTAAAAAGTTTAAAAACTAAAAACTATGAGTTTATTACCACAATTTGGGGATATGACCCCAACACAAGTACCGCAGTTACTTTCAACAAACTACTTGCAATGGAACAACAACGGTGGAGCAGCCGGGATTCCTGGAAACTTTGCTGACTTTGCGCAGCAGTACCTACCAGAAATCTACGAAGCAGAAGTAGAGCGTTATGGAAACAGAACGTTATCTGGATTTTTACAAATGGTTGGTGCTGAAATGCCAATGACATCTGATCAAGTTATCTGGTCTGAACAAAACCGTCTACACATATCTTACACGGATGTTGTAGTTGATGCAGCAGGAACAGGATTTGTTATCCCTGTAGGAGTAGGAATTACTAACGTAATATCTGTTCAGGATACTATCGTTATTCTTGACCCAGCAACTGGAGTAGAAGCTAAAGGTATTGTTACTGCATCAGGTGCAGCAGCAGGAAACGGAGCATTAACCGTGCAACTTTACAGTGGAGTTACACCAGCAGCGGCATTTGGAGCTGCTCAGCCAGGTCTTAAGATATTCGTTTACGGATCTGACTATTCTAAAGGATCGCAAATAGGTGGAGCAACACCTAGAGTGAGCATAGAGCCTGTTTTAACACAGTATTCTAACTCACCGATTATCATCAGAGATCAATATGTTGTGAACGGATCGGACACTGCACAGATCGGATGGGTAAATGTAGCGACTGAAGATGGAACTGACGGATACCTATGGTACCTAAAAGCTGAGTCTGAAACACGTTTACGCTATGCTGACAAGCTAGAAATGGCTATGGTAGAAGGAGAGCTTAACTTGAATGCAGGTGCTGGTGCAAACCAAAACTTACTTCAGCCAGGAACAGAAGGTATGTTCGCAGCTATCCAAAGCAGAGGAAACGTAGAGACTGGATTTACAGCAGCAGGCGGTTTAACTGAATTTGATAACATTCTTAAGAATCTTGATACTCAAGGAGCTATCGAAGAAAACATGTTGTTTGTACAACGTCAGACTTCTTTAGACTTTGATGACATGCTAGCTGCAATTTCTGCAGGACCTGCAGGTGGAGTTGCTTACGGACTGTTTGAGAATTCTCAAGACATGGCCTTAAACTTAGGATTCAGCGGATTCCGCAGAGGATCTTACGACTTCTACAAAACAGACTGGAGATACTTAAATGATGCATCTACTCGTGGAGCAATCAATGGAGTTAATTCAATCGAAGGTGTATTAGTACCAGCTGGAACTTCAACTGTTTACGATCAAGTATTAGGAACAAATATCAGACGACCATTTTGTCATATCCGATATAGAGCTTCTCAGACTGATGACCGTAGAATGAAGTCTTGGTTAACTGGATCTGTTGGTGGAGCGTCTAGCTCAACTTTAGATGCAATGGAAGTAAACTTCCTATCTGAAAGATGTTTGATTACTCAAGCAGCTAACAACTTTGTACTATTCAAAGGAATCTAAGGATTCAAATGTAATTCTTACCCTCGTTGTATCAGCGAGGGTAATTATTACTTTTATCAATTATTAAATTATATTATATTATGGCGAATAAAAAACCAGCGGCTAAAAAAGTCGAAAAAGTAGAAGAGGTTGTGCAGGAGCAAGCAGCTCCAATGCCGACAAAAAAAATGAAAGAACCCGCTAAACCGGAATGGGAAATTAAAGACAGAGTGTATTACTTAACAGGAAGACACACTCCTCTTACCCTAACAATACCAGGAAGGCACACTCAAAAGCATGCTTTATTGTATTTTGATGAAAAAGCAGGTAAACAAAAAGAAATTAGATATGCAACCAACCATGATTCTCCGTTTAAAGAAGAACAAGAAGGGGAAGCTACGATGGGACATATCATGTTTAGAGATGGGGATTTAAAAGTTCCTAAAGAAAAACAAAACTTACAAAAGCTGTTGTCTTTGTATCACCCCTTAAAAGGAAGAGTATACGAAGAGTTTGATGCTCAAGAAGAAGCCTATGACGATTTAGAACTGCTTGATTTACAAACAGATGCAGCAGTGTTTGCAAGAGAAATGGATATCGACGATGCAGAAGCAATACTTCGTGTTGAAATAGGTAGCTCAGTATCTAGCCTATCATCTAAGGAAATAAAAAGAGACCTTAGATTGTTTGCCAGAAGTAATCCAGAATTATTCTTAGAGCTCGCTCAAGATGAAAACGTTGGATTGCGTAATACAGCAATCAAAGCAACCGAAGCAGGAATATTAGTTTTATCTCAGGATCAAAGAACATTTTCTTGGGGATCTAACGGAAGAAAGCTAATGAGTGTTCCTTTTGACGAGAATCCTTACTCTGCAATGGCAGCTTACTTCAAGACCGACGAAGGTGGCGAAGTGTTTAGATCTATAGAAAAAAAGTTTAATTAGTAGTTTTTAAAAAAACTATGTGATTATATTATAGATGGTGAATTAATTTTAGCCGGCTTCATCACTGGGGCCGGTTAATATTTATAATAAAATAAAAAAATGGCAGTAAATGTAGATATAGTTTATAAAACAGTGTTACTTATTCTGAATAAAGAACAGAGAGGTAACTTATCTCCGGACGAATTCAATAAGGTTGCAACACAAGTGCAATTAGAAATCTTCGAGAGCTATTTTGATACGCTTAATCAACAGCTACGTAGACCAGATAATGATACGGAATATGGTGATCGCATTAAAAATGTAGACCATAACATATCTGTATTTAAAACATACGGTGATGCAACCTATGTCCCAACAGGCGGGTATTTTACTTTACCAACAACCTCAGGGTTAGGCACCGCGGTGCAGTCACTTACAGGCGACGGGGTTGCAATATCGTTTCCTTTTACATCGATAACATCTTCGCAGTTACAAACTAGTGTAATTGCAGTTACAATAAACGGTGTATCCACTACAGCTTACACAATCAGTGGAGCTAACATAATATTTAACAGTATACCAGCTTTAAACGACGCTATAATCGTTACAGCGACTTCAGAGGACTTTTATAGACTCGGTACGGTTATATATCAAGATTCGAAAGAAGCGCAGCTATCTCAGCGAAACGAGCTTCTATACTTAAACAACAACCCTTTAATAGCCCCAACAAAAACATATCCTATATATTTATATGAGGATAGTAAATTATACTTGTATCCGCAAACTATTACATCGGATGTAAGTGTTAGCTACTTAAGGAAGCCTGTAGATGTTATATGGAACTTTACAATTCCATCTGGACAAAACTACTATCAATACAATGCTACTAACTCAGTTAATTTTGAGCTATCAAAAACGGAGCAGGCAAATATTATCTTAAAGATATTACTCTACTCGGGTGTCGTTATAAGGGACCCTTCAATAGTACAGATAGCGGCACAACAAGTGCAACAAGAAAATCAACGCTCAATAATGTAAGATATGCCGATACCTAATGGTGGTTTAATAACCGAAACTAACGAACAATACTACGCTGGAGCACAGCGATTTCTTATATCGAATCCTGCTGTTATAGGTGATTCGGTAACAACTACATTTAACACGGATTTAACGTACGACTCTGTTAATGCTCAATTAACAAATTTTGTCGTGTATACAAGTGATACCGGCTTAGCGGGATCATACTCTGAGTTTGCTCCGGGATATACTGTAACAGGAAATACAATAACTTTTACGTCTACAAACGGCTTAAGGCCACACATTGCAATACAATTAAAATCTTTAGACGGAGGAAATTTTGGAAATGAAGATGCTCTTGGGGATACAGTGCAAGAAAATTACGGAAGTTACGCTTACACTTCTTTAAACGATGTTATTAACGGATTTATCGCAACCTATGTTGGTGAGCATAAATTAATAGGTGATGTTAAAAGAACAGATGTAATATTTCACGCTAAAAGAGGATTGCAAGAATTCAGCTATGATACTTTAAAAAGCACAAAATCTCAGGAGATAACAATACCCCCGAGCCTAAGCGTTACAATACCACAAGATTACGTTAATTACGTTAGCTTGGCTTATATAGATCAACTAGGTGTAAGACACCCTATATATCCAGCAAACAATTTAACTAGCAGCCCATACGAGGTGCCATTGCAAGATGATGCAGGAGATTACACTATGGATAATATTGGTGATCTTTTGGAAGGTACGTCTATTACAAACGAAAGATGGGGAGAAGCTAATGACAGATTATTAAATGGCAATATAACATTCGAAGATTACTGGTCTTACGGTAATTACTTAACAGGCAATCCATTTTACGGGCAAAGATACGGTAACGATCCACAAAATGCACAAAGAAATGGTTGGTTTAATATGAATGAAAGAGACGGCGTTATAGCTTTTTCTTCTAATTTAAAAGACAGATTAATAATACTTGATTATATATCGGATGGATTAGCGTATGACTTGGATTCTAGGATACCTAAGATGGCCGAGGATGCATTATATGCTCACATACTATATTCTATATTAGCGGGAAGAATCAATCAACCAGAGTACGTTATACAGCGTTTAAAGCGAGACAGATCTGCTAAGCTAAGAAATGCTAAGATAAGATTATCTAACATTAAACTATCAGAGATAGTACAGGTAATGAGAGGTAAATCTAAATGGATAAAATCATAATTTAATGGCACAAGAAATCAAAAACACATTTCTAAAATCCAAGATGAATAAAGATCTTGATGATAGAATATTGCCTAACGGCGAATATAGAGATGCTCGGAACATATCAGTTGGTAGATCCGAAGATAATGACGTAGGTGCCTTAGAAAACATAATTGGTAACAACTTGGTTACCGGAACGGATATAGGCAATGGATTAACTATCATAGGGATTGAGTCCGATGATTCTACTGATAGGTTATTTGTTTTCTTAACCGACTACGAAGATCCTAATATTTCCAGCCCTACTAATGCTCCTTTAGGCACAAGACATTACATATACTCTTACAACAATTCAACAAAACAATATACAAGATTAGTGCAAGGGGAATTTTTAAATTTCTCAACAACCAATAGAATAGTAGGCATAAACTTACTTGAAAACCTTTTGTTTTGGACAGACAACAGAAATCAACCTAGAAAGATTAACGTTAACCTAGCTGTAGCATTTGAGCCAGGACAAATATCCACAGGAGTGGATTATTACACTCAGGAGCATCAGATATCTGTAGCTAAGTACAATCCGCACGGAGCTATTCATCTTTATAATAGAGTTGACTTGCAGGCAAACCTGGGGGCAACTACCACTGTATTACAAGTGGACGGGGACAGAAGCGCAGAGCTAATACAATATCTAGGAGCAACAGTCGTTTCTTCTGAAGCGTTTCCTCCTACTCAAGGAATAGACTATGTTAAAGTCGTAAGCGTAATTTCACCCTCAACGTCAGGACCTACATCTATAATTGTTTCGCCAGCACTAAACGCTGCACCTACTGAAGGGCAATATTTTTCGCTCATAAAATCAACAATGAGCAATAAAAATGGTGACGATCAATGGCCAGGGGATCCAGACTACTTAGAAGATAAGTTTGTTAGGTTTAGCTATAGATTCAAGTTTGATGACAACGAGTACTCCTTAATGGCTCCTTTTACCCAGATAGCCTATATTCCAAAGCAGAATGGTTATTTTGTTAACGGAGACGAGGACTCTGCTTATAGATCTACCATAGTAGATTTTATGGAGAATCTTGTCCAAAACATCGGGCTAGTGATACCGCTACCGACTTCCGCAAGCAGACTGGTGTCTGATTATAAAATTAGTTCATTAGAAATATTATTTAGAGAAAGCGACGGACTGGCTGTAAAAGTTTTAGACAGCGTTTCCGTAGGTGTTATATCGGGGGCTAGCGGCCTTGACAACTACTACACATACGAGTACCAATCAAGAAAGCCTTACAGGACACTTCCAGAGGCACAAACAGTAAGAGTTTATGACAAAGTGCCTGTTAGAGCGTTTTCTCAAGAAACTTCGGGTAACAGAATTATATACGGTAACTTTAGAGATCAGCATACACCACCTGCAAACCTAAACTACAACTGTAGAATATCTACAAAAAGCAATACAGGAGCCTATAACAACTGGATAGAGTATCCTAACCATTCTGTAAAAAGAAATAGAAATTATCAAGTAGGATTTGTTTTAGCTGATAAGTTTGGTAGGCAATCGCCTGTTTTACTGTCTTCAGTGGATTTAGGAACGGAAGCTGACGGGGAATTTTATTCTGGGTCAACAATTTACAGTCCTTATGATTTGTCAGAAAATGACACGGATGTTGAAACTTGGTTTGGTGACGCCATCCAAGTTTTGGTTAATGAACCTATTGCTTCGCAGATAGACTTAGCCGCGGGAACGCCAGGGCTTTACGCTATAAAACAACAATACGCTCCTAATACGGGTGAAGGATTTGCAATTGCGGCGTGGAACGGTACTTTTATAACTAATAGTCAATACACGTTTAGACAAGACGGGCCAAACGGAAGCGCTTACCCAAACAATCAAAACATACCTAGAGTAGGCGATTACATGCGCGGCGCATACACCGACTTTGTTAAGGTAACAGCTATAAGCGGGCCCACTGGACCTTCGCAATACACGGTTACTACTGACGGCCGAGTAAACGATGTTTACCTTAGAGCCAACAACATACCGAATAGCCAGCCCGATTTAAAATTCACGTACACTATAAATGATTTAGGGTGGTACAGCTACAAGATAGTTGTAAAACAAACTGAGCAGGATTATTACAATGTTTATTTACCTGGTATTCTAAATGGGTATCCAGGACAAAGTATAAACGGGACAGAAAATGGCCCTTTTCCAGGTAACGAACTTAACTTGACGGCGCATACCGTATTATTTAACGATAATATAAACAAAATACCTAGGGATTTAAAGGAAGTAGGAGAGCAAGACAAACAGTTTAGAAGCTCTGTAACACTGTATGGAAGAGTTACCAACCTAATGAATATCACTAGCAGTAATGTAGATCCAGATCCAGGAAACAAACAATACTACGCTAGATTAGATTACACTGGAAAAAATGCCGTAAGACATACAGCTACCACAATAGCAACCGCTTTTGAGCTGGACATGGCCTACGGAGAACTTTCTAAAGGAAGCGGCTCAGATCAAGGAGGAGAAGATGGCGTTAAGGTTTTTTATCAAATTGATTCTGACCCGTTAATAGCTAGAATATCTACTACAGAAAAGGGTATTGGATGGGATGCAGAAAGAACAACTAACCCGTCTGGTTCAACAAATAACTGGAGCTGGAATATGCAGCCTTTCTTAGCTGTGTACGAAACCGCTCCGGTAGAATCACTATTAGATATATACTGGGAAACAACTTCAGAGGGATTGATAGTGGATTTAAACACTGAAATTGCATCGAGCAATAATGCCGTAGCCGGATTTGAAAACCTTACATGGGAATTCAGAGAAGATGTTCAAACAGATGAAGCTGTTACGGGTTGGTTTAGACCTATTAATAATGAAGGGCAGTCTTTTGTAGACGCACCAACTGGAGAGCTAGTTTCTGCAACAAACGGGTTAGGCGCTGAGGTTGACTTCTTTGAGCTTGTAGCGGGTGACATAGGTAGCTCAGAAGAGGGTGAATTTCAAATACGATATACTGGGCCTGGGGTTGTTTTTCTTCAAGGAAGCAGCGTTTTAGATGTTTATGCATTTGTAATACGAATGAACGCAGGCGGGATAATTAGCAACATTCCATTAGGAGGAGAGCCTCAAGGCTTTGGAGCTTTAGAAAATGTAGCACCTAGCTTTAATCTTGTTAATGACATAGTAAAAACAAGAAGTGACGCGACTCTAATACCTCCAGCAACTTTTGCCGGGTCTGCAAACGGTACAGGCTTAGGCGGGAGCGCAAGAAGTCAGCAATTAGTATACACTTTTTATGCAACCGGAGGCGGTGAAGTTCCTGACAACTGGACTATGAATCCAATTAATGGCGAAATGACACAAGCTGTTCCAGATGGAGGAGACTTTTTAGGAAACCCTTTTGGCGTTTATAATATAACCATACGGTTAACAGATGCTAATGCGGAAACACCTACTAATACAACTTCTCCATATACTTCGCTTTTCTATGAGCAGGAAGTTACTATAAAAATAGATTTTCCAAAGGCTAATACAACCGTTTTATCAGACACCTGCTTATTAGCTCCTAGTGGCAGCCCTTATCAATATCCTGAAGTAATTTACTCAGAAGGAGGAAACGGCACTACTGGGGGGTTTGACCCAACTAATAGAATATATTACATTGCCGCAGAAAACAACAGCCTTCAGGATTTTATAACAGACGGAGTTGATTTCCCTGATGGAGATGATCCCGATAATCAAGTTTTACCTACTTTTAGGATAGGCACAACACCACATTTAGACGGGACTATAGCGGCAACATTTAATGCTTATGCTCCCGCCGGAAACCGAGCTCTTTGGTTTAAAGTACCTATCATAGATTATTACTACAGAATAGCAGGAGGAGACCCGGCTTGGATACAAATACCTAGAACTCTTGAGCAAAATAGAATTGGACAAACTATTACATCGCAGAGCACTACGCTTGCATTCCCTATAAAAGACTTGCCGAGACTAAGTGATTCTAGGGGATTATATAGTAATAGCTTTAGCCCTACTTACATACAGGCAATTAGAGCCTTTGATTATGACGATTTTAATACGCAAGAAGGCATAGAGTACGCTTTTGTAGTAAGAGACTTTCAACAAGTAAGAGGAGATAATAACCAGCCAACTACACCTCCGGAACCGTTCAACCCTCCGCCATACCAGTTTGCAAATCAAGTTAGGGGTTGGTTTCAGGTAGATGATTTACATTACCCTTCGTGTGTTCCATGGCAAGGAAATAACCTAGTCGAATTAAACGGAGGTTTTGGTAACTATTTTAAACACATAAGAAGCAGTGCAGCAAGCGCTAGCGCAAATACTTATGTTGATTTAGCGGTAGTTGCAACAGACGATGTTTACTCCAGAACCCCTTACGGAGATTATGTTCGACAATTTTATACGGATACCGCAGGGCTAAATATATATAAACCCTTAGGCACAGCTCCTTATATAAACACCACACTTGACACTAGTGTTCTAACATTAATTCCATCGGGTGATCCGTTGCCGCAGTGGGTAACATTGATTAATAATCCAACTTCAACTGACCCCGGAAGCAGCGCGGGAATACCTATTACCTTGCAGTGGTCAACAGGCTACGACGGTGACACTGGGCTTAAGCTGCAGAGTACTGCTATTAATTCAGGGGTTTCATCCATACAGGTATCTAATGATCTAGAATATTTATTGCCTGATGGAACTGAAGTTTTACCTGCCTTTAGGGGTACTGCAAGATACAAAGTAGACTAA
>ENA-ORDA01003547-ORDA01003547.1-marine-metagenome-genome-assembly--contig:-NODE-3547-length-10820-cov-4.082100_pt1 | contig 10820 bp, 9 predicted proteins | sample MGYA00237778_ERZ508506 | MGnify/ENA primary metagenome ERZ508506 (study PRJEB26177, sample SAMN06267891) | marine metagenome | isolation source: Monterey Bay, California, USA | place: Pacific...
GAGGAATCAGGTACACCTTTAACATCTAGAGAAGTAAGAAATAAGAAAATTTATGATACTAATTCAAATGCAGTTAGTGCTTACCTTAAATTAATAGATCAGCTTATTGCAAAAGAAGCTACATGTGATATATTGATCCCACTTTATTCAAAAAACTTTGAGCAAAATAAAAATAATCCATTATGGATTAGAAGGGCTGCAGGGAGACTAGATGGAAAGGAATGTTCAGATGATTCTCTATTTGTTACTTTAGTTGAACAGCTTCACAAACTAGAACCTTCTGCAGATTCTGCTTATTATCTTGGGATTTTAAATGATAAGCAGGGTAATTTTGATGAGGCTCTAAAATATTATCAAGAATCTGTTTCACTACAAACAGATAATTATAAAAAGGCAAATATTTTATTTAAAATTTCAGTGAAGTTCAAAAATGCTGGTAGAAGAGTTTCTGCAAGAAACTATGCTGAACAAGCATTATCTTTTCAGCCTTCTATGGGAAAAGCTTATATATTAATCGCTGGTATGTATGCTGATAGTGCTAATGGATGTGGTGATACTCAGTTTAAAAAGCAAGCAGTATATTGGCTTGCTGCTCAGACTGCACAAAAAGCAGGAAGAGTTGATGCTTCATTAAAGACGTTGTCTGCTAGAACTGTTGCAGCTTATAACGGTAGGGCACCGTCTAAAACTGATATCTTTACTAAAGGTAATCAAGGAACAACAATATCCTTTACATGTTGGATTAGAAGAAGTATTAAGGTTCCAAACCTTTAGAATGAGGTATAGTTTTAATTTTAGTTTTATTTTTCTAATATTTTTTTCATCATGTAATACTGAACCGTCAGTTGTAGTATCTCAAAATGAAAAAATCCCTATAAGTATAGCGAGAAATTTTACTATGACTTATACTGATTCCACTCTAACAAAATCATTTGTTTCTGGTAAAACTCACTATGATTTTACAAATGATCAATTAAATTTTTCTGAGTTTTTTGAGGATGTAGAGTTAATAATATATGATGATAATAAAACATCAACAATTAGTTCTGACTATGCAATTGTATATAATTCATATAGGTTTATGGAATTTAAAGGAAATGTTGAAATCACTACTACTGAAGGAGAGTTGTTAACTACTAATCAATTATACTACGACACAGAAAATGAATGGCTTTTCACTGAAGACAATTTTGAATATACTGATAGAACTAACAAAATAATTGCAAATCGACTTGACTCAAATAGAGACTTTACGGATCTTGTTACAGGAAACCTAACAGGATCAATTAATATATCAGAATAATGAAACATTATATAATTTCAGAAATTATTTATTGGATTATTGCAGTAATATCAATATTTAGTTTTTTTGAAAATTGGGAGATTAACAATAATAGAGCATTTATTTTTCTAGGCTTCTCTATCCTTTCTGTTTTTATGGCTTTATTTAGAAGGCATTTTAGGAAAAAATATTCAAAAAAATAAATGATAATAATTATTAGTCTTTTATTATCAGCATTTTTTTCAGGTATGGAAATAGCATATGTTTCCTCGAATAGATTAAATCTTGAAATTGAAAAAAATCAAAGTGGTTTAACCCCAAAACTACTATCAATTATTACACAAAATCCATCGAGATTTATCGCAACCATGTTAATTGGTAATAATTTTGTGCTTGTTATTTATGGAATTTTCATGGGACAATTTATTATAGATAAGTTATCCTTTATAAATATTTTAACTTTTAATGAATTAACCATTGTATTAATACAAACCCTGATATCTACATTAGTTATCTTAATAACTGCTGAATTTATTCCAAAGGTCTTATTCCAGATATACTCTAATATTTCAATGAAAATTTTTGCTATTCCTGCTTTTTTCTTTTACACAATATTCTATCCAATAACCAGTCTAGTTACAATTATTTCAAATTTTATTCTGAAATCATTTTTTAAGGTTAATCCAGATGAGTCATCTATTTCTTTTTCTAAGATTGAATTAGAAAATTATATAGAAAATGAAATTGAAAAATCTGATAAAAATCTAGATTCAGAAATTGAGATTTTTCAAAATGCTTTGGAATTATCTGAAATAAAAGCAAGAGATATAATGGTGCCTAGGGCAGAAATAATTGCACTTGAGGATTCGACAAAGATTGATAAGGTAAAAGATTTGTTTATTGAAACGGGGCTTTCAAAAATCCCTATTTATAAAGATTCAATTGATGATATAGTTGGATATATTCATTCTTTCGATTTTTTAAAAAAACCTTTAAATATCAAAGAATTTATTCTTCCAGTTGTTTTTATTCCAGAGCCTATGTTAGTTAATGATGTTTTAGAGAAATTAACTATACAGAGAAAAAGTATTGCAGTTGTAATTGATGAATATGGTGGAACATCTGGAATAATTACTGTAGAAGATATTGTTGAAGAGCTTTTTGGAGAAATAGAAGATGAGCATGATAATTATGATTTTTATGAAAAAAAGATTTCTGATAATTGTTATGAGTTTTCCTCAAGATTAGAGATAGAGTACCTTAATAAAACTTATAATTTAAATCTACCTGAATCAGAATCTTATGATACTCTAGGTGGTCTTATCGTGTTTAATAAAGAAGAAATACCTAGGGTCGGTGATGAAATTTTAATTGATGATTATTCAATTGAAATTTTGCTTGCATCTTCCTCAAAAATTGAAAAAGTAGTTCTAAAAAAAATTGCTCAAGAATAGCATAAATAAATACTATATTGTAATTTCGAAAATTATTTGAATTATGGCAATACTTGGACAAATTAGAAAAAGATCAATCTTCCTAATAATAGTTATTGGAATGGCATTATTTGCCTTTGTTATTTCTGGTGTTTTTACATCAAATGGAGGATTTGGAGCTAACAAACCAATTGGAGAAGTAAATGGTGAAGACATTGATTATGAAATGTTCAACATGATGGTTGAACAGGCACAGACTGTTTATGGTCTTAATACAATCAATGCAGTTAACTTAGCATGGAATCAAGGATTAAAAAATCAAGCATTAGTTCAAGAACTTGAGAAGCTTGGTATAGATGCAGGAAAAGATCAACTTGAACAAATTATTTCAAGTGATCAGTCTTTAGTTATGAACCCATTATTTCAAAATGAAATAGGTCTTTTTGACTTTAATAAATTTTCAAGTTATATAACCCAACTTAAATCGTCAAACCCCACTATGTACAATCAGTGGAGACTGCAAGAACAAAATATAATTTCTTTAGCTAAGCAAAAAATTTACTTTGATCTTATAAAGTCAAGCGTTATTTATACTAATGTTGAATCAAATATTCAATATCATCTAGAAAATGATAAAGTAAATATTGAATATCTAAGAATACCATTTGATGTTATCCCTGATTCTACATTACAAATTAAAGATTCTGAAATTTCATCATATTTAAAGAAAAATAGAGACTTATATGAAAAGAGAGAGTCTAGAGAAATTGAATACGTGTACATCCCTGATGTTGCGTCTAATTTAGATGAAAATAATATTAGAACTAATCTTGAACAACTAAGAGATGGTTTTTCTCAAATGAATCAAGTCACGAACTCTATTGAAGAAATAAAAGGCTTTAAAGATGTTATAGATTATTCTGAATACATTGAAATATATTCTGATGTAAGTTGGGATTCTATATACAAAACCAAACAAGAGCTTTCGGGTGATTTCTCAGATATTTTGTTTGGATTAAGAAAAGGAGAAGTTTTTGGTCCATATAGAGATGGTAATACTTTTAAAATCTCTAGAATGATTGAAAAGAAGAGGGATGGTAATTTAAACAAAGTTTTAATTGCGGATGTAGTAAAAGAAATAATTCCATCTAACGAGTCATCAAACACAAATTATAGATCTGCATCACAAGCTGAATTCGATGCAAATAATGATTTACCCCTTAATAACAGTAATTCAAGTTTATTTATTGATTCATTTGAATCATTTGAAAAATTTGATGCAGGATTACCTAGTTATACAAATTCAAGACAGGTTATCAAATGGCTATATGAAGATCCAACAAAAGTAGGAGACGTAAAAAGATTTACACTTAATGAAGGTTATCTTGTAGCAAAAGCAAAATCCTTTAATAAAAAATCATTACCAAGTGTTGATGAGATTCGAGATGAAATTTCACAGATTCTTCTAAATGAGAAAAAATATAACTTCTTTTTAAAGAAGCATAAGTCAAATAATGATATTGAATCACTTTCAAAAGATTACAATATTGATTTAGAAAGGGCATCTGCTGTTACTCAATATGATCCTATTTTAGTCGGTGCTGGTGCGGAACCTTATATTATTGGTTCTGCTTTTTCTCTAAATACTGATGAAACTTCAAATATTCTGAAAGGCAATGGAGGTATTTATTTAGTAAGACTTATTTCAAAAGATACTGCTGAAGATATAAACCTTGCTGCTGCAATCTCAAACTCTCTTGGTGATAGAGAGATTGAAAGAATTTCAACTCTTATTCCTGAAGTTCTAGAATCAAAAGCAGAGATTATTGATAATAGAAGTTTATACTATTAAATTAACAAGTCACTAAATTTAAATACAGTGTCGTAACCTTTATTTTTAAAATAATTTAAGGGGTTATCTTCTGATGAAGCCATTATAAAATCTCCTCCCCAAGCTCCTAAGCTTTTTATTTCTCCATTGAAGTCATTAAAGAGTTCTTTTTTGATTGTTTTTTTTGAAATTAATTTTGAAATAATTTGTTCATGAGAGCAAATTAATTCATTAAATATTTTATAATCACTACAATTAAGAATATTTTTTGTGATTTCAGAAATCTCACTTATTAATTCTTTAGATGGTTTTACTTTTTTATACTTTTTAACTTCAGTTAAAGAGTTTTGTTTACGGTTTAGATAAATAAAATATATATTTCCATGAAATATAGGCTTAAAGCTTACCTGTTTTATATATTTTTCATTCTCTGATATACTGAAAAGTAAAGGAGAATTAGATCTAGCACAGGCAATATCATAACCGCTACCATTAAAAATTTTATTATTAAGTTTAAATGGATCTATTTTAGCAAGTTTTGAAAGATTAGAGATTAATGTTGAAGAAGATCCTAATCCCCAGTCTTTATCAAAAGTTAATTTTGTAGTAATATTTGCTCCTGAATTAGTTAAAAAATTTGGATTGAAAACTCTTATATTTTTTATTATTTCAATCAATGTATTTGAAATTTTACTTGAGGAAGATTTAATCAATTCTAAATTCTCGCTAAATATTTTGCATTGAAACCAAACTTTTCCATTAGAGTTTTTGCTAGTCCATTTAATATATTTAGAATCATCTTCTATAATCTCTAAGTATTGACCAAATAATGTTGGAGCTGCAAGAGAAAGTGCGCCGTCTAATATGACATATTCTCCTGATATTAATAGTTTACCATTACTATACATTCTCATTTTTAGTCTTTTAAATTGAGAAATTTAGTAACAGATTGATTGTTTATCTCCTTATCCTTAAAATACTCTTTAGCTTTTTCTATTTGAATCTTACTCGCATTATTTTTAATCAGTAGATTAATAAGGTGCATTTTCATATGACCTTTTTGAATTCCAGAACTTACTAATGATTTAACAGCTGCAAAGTTTTGCGCAAGACCTACAGAACAGATAATTTTCATTAAATCATTTGAATTAGGATTCCCAAGCATTTGAAGTGATAATTTCACCATAGGATGTAAATCTGTAATTCCACCAACTGTGCCAACTGCAAGAGGAATCTTTAGACTTATTTTAAACTTATTATCAATTATTGAACATTTAGATAAACTTTTATAATACCCATCTGAAGAAGCATATGCATGTATTCCAGCTTCAACTGCTCTGAAATCATTTCCAGTTGAAATTAAAACTGCATCTACTCCATTCATTATTCCTTTATTATGAGTAACTGCTCTATTTATATCAATTTGAGCTATATCAAAAGCACTTTTAAATTTTGATGAAAACTCGCTAGAAGATAGACCATCAATAGTTCCTAATTCTTCTACACTACACTCTACCGATGCTTCAACTATGCAATCAGGAGTATAATTTGATAAAATTGACATTATTATTTCAATTTCTTTTTCTGAGTCTTGTAAAAGTTTAGACTTTAAAATTAGCTCTTTGAAAGCTTTTGATATTTTCTCTAAACATGAGTTAATAAAATTAGCGCCCATAGAATCAACTGTAATGAAATCTACTGATAATTGGAAATAATAATTTAAATCAAGTGATTTATCAATCAATATAATTCTATTAATTCCACCACCCCTAGCTCTCATTTTTTTTGTTATCTCATCTGTTGACTTGATTAAATCTAATTCATTATCACTTATCAACTTCTCAAGAGATTCTTTTCTTCCTTTGAATAAAAAATGTATTTGACCATTTTTTAGATTGTTGATTATATTAGATTTAAATCCTCCTCTTTCAAACCAAAATTTTGATGAGTTAGATAAAGCAGCGACAACAGAACTTTCTTCTGTAACGAGAGGAATACAATAATTTTTATTATTTATAAGAAAATTAGGAGATACAGAGTATGGTAAATAAAAATTTGAAATACTATTTTCTGAAAATGAATTATGTAAAGATTGAATTTCATTGTCATTATTTAAATATGAATTTAAAATTTTTTCATACTCACTGGATTCATTTAAAAAATTTGAACTAATCCAATTGATCTTATCTTCTCTAGAAAGTTTCGAAAAACCAATTATTTTTTCTGGCATAATTTTCTTTACTTTATGTAAATATAAGTGAAATCAATCTCAATTTAATCTAACTAATCAGCAACTATGGAAAAAGTAAAACTCTTTAATGGTGATGAAATAAATCAAAGGACAATTTTAGGTCATCCTTCAGGTCTTTTCACTCTTTTTTTTACGGAGATGTGGGAAAGATTTTCTTACTATGGTATGCGCGCAATACTTGTATTATTCCTTATATCATCTCTCGATAATGAAGGTTGGGGATGGGAAAGAAAAGACGCATTATTATTATATGCTTGGTATACTGGTCTTGTCTACATTACACCAATTTTTGGAGGTTTACTCGCAGATAAATTTCTTGGTTACAGAAAAGCAGTTGTTATTGGAGCCTTTTTGATGACTTTGGGTCATGCAGCTATGGCCTTAGAGGTATTTTATGATTTTTACTTATATGTTGGATTAAGTTTTTTGATCTTAGGGAATGGTTTTTTTAAGCCCAATATTAGTTCAATGGTTGGTCAGATGTATAAAGATCAAGGTAAGATAAAGGATGCAGCATATACAATTTTTTATATGGGTATCAACTCTGGTGCCTTTTTGGGTATTCTTTTGTGTGGTTATATAGGTGAAACAGTTAATTGGCATTATGGTTTTGGACTAGCAGGAATATTTATGTTGTTTGGAATGTTACAGTTTCATTATGGTCAGAAAATATTTGGTGATATTGGTTTATCTATAAATAAGATTAAAGACAAAGAAACGATTACTAATGAAGACAATAATGAACCTCCTAAGGTAATTAGTGATAGATTAATTGTAATTGGTATTTTCTCATTTGTAACAGTTTTCTTTTGGTGGGGTTTTGAGCAAGCGGGAGGTAGTATGACAATTTTTGCAAATGATTATACTAATAGAGATTTAGTTGGCACTGGTGCTTTAGTTTTTAAAATTATCAATTCATTATTGACAATTGTTCCAATGATTATTTTAACTATTATACTTTATCTTTTATTTAAAAATACATTTGAAAAATATGCTATTTCAAACCTATTTTTAGCTTCAAGTTTTGTGATTATTTGGGGTATTGTCATTTGGATGCTAAGTAGAGAATTTTCTCAAGATTCAACTGAAGTACCTGCATCATGGTTTGCTATTTTAAACTCATTCTTTATTATTGTATTTGCGCCTGTACTGTCAAAAGTATGGCAATCTAAATTTAATCCATCTGGCCCTATAAAATTTGGTATTGGTTTAATGCTTTTAGCCCTTGGATTCGGAATCCTTTCATATGGTTCAATTAATATACCATTAGGAGCAGCTACTGCTTCACAAAGTATGGTTTTTCTAATTTTAGCCTATTTATTCCATACACTTGGTGAGTTATGTGTTTCTCCTGTTGGACTTTCATACGTTAGTAAATTAGCACCACAAAAACTAGTTGGATTAATGTTTGGTGTTTGGTTCGTAGCAAACTTTATTGCAAACACTGCTGCAGGAATTACAGGTAGTTTTATAGATCCGATAGTTGAAGATTATGGTATGTCTGTCTTCTTTTTAATATTCACTATTTTACCAGCCTTTGTAGGATTATTGATGATACTAGCTAATAAGAAAATTGTTACTATGATGCATGGAATTGAATAATTAGTTATTTAGATTTAATTATTGAATTAGCTATATTATTTGATGTTTTATCTAAGGAAAGCATAGAATAAATCTTTGAATAATGTTTTTGCATTTCTAATCTTTTTTCACCATTTATAATTTCATTAAATTCATTGACTAACTCCTTTTCAGTTAATTGATTCTGAATTAGCTCTTGAACAACCTTTTGCTTTAAAATAATATTGACAAGAGAAATAAAATCAATTTTCACAAATGTCTTACCTATAAAATAGCTAATGAAACTTGTTTTATAACACACTATTTGTGGTACTTTAAAAAGAGCACATTCTAATGAAGCTGTACCACTAGTCACTATAGCAGCTTTAGAGTTAGCTAATAAATCGTAAGTTTGATTATAGACCACTCTTACACTCATTTCCTTTGCTATTTTATATAAACTTTTGTCTACATTTTTAACTCCTGCGATAACAAACTCATTTTTTGAAAAATGTTTTTTTAGAGTTAAAAAAATAGGCAACATAGACTTAATCTCTTGAGTTCTACTTCCAGGCAATAATGCTATTATATCTCTTTCTTTTGAGATATTATTGTTTTTAAAAAATTCATTATTTGGTTTAAAATCATCAACTTGCTCTATTAGAGGATGACCATAGTAAGTTGACTCCATTTTGTGTTTGTATTTGTAATATTCTTTTTCAAATGGAAATATAACATAAAGCTTATCTATACTATTCTTAATAGTTTTAATCCTACTCTCTTTCCATGCCCATATTTGAGGACTTATATAATAGTAGTTTTTAAATCCATTTTTTTTTGCCCACTTACTAATTACTAGATTAAAACCAGGATAATCAATATAAATAATTCTATCAGGCCAAAATTCATTAATATCTTTTTTGCAAAACTCTATATTTTTCCAAATAGTTAAAATGTTTTTTAGTACTTCGTAAAATCCCATAAAAGCAAGTTCTTTTATGTGCTTTACATTAACACCACCACTTTGAATCATTTTATCTCCACCCCAAAATCTGATATTTGCTTCTTTATCAATTAATTTGATTTCATCAATTAATCTAGAACCATACAAATCTCCTGATGCTTCTCCAGCTATTATGTAATATTTCATTTAAAATTCCATTCATTTAGATTTTGAATGGCATGGTGAGCAGTTAGATCAAATTTAACAGGTACAATAGATATATAATTTTGATTTAAAGCCCACTCATCAGTGTCTTCACCTTTATCTCTATTTACAAATTTTCCAGTTAACCAATAATATTCTTGTCCTAATGGATTTTTTCTTTTATCAAATTCCTCATCCCAAAATGCTTTAGCCTGTCTACATACTTTAACTCCTTTAATTTTAACTTTTTCAACAGATGGTATATTAACATTAAGCACAACTCCATTTGGAATTCCGTTTTTTAAAGCAGTAAGAGTAATTTTTTTTATATAATCTTTAGATTCTTCAAAATTAGCATTCCATTTATAATCAAGAAGAGAAAAACCAATAGCAGGCACACCTTCTATTCCAGCTTCAATAGCTGCACTCATCGTCCCTGAATAAATCACATTAATTGATGAATTAGAACCATGGTTGATTCCTGACAGAATAATATCTGGCTTTTTAATCATCAACTTATTTAAAGCTAATTTCACACAATCTACAGGGGTACCAGTACAAGAAAATTTAGTTAAATAATCAGACTTCAACAATAATTTAACTCCAATTGGTTTTTCTAATGAAATAGCATGGCTTTTACCAGATTGCGGACTATTAGGAGCAACTACAAATACATCTCCAAAATTTTGGGCAATTTCAACAAGAGCAGTAATTCCTTTAGAATTTACACCATCATCATTAGTAACAAGAATAAGTGGTCGAGACATTATTAAATATTATTTAACACAAATTTATCAAAACAATCGATTGAACTTATTAATTTCGCATTTAGTATGAAAAAAATAAAACCAGTCAAAAAAAAATACTCTGCAAAAACTATTGCTTTTTTCTTAAATCTATTTCCACCTTTACTTTTTAACAGAATTGTAATTAAAAAAGTAAATGATAAATTTTCTGACTTAATCATAGTAATAAAGTATTCAAGGATGAATAGAAATATTCAGAAATCAATTTTTGGTGGAACTATTTTTAGTGCATTTGACCCTTTCTTTGCTATAATGTATTGGCAAGCATTTTCTAGATTAAATATTCCAATGGAGGTATGGGTTAAGAGTGCTGAAATCAAATATTTAAAACCTGCAAAAACGGACCTATCTATTAATTTTAAAATTGAAGACAGTGATATTCAAAACGCAATAGATCATTTAAAACAAAATTATAAATACGAAGTTTACCATAATATAACTGCTTACGATAAAACAGGAGAAACTTACGCTGAGGCAAGAATACAGATATACATAAGAAACTCTAATGAA
>ENA-ORDA01003549-ORDA01003549.1-marine-metagenome-genome-assembly--contig:-NODE-3549-length-10818-cov-2.858021_pt1 | contig 10818 bp, 8 predicted proteins | sample MGYA00237778_ERZ508506 | MGnify/ENA primary metagenome ERZ508506 (study PRJEB26177, sample SAMN06267891) | marine metagenome | isolation source: Monterey Bay, California, USA | place: Pacific...
AAATAACCGTACAAGATTTGTTGGTGTGCAAGGCTTGATGAAACAAAAATTGGCAGAAGGTGATTCAGACACAGCGCTGAAATTGGCTGAAAAAGCCTTTGCTTTGTGTCCAACCCATACTTCCACGCTTGAAACACTGTTTACGCTTCAAACGGAAAAACAGGAATGGTCAGGTGCGCGCAAAACCTTAGAAGCCAAGATCAAAGCCCACATGTTGCCTCGCGATGTAGGTCGCCGACGCGAATCGGTCCTGTTGCTTGCCGAGGCCCGACGTCTATTAGATGATGGTAAAATTTCATTAGGGAAAGCGGCTGCCTTACAGTCTAACACTCTTTCTCCCAGTTTGATTCCATCTGCCGTTTTGGCTGCTGAAATGCGTGTGCTCGACAACAACAAACGCGCTGCTAGCAAGGTTCTGAAAAAAGCGTGGAGCAGCATCCCGCATCCTGATCTTGCTCGTACGTTTGCGCACATTGAACCTGATGAGTCACCTGCAGTACGATTGAAACGCTTTAATCAACTGCTTCGTGTGCGCCCCGACGATCCAGAATCACGAATGTCACAAGCTGAGCTATTACTAAGTGTTGAGGATTTTCCAGGTGCGCGACGTTCAATTGGTTCCCTTGCCGAAGACGAACCAACCGCTCGTTCGCTGGTTATAATGGCCGCAATTGAAAAAGGCGAAGGTGCAGATGATGTCGTCGTCCGTGGCTGGTTGACGAAAGCCCTGTCCGCATCGCGCGGTCCCCAGTGGATATGTGATAGTTGTAACAAAATCCACACAACTTGGGCGCCGAAATGTGACAACTGTGCTGGCTTTGATACTATGGATTGGACAACGCCACCAGCAAGTGATGATCTGGCGGTAAATCCAGCTATACTACCCTTGATGACTGGCTTATTAGATGCGGTTCCAGACGTGCTTACTCATGAAGAAACCGCAAAATAGCTTCGTTTATCTGTCTGGAGTGCGTCGTTACCAGCCCATGACCCGCTCCTTTAATTTTAACGATTTGCGCAGTGTTGTTTACTTCGCTTAGGAGTTTGGCGGTGTTTTGTGGGATTACACTATCTTCTTCGCCAAATATTGCCAAAATTGATACATTACGTTCTTTCAAAATTCGATGTGCATCCCGCATATCTGTGTAAATTGTATGCCGTATACTGCTAAGAACCGCAGAAAAGTACCCTGCATATTTTGTTTCACGGAGTTGTAATGCAACCATTTTTGAGTCTACACCTTCCGCTAAAGCTGCTTTTTTCGCTCCACGGTGCATGATCCAGCCACCGAATACGAACATTGCTAGATTTCCTGCTAATGGCCACCGCGCCATCCAATTTGGTTGTCCTTTTAAAAATCCAATTGGCGCAATCAATACCAGTTTACAAATTTGATCTCGCCTTAAAGAAGTAAACTTGGTCACAACGCCACCGCCCATAGAGTAGCCAAGCAAATGATAGCTTTTACGAACTTGCAACGTTTTCATAATCTCATCTAATTCACTGATAAAGAACTCTAGATCTTGCCGCTTACTGGGTCTATCGGAATACCCACGACCAAAATGATCAAATGTTAAAACTCGATACCCAGCCCGTACTAGTGCAGGGATCTGATCCCGCCAAATAAAACTTGGCGTGGTCAATCCATGCACCAAGACAATTATTGGCCCCTCCAAAGGACCATGCCACTGATAATGAATTAGGCCATCTGTAACTCTGATGAATGCACCTGGCGCTCTAGCACGTATTTTCGCATTCATTGGTTGTCGCGTGAAACACGCGCCTATTAAAGCCAGTGCGAGTGTCGAAAGAATAAGCCAAGCTGGGCTAAAATTCATGTGCCACAAAACGTCTGATGTACAATTTGATCCCCAGTGGGCGGATTTTCATATTCGTCCGCATTATCCCGTGCTTCAAATGGTTTTTCTAAAAGTGACATTAGCATTTCAAATGGTGTAAAATCACCTGCTAAAGCACTTAGAATTACTTCCTCTACCCTATGATTTCGAGGAATGTATATAGGGTTAACTGCTTTCATTCCTTCTAACAGAGCGGGATCATGCAAGACGCGCCATGTGCTGAGCCATTCCAGCGCAGGATCTGGTGTCACAAAAAGTGAAGAAAAGCCATCATAGTGCCCACCCTCCGCAATTCGTGTCAATTCTGTAAAGAACAGCGTGAAATCACATTCGTGATCTGACATAAACTTAAATGTGGAGTGCGTAAACGCTGTGTTCACAGGGATCCCTAGCTTGGACGCGATCCCAAGATGCAAGGCATTATTAAAAATCACTGAAAATTTTTCGACCGTGCTCTCTGCCAGATTGACCGCGGTGTCCTTATCTTTACTTATTATTGGCAACAACGCCTCCGCAAAACGAGAGATATTCCAAGCTCCAACATTGGGTTGATTTATCCACGCATATCGCCCGTTCTGATCAATCGAACTGAACACTTTATTTGGGTGAAAATTGTCTATAAATGCGCAGGGTCCGTAATCAATTGTCTCTCCTGCGATTTGCACATTATCTGTGTTCATCACCCCATGAATGAATCCCAAACACATCCATTGCGCGATGAGCTTGGCATAACGTTCCATCATCATCTTGAGCATTTCAAGGGGTGGGTTTTCCGTCTCCTGCGCGCTGGGATAATGGCGATTTATCACATAATCTGTCAGTATACGTAAATTTTTGGTGTCTTGCTGAGCAAAGAAATACTGAAACGTCCCAACCCGAACATGGCTTTGTGCTACACGTGTTAGAACAGCTCCTGGCACCCCAGTTTCCCGCTGTACTCTTTCGCCTGTAGATACTGCCGCCAGTGCCTGCGTTGTTGGCACACCTACTGCGCTCATAAACTCGCTAACAATATATTCTCGCAAAACGGGCCCCAGTGCTGCCTTTCCATCACCGTTTCGCGAAAATGGGGTCCTGCCAGACCCTTTTAGTTGCACATCATGGCGCAACCCATCAGGCCCGATAATTTCGCCTAATAAATGCGCACGACCGTCGCCTAACTGTGGTGACCAACCACCAAATTGGTGTCCTGCATAAGCCATGGCCAACGGTTCAGATCCATCCGCAACTGCTGCTCCTGATAACATCGCAATTCCTGCATCAGATGCCAACCATTCTGCATTTAGTCCAATTTCACGTGCTAACCGTGAATTTAACTTAATCAGTTTTGGACTCGGTGCCGGGTCAGGATCTATCCTTTTAAAAAAACTGTCAGGCAGCCGCGCATATGTGTTGTCGAATGTGATCATTTTTTCCATACTTGCAAAATATATTTTGATGTCATCAAATCTAAATGTGCCCCGCCACCATTTTTGAATAATGTGATTTCACCGTCGGATTGCCTTTTAGCTGTCTTTGCAACCAAATCATATAATTCGCCTTGAATTGCTTTGGCACTGAATGCGCCATTTTCTATTGGAATCTTTAGCTCGCCAATATGTCTAATTGTTGTCGCACGACTGTCGACAAATACACGGGCACGGTTAAGTGCCGCATCATCGACTTCTCGCATATCAGGGCGATAGGCTCCAATCAGGTCTACGTGTTGTCCTGCCTGCAGCCATTCTCCGCATATCACAGGTTCTGTGCTCATAGTTGCGCAAGATATGATATCTGCCTGCAAAACAGCTTTTTTAAGGTTTTTTACGGCTGAAATTTCATGGGATTTAGATCCTAAGTGTGCCAATTTAACCGCTTTTGAATGTGTGCGGTTCCAGACCAAGAAAGCTACGTCAGGAAAAGCGTGAGAATATGCTGAGATGAGGTTTTTTGCAACTGTTCCAGCGCCTACTATCAGCACAACTTTACTGTCAGGTCGTGCTAGGATCTTGGCTCCCAGCAAACTGTCCCCAGCTGTTTTCCATTTTGTCACTAGATGAAAATCAATTACTGCCTCCAGAGTGCCATGCGTGTCGTCAAACACCATTACCCCACCGTGGATCATTGGCTTGCCTTTGGCGACATTCTCAGGGATCACTGTTGCTGATTTTACCGCAACGCCTAGCCCATCGATCCACGCTGCACGGCTTAATAAGGTGTCATCTCCACGATACGCAAACCCATCTGTAATGCTTGCCTTGGCGAGCTTGTGACCATCGCGCAATGCGTTTGTGACACCCTCCCATGTTAGGTGGCTATCCATTTCCTCAAATCCAATAAAGGGAACGCTCATTTTAATAAACCTTCCGCTTTTAACCGCTTGATCCAGCCGCTAGGACCGTCAAATAGATGCACATTCCATCCACGCGCCGCCGCTGTATTAAGGTTTTCGTGCCGATCGTCCGTAAACAACAACGCCTGTGGCTCAATACCGCTTTCCTGTTCCAAAATCTCAAATATCCGTGGCTCTGGCTTCACTTCTCCAAGATACCCTGAAATATACCGCTGATCGAATTCCTTTAAAAACGGATATACTGTTTCCGCATACTCAAAGGTTTGAATACCGAAATTAGATAAAGCAAATACGGTTATAGAATTAGCTCGCAACTTTCGTAAAGTATCAACAGACGGTTCAATCGCCGGTGATGCCATATCCAGCCAGCGATCATACCAAAGCTGTATCATTTTGTAGTATTCAGGATAGTCCTCCGCTGCGCTATCAACGGTGTCTTTCCAGTTTGCTCCACGATCAATCAAATCGTTCATTCTATGTAAGTCAATAGTTTCAAACATTTTTTTACATTCAACTGCTGGCATAATTGTTTCATAAAACCGCTCTGGTTGCCATTCAATGAGCACGTTTCCAATGTCAAAGACAACAGCTTCAATCTTGCTGAGCAAACCGTACCTCTCGTTCTAGAATATCTAAAAACCGTGACCGGTCAGCTTTGCTGAACGGTTTGCCCCCGCCCTGCCGAAATGGATCTGCCGCACGCAAATCTTGCATTAAATCCCGGGTTGCCAATCGATTACCGATGTTGCTTTTAGTGAACACCTCACCATTGTGTTGTATCACGCGCGCGTCCATTTCTAGGCACTTGGCTGCTAGTGGAATGTCTCCAGTTATCACTACATCCCCCCGCTTACACCGATTTGCAATCCACATATCTGCCACGTCTGGCCCGTCGTCGACCACCACAGTTTCCACAAGTGGATGAGGGTTTGGCCTGACTCCGCCATTTGATACTACAAATACCTGAATATGATGACGATCTGCCACGCGAAGGGTCTCTCCCTTCACAGGGCAGGCGTCCGCATCGATGAAAACGCGTGTCATTTACCCACCTTTAGTTTCCTCATTTGAAGTATTGTAGGTTTTTCCACAGTTGGAAAATCGTTAATAATTTGATCAAAATGGTTCATGCATCACGCTCCATAGAGTGCATCAGCATGAAACGCCATGTGGTCTTTCATGAACGAGGCCACAAAGAAATAGCTGTGATCATAGCCCGCCTGCATCCGAAACGTCCCTTGCTGCCGTTTAGCTGCCATCGCCTCGGATAGCGCCTCCGGCTTTAAAAAATCGAGGAATTGATCATTTACTCCCTGGTCCACTAAAATGTGGTTTGGGTGTCCATACTCGCGCATCATCCACGTCGCATCATGGCTCACCCATTTACTTTCATCATCGCCAAGATAAGCGCTCAGCTGTTTGCGTCCCCAATCTGTCACGGTGGGGTTCGCAATTGGCGCGAATGCCGACGTAGACACATACTGATCAGGTCGCGCCATCGCTATAGTCAACGCGCCATGGCCACCCATGGAATGACCTGTGATTGCCTGTGCGTCCTCTGCGATATCAAACTCTTTAAACAGTAGCGATGGCAGTTCATCTGCCACATAGGTCAACATTTTATAATGTGGTTCCCAGGGATCCTCTGTTGCATCCACATAAAATCCAGCCCCCATGCCAAGATCGTATGCTTTGTCATCCGCCACACCGTCACCTCGGGGCGAGGTATCGGGAAACACAACGGCCACGCCGTATTCAGCGGCCCACTGTTGGGCACCTGCTTTTGTCATAGCATTTTCATGTGTGCAGGTCAGCCCTGAGAGATACCAGACAACAGGTACCTCCTGAACCTTTGCCTGGGGTGGCATATACACCCCAAATGTCATGTCACAGGCACAAATATCAGATTTATGGGTGTATACACCCTGCGTACCTTCAAAACAACGATTTTCAGAAACAGTTCTCATGGTCAACCCCTTTGGATTTTCATGTAACCGTAATCAAGCGAGCGCGTCTTCTCAATCATTAGTAAGTGTTTATTGTCTAAAAAAACCGTTATAATTTCTTAGAGCCATTTTTGATCTTGGTTATTTCAGGCGCACTGGCAGTATCATGAGGATATCCAACTGTAATGATCATTGTTGCCCTATTACTCTCAGGTCGCATACACATCTGAGCTAAGAACTTCATTAGGTTCGGTGTGTGAGCCAGCCCTGCCGTATGCAGTGCTGTGATTGGTATGCTCGTCACAATTCTCATACTTTTCAGAAAAATAGTAATTTTTGAACTGCACCCCTGCACCAGTCATCCCATAACGTTGTGCAAAAACGATGATCAGCCACGGTGCATCTATTAAGTGTAGTTTGTGTTTGTCCGTTCCAATTGGCTCTAATGCTCGCAGCCACTCTGCCCCCACCCGTTCTTTCATATCTGAATTCTGAATAGCAACAAAATGCTAACGCTGATGGTTTGCTCCTCTTGGCGCAGTTCCTACCGCCATAATGCAACTTTCAATCATACTTAATCCAACCGTTTGATCTGAATATTACCGCACTGTATTACTTTTGCGGATTTGTTTCGTGAACTATAATACTTCAATTTGATCTTTATCTATTTTGCCATCATGTCGCGTTTGTTAGATTTAAAAATTGGAGCTTTTAAATAAAAAAAGTGGCCCGTTGTGGGCCACCTTAAAATCCAAATTAATTTAGATTAAAATTCTACTACGGCTCGAATGCTTTTGCCTTCGTGCATTAAGTCGAATCCATGGTTAATATCTTCTAGTTTCAGTTTATGAGTGATCATTGGGTCAATTTCAATTTTACCTTCCATGTACCAATCTACGATTTTTGGTACATCAGTACGACCAGAAGCTCCGCCAAATGCTGTTCCGCGCCATGTTCGACCTGTAACTAATTGGAACGGTCGCGTTGAAATTTCTGCGCCCGCAGGGGCCACACCGATGATGATACTTTCGCCCCAACCTTTATGTGCAGACTCAAGCGCTTGACGCATTACGCTTACATTACCTGTTGCATCAAATGTATAATCAGCGCCGCCACCGGTAAGATCTACTAAGTGTTGAACAATGTCACCTTCTATTTCAGATGGATTCACAAAATCAGTCATTCCAAAATGTTTGGCCATTGTTACCTTACTGGGGTTCAAGTCGACACCAACAATCTGATCGGCACCTGCAAGGCGCAGTCCTTGGATCACGTTTAAACCGATGCCGCCCAAACCAAATACAATTCCGCGCGACCCAATTTCGACTTTGGCTGTGTTTATTACTGCGCCAATGCCTGTTGTTACCCCGCACCCAATGTAACAAATTTTATCAAACGGTGCATCTTTTCGTACTTTTGCAAGTGCAATTTCAGGCACGACAGTGTGGTTCGCAAAAGTTGAACAGCCCATATAGTGATGGATTGGCGTGCCATCCAGCATTGAAAATCGTGTTGAGCCGTCGGGCAATAAACCGGCACCCTGTGTGGATCGAATTTTCTGACACAGGTTTGTTTTTGGGTTCAAACAATACTCGCATTCACGACACTCTGGCGTGTAAAGTGGAATTACATGATCACCTACTTCTAGCGTCGTTACGTCTTCACCCACTTCGATCACAATACCTGCGCCTTCATGGCCTAGAATAGCTGGAAAAATACCTTCGGGATCATCGCCCGAACGGGTAAACTCGTCTGTGTGACAAAGGCCCGTAGCTTTAACTTCAATTAAAACCTCACCTGCTTTTGGGTGTTCAAGGTTCACTTCCATAATCTCAAGCGGTTTGCCTGCTTCAAGTGCGACAGCTGCGCGGGTTCTCATATGATCTCTCCCAGATAGAATTCTCAGGTTACCGTGCAAAAATTCACACGGTTTGACAAACGATTTCCACAGTTGGACTTAGACTAAAGGCTGAAGAGGTAGTAGGAACTTATCAATATTTTGTAACTATTGGTTGCAGCCTGTTTTTGCCATCCTGTAAGGCAGTGAAGGGTTAAAGCGCATCAACAAAATAACTTCCTTTTGTCGGTATAGATCCAAATATTTTTTAATATTAGCAGCTAATCTTTTTTTACTACGTCTTCAATTTGCCCATTTGGCGGTGTCAGGAGGGGTCGCAACAACGCCAGTGGATGCGCCCGCAAAGTCAACTGCATGGATACGTAATCTTCTACTACCTGCTCTCCTTCGGACATTTTGGGCAGGGTGATCGGTAGTTCTACTGACCCCTCACCTTCCAACTCATTTTTAAATAATGGTAGCGGTTTTTCCCCCTTCACGGCTTTCGCGTGCCATAGCGCTTCACGTCGATTATCATTCACACTCGCAAAGGCATCGGCTTCAGCTAGAGTCTCCAATACGTGTGGTGGTGTTCCAGCACGGCGCCACATATCTTCAACTTCAGTATAGCCATTTCCACGTGCAGCACAGATCCACCTTACCTCTTCCTCACACATATTTTTGATTTGCCGAAACCCCAACCGGAGCGCCAATCCCCCGCGCCCATCAGGCTCGATTACATTATCCCAATAGCTGGCGTTGACACAAACAGGACGTACTTCGACGTCATGTTCCCTCGCATCGCGCACAATCTGTGCAGGTGCGTAAAATCCCATGGGCTGGCTGTTCAACAATGCGCAGGTAAAGATTGCTGTGTGATGACATTTTAACCAAGCGGATGCATAGACTAACAGGGCAAAACTTGCTGCATGACTTTCGGGAAAGCCATAAGATCCAAATCCTTCAATTTGGCTAAAACACTGTGCTGAAAATTTTTCATCATAGCCGTTTTGGATCATGCCTTTCATAAATAATTCTTGAAATTCGGACACATTCCCATGCTTTTTAAATGTTGCTAGAGACCGTCGCAGTCTATCTGCCTGCTCAGGCGTGAACCCTGCACCAATAATTGCAATTTGCATCGCTTGTTCTTGAAATAGTGGCACACCAAGGGTTTTACCTAATACCTCACCCAGTGCATCTGATGGGAAAGAGACCTCTTCTTCTCCCCGTCGTCGCCGAATAAATGGATGTACCATATCGCCTTGGATTGGCCCCGGCCGAATAATTGCTACCTCAATCACCAGGTCATAAAATGTGCGTGGTCGCATTCGTGGAAGAAAGTTCATTTGCGCCCGGCTTTCTACCTGAAACACACCCAAACTGTCCGCCTCGCACAGCATGTCATACACCTTCGGATCCTCGGGTGGCAGTGTCGCCAGCGTATAGTCTATGCCATAATGATTTTGAATTAAATCAAAGGCTTTGCGGATACAGGTCAACATCCCAAGTGACAGAACATCCACTTTCAAAATCCCTAGCGCATTGATATCATCTTTGTCCCAACATATCATAGTTCTTCCCTGCATCGCGGTGTTTTCAATCGGGATAAGTTCATCAAGTCGCCCTTCAGTCATGATGAACCCACCCACGTGTTGTGACAGGTGACGTGGAAACCCTTCTATCTGGTTTATTAGTTCTAACGTTTGCTTCAAACGTGGCTCATTTGGATCAATCCCCAACTCGCGCAACTGTCCCTCTTGCATCCCGCTCGCTCCCCAGCCCCACAACTGGCTAGACAACGCTGAAATTGTATCACCTGATAGACCCATGGCCTGACCAACCTCGCGAATTGCGCGTTTTCCGCGGTAATGAACTACCGTGGCACATAACCCTGCGCGATGACGGCCATAGCGTTCATAGATGTACTGGATCACCTCCTCGCGTCGTTCGTGTTCAAAATCTACGTCAATGTCGGGGGGCTCATCACGAGCCTCAGATACAAACCTTTCAAACACCATTGTACCCACTTCAGGTGAGACAGATGTGATGCCTAGTGCAAAACATACTACTGAATTTGCTGCTGACCCACGCCCTTGGCACAGGATGCCACGCTCACGGGCGAAATCTACAACGTCACTAACTGTTAGGAAATAGGGTGCATAACCAAGTTTGCTGATTAACGCTAATTCGTGATTTACCATTTTCATCACCTTATTGGTTGGCCCCTCAGGATAACGCCATTTCAGACCTTTGAATGCCAGCCGTTCCAACCGTTCTTGGGGCGCTTCACCCACAGAAATTTCAGAAGGATATTCGTATTTCAATTCATCGAGTGAAAAAGTACATCGTGCTGCAATATGTCCACTATGATGCACTGCATCTTCGTGTCCTTTGAACATATGCATCATTTGAGCTTCATTGCGCATGTGCCGCTCTGCATTTGACAACGCCTTGTATCCGATATCATCAATTTGCAATCCTTCACGCACGCAGGTGAGTACATCGCTCAGCCGTCTGCGAGACCCCCGATGCATCACAGGTGTGGCTGATGCGACAGTGGAAATATTTAGACTACTTGCAATCGTACTCAGTTGATTAAAATGGGCTGTATCCTGTCCGTCATATTTGGGTGACAGAACCAATGAGACAGCCGTTCCAAAGCTACGTATCAGTTGTTTTGCGCGCTGCTCCCACTTATGAGTACTGCATGATATTGCAACGTCCGCGGGAGCGTGTAGCAGTAACTCCATTCCATGACCAAATTCCAGAATATCATCAAACTGCAGCCAACAGTTCCCTTTATCTGCACGCCCTTTGGCCACTGTTAATATTCTACAAATT
>ENA-ORDA01003550-ORDA01003550.1-marine-metagenome-genome-assembly--contig:-NODE-3550-length-10817-cov-8.194134_pt1 | contig 10817 bp, 13 predicted proteins | sample MGYA00237778_ERZ508506 | MGnify/ENA primary metagenome ERZ508506 (study PRJEB26177, sample SAMN06267891) | marine metagenome | isolation source: Monterey Bay, California, USA | place: Pacific...
ATTTCTTTTTAATCCTGGAGAAGAAGAGTTTTTGTTATATAAAATTTAGCTATGGAAATAATAAATAATTTTTCTGAAATATTTTTTTCAGTCTGGAAGCAAGGAATTCTTGGTGTTGATATTTTTCAAATATTAATTGGTATAGGAATATTTTTTATTTTCTTAGTTTTTAGAGGACTAATTAGCAAGCTCATTATAAAAAAATTAGAAATAATCTCCAAAAGAACAACCAATAAATTAGATGATACTTTTGTTCATGCCTTAGTTGGACCTGCAAGATTTTTACCAATTGTTCTTGGATTTTTTATTGCAAGTTATTACATGACTTTTTCAACTGAAGGCCGAGAGGTTGTAGACACTATTAATAGAACTTTAATAACTATTTTAATTTTTTGGGTCATTCATCAAATCATTGAACCTATTTCTTATATTTTAAGTGGATTAGATAAGCTTTTAACTAGGGAATTAATTGGATGGATTATTAAATCTCTAAAAATTTTAATTTTTATATTAGGATTAGCAGCAGTTTTAGAATTATGGGGGATAAAAATTGGTCCAATTATTGCTGGACTTGGATTGTTTGGTGTAGCTGTTGCATTAGGTGCTCAAGATTTATTTAAGAATTTAATTTCAGGAATTTTAGTATTAGTTGAGAAAAGATTTAAGATAGGTGATTGGATTGCTGTTGAGGGCATCATAGAAGGGATTGTTGAAAAGATTGGATTTAGATCAACAACAATTAGAAAATTTGATAAGTCACTAGCGATTATTCCAAATTTTCAATTTGCAGAAAATGCTGTTGTAAATGTAAGTGAAACCTCTAATTGGTTGATAAGTTGGATAATTACTCTTCAGTATGACACAACAGTTGATCAGTTAAAGACAGTTAGAAATGAAATTGAAGCATACATTAATAAAAGTGATGACTTTGATATAAATGTTGGTGTTGCAGTTAGAATTGATAAATTTTCTGATAGCTCTATTGATATGTATGTTCGATGTTTTACAAAAACTAACAGTTGGAATGAAATGCTTTCTGTTAAGGAAAGACTTGCAATTGAAATTAAGCAAATCGTAGAAAAAAATAAAGCAGCATTTGCTTTTCCAAGTCAGTCGATTTATATCGAGAAAAAATGATAGCAATTTTCTATTTAGTTTTACAAATTTTAAAACTGTATTCTTATGTCGTCATAGCAAATGTTTTAATAAGTTGGCTGATTGCTTTTAATGTTCTGAATACTCAAAATAGATTTGTTTATTCAATTTTAGAAATGACATATCGATTAACAGACCCAATTTTATATAGAATTAGACGTTTTATGCCAAACTTGGGCTCTTTAGACATATCACCGATAATTCTTCTACTATTGATTTGGTTTATTGAAATGTGTATGAAGCTGTACATCGCACCAATGATTTTTTAAGGAAGTAAAATGATTTTAATAGACGGAAAAAAAGCTGCAGCAGAACTTAGAGAAGAGCTTAAACAAGAAGTTGCTGAGTTAAAAACTAAATACAATAAGGTTCCAGGTTTAACAGTAATTTTAATTGGGGATATGGCACCTAGTCAAATTTATGTTCGTAATAAAGAAAAATCAGCAAATGAAGTTGGCTTAAAATCTGAGGTTATTAGATATCCAGATACAGTTGAAGAAAAAACAATTTTAGAAAAAATTGAAGAATTAAATAAAGATGAAACTATTTCAGGAATTTTAGTTCAACTTCCGCTTCCAAAACATATTGATAAACAAAAAGTTATAGAAACAATTGCTCCATCAAAAGATGTGGATGGTTTTCATCCAATGAACGTAGGAAACTTATCCTCAGGTTATGAAAGTTCGGTACCTTGTACTCCGCTTGGATGTTATTTAATGATTAAAAAAATTGAACCAAACCTAAGTGGTAAAAAAGCAGTTATAGTTGGAAGATCTAATTTAAACGGCAAACCAATGACCCAACTTCTTTTGAAAGAAAATTGTACTGTTACAATTACGCATTCAAGAACAAAAGATTTAAAAGCTGAATGTTTAGAAGCAGACATTATAGTTGCGGCCGTGGGTATTCCAGAACTTGTAAAAGGGGATTGGGTTAAAAAAGATGCGATTGTAATTGATGTTGGAATCAACAAAACAGAAAATGGTTTAGTTGGTGATGTTGCATTTGATGAGGTTTCAAAAGTTGCTAAGGCACTTACACCTGTTCCAGGTGGAGTAGGACCTATGACAATTGCTTGTTTATTAAAAAACACAATAGATTGTTTTAAAAGATCACAAAAATAAACGCTTTTTCGATAACAAGTTTTATTGTCTCAAATCGATAAAACTTAATTAATTTCTTTTTTTATTTGATAAAGTTTTCTAATGAAAAAACCTCCCTATGAATATCGAATTGGATTAATAATGATATTACTAACTGCTGTTCCAATAGGTGCAACTCAGTTAGGTTGGTATTTATATGGAAAACAAGTTGGTTTTGATTTTGGTATGATAGCTGGAACTTTCTCTGTAATTTTAGCAGGGTACCTTATGTATCAAAAAGGTTGGCGTGATGAGGACGAAGATTAACTTATGGAAAAGATAATATTTTTTGGATTGGCACTACCCATACTTGGCTTTGTAATTTATTTAGGTGGAACTGCAATTATGAAAGGCTTTAAAGCAAAAGTTGAGAATAGACCTGAAAAATCTGAGGAAGAACAAATAAAAGATCAGCAACCAAATGGTGATAATCTTAGTGATGAGATCACAAAGTTAAATGAATTACTTAAGAGCGGTGTATTAACACAAGAAGAGTTCGAAAAGGCAAAAAAAAAACTATTAAATGATTAATCTTTTTAATCATGCTTGAAGGATTTAAAAAAAAATTCATAAAAGTAAATAAAGGAAAGATTTTTTGCAGAATTAAAGGTAATGGCCCCCCATTACTCCTGCTTCACGGATATCCCCAAACCCATGTCATGTGGCACAAAACTGCACCAGAATTAAGTAAAAATTTTACAGTAGTAGTTGCTGACTTAAGAGGGTATGGAAATAGTTTAGTTTTACCTGGGGACAAAAAACATATTAATTATTCAAAAAGAGAAATGGCTAAAGATATGGTTCAGCTAATGAATAAATTAAATTTTAAAAAATTTTTTCTTGCTGGTCATGATCGAGGTGGGAGAGTTGCACATAGGATGGCAAGAGATTTTAAAAATAAAATTTTAGCTTTATGTGTTTTAGACATTTGCCCAACTCTAGATATGTATGAAACTACAGATAGAAAATTTGCAAAAGCTTACTTCCATTGGTTTTTTTTGATCCAACCATCTTGGTTACCAGAAAGAATGATAATGAGTGATCCAAAAAAATGGATGAAAAGTTGTTTACATAAATGGTCTGGTAAGCATAAGTTTGGTAAAGCTGAGGAGGCTTATCTTAGATCATTTAAACAAAAAAAAAGAATTCATGCTTCATGTGAGGATTATAGAGCTTCAGACACAATAGACTTAGAGCACGATAAAAAAGATAAAAATAAAAAACTTAATATCCCAATTCAAGTTTTGTGGGGCAAAAATGGAGTTATTGGTAAACAATTTGATTCAATAAAAATTTGGCAGAAATATTCAAGCAAAAAAGTTATTGGAAAAGCTATAGACTCTGGACATTTTATTCCTGAACAAAATCCACAACAAACAATTGTTCAATTAAGAAATTTTTTTCTCAAACAAATTAAAAACTAATCTTTAAGAATTGATTTTAAAGAGTTTATTTCTCCAATTTTAAATGTAATTGCATCTTTTTTTTTAAAACTAAATTTTTCTGCATTTTCTTTAAATCGAATGGGAGGCTCCATTATGGGCTCTAGAGACAAAACAAAAGTTCCCCAATGCATTCCTAATACTTTTTTGCTTCTTAAATCTTGAGCAACATTAAGGGCTTCTTCAGGAGTGGTGTGATAAATAGATTTGTCAAACATTGGTCTAAAATCATAGGCGCCAATATTAATCATTGTAATATCAATTGGACCATATTTTTCGCCAATTTCTTTATAAATATTTCCATAACCCGTGTCACATGCAAATAAAATTTTTATATTCTTATATTGAATTAAAAAATTACCCCATAAAGTTTTGTTAGTATCAGTTAGAGTTCTTTTCGACCAATGTACTGCTGGCAAGAAAGTTATTTTTAAATGATTATTAATTTTAATTTCCTCATACCAATCCATTTCATTTACATCTTTGTATTTTTTAAAATATTTTCCTAGTTTTAGAGGAACCAAAACTTTTGCATCCTTATAAGGAAAATTCCGAATTGTAGACATATCTTGGTGATCATAGTGATTATGAGTTAATAGAAATATATCTGTTTTTGGAATTTCATTAAGTTTTAAAGCCGGTTCAGTAAATCTTTTTGGTCCAAAAATTAATGGTCCTGCATTTTTTGAAAATACAGGATCAGTTATTATTGTCATATTTCCTAATTTAATTAAATAAGTGGCATGACCAATCCATGCAATATAATCATCATCTTTAAATTTCTGTAAGTTTTCTTTAACAATTTTTTTATCGATTACATGATCTTTTGGAAAAGTAATATCAATTTTCTTTTTTTCTTTAATAAATGTTCTGTAGGAAAATCTTACATCATTTACTCTAACTGGAGATCCTTCAGGATTCCTAAAGGTTCCATCTGGAAGATGGTGGTAAGGTTTTTTTTCCATATCTATAATTAATTATTTTTTTCCATTAACCATAATTTATCTCCTGCTAGAAAATAAATTTTTCCGTTGTTTGGATGTACTTGAATATCTCTAATTCTTCCTATTTTATTTTTAAAAATAACTTCTTCACTTATATTAGATATATTATTAAAAATTATTTTTCTTAAGGATTTATCTTTAAGTGAGGTTATTAAAGCATGACCATTCCATTCTTTAAACTCATTTCCTTTATAAATAGTTATTGCACTGGTAGCAATTGAGGGCACCCAGTATTGAATAGCTTTAGTAAAGCCAGGTTTCCATTTTGGTCCAATTTTAGTACCTGAATAGTTCTTCCCACCCCATCCTAATATCTTCCAACCATAGTTTTCACCCTTTTTTGCTTCACCAAACCAGTCACCACCTCTTGCTCCATGGTTACTTAAATAAATTTTTTCATCATAAGGAGATAGTGCTAATCCCTGTGGGTTTCTAACACCTATTTGATAAATTTCTGGTAACCAATCTGATTTACCCTCAAACTTTGGATTATCTTTTGGAATACTACCGTCAGTATAAATTCTTATAATGCTACCAGGGTGTTTTGTAGGATCTTGTGCAATCATTCCCATTCCTCTTTCACCAGCCGAAGCATAAAGATATTCACCTTTTATCGCTAATCTAGAGCCAAAATGATAGCCCGAGTCTATAGGAGGATTTGCTTGAAATATGTTTTTAAAGTTTAATTCTTTTTTACTTAAGGATGCTCTAGCAATTGAAGTGCTTGTTTTTCCATTACCTCTATCTTCAGAATATGAAACCCAAAGATAATTGTTTTGGTAAATAATATCTAACAATCCACCTTGTCCAACATTTAAAACATTTAAGTTATGTTTAACTTCAAAAGTATTTTTTGAATTAATATTAACTATTTTTATTTTTCCATCTTTCTCAGTTATAATTATTTCATCATCGTTAATGAATGTAGAGCCCCAAGGTTCATCTAATTTTGTAATTTTGGTTAAAGAATAATCATCAGAATAGCTTAAGGAAGAAAAAAAAAGAAAAAAAATTAATAAAAAATATTTTTTCACTCTAAGATAGTTTTGACCTACCACCATCAACTGCAATAATTTGACCTGTTACCCATGAACTGTCTTCAGAAATCAAAAATTTTGCAAGAGAAGCAGAATCTTTACCTTCACCCAATCTTTTTAGTGGATGAGCTTTTGCAATACCCTCTGCTATTGTAGTATTTTTAAGCATTGGTTCAGCAATTTTTGATTTTGTTAAACTTGGAGCAATACAATTCACTCTTATGTTTGGGGCAAATTCTGCTGCTAGCGATACCGTTAACCCTTCAACGGCAGCTTTAGCTGATGCAATAATTGCATGGTTTGTAAACCCTCTTTGAGCTGCAACTGTTGAAAATAAAACAATAGAGCCCTTGTTTTTTTTTAAACTCTCTTGATATCCTTTAATAACCTCTACTGCTGAATAAAGATTTAATTTCATACATTTATTAAAATCTTGTTCGGTAACCATTCTTAATGGCTTCAAATCAATTGAACCAACACAGTATGCAATTCCTTTTATTTCAGAAACATCTGCTTTAACTTTTTCAATAAAACCTTCTTCTAAAACATCAGCAACTGTAAATGTGCAACCTAATTTTTCTGCAATAGAACTTACTTCACTTTCATTTCTTGCAATTAAGTGAATATCATTTCCAGAATTTTTTAATTGTTCAGCTAGACTTGAACCAATAGAACCTGTCGCACCAAAGATTAGATATTTTTCTGACATAAATTTTATTATTAGTTATATTTAATTATGAAATTATTTTTTATACTTGGTAATCAGTTATTTCCATTAAAATACTTAGACCGCTTCAAAAAGGATCATATGTTTTTTATGGCAGAAGATAATGGGTTATGCACCTATGAAAAACATCATAAGCAAAAAATCTTGCTATTTCTATCTTCTATGCGTTCTTATGCAGATAATTTAAAGAAAAATAAATTTAAATTAGATTATCTAAAAATTGAAGATAAAGATTTCAAAGACGATTATTTAAAGAAGTTAAAAAAAATAATATCTAAAAATAAAATAACTGAAATTTCAAGTTTTGAGGTTGAAGACAAATTTTTTGAAAAAAAAATTATACAGTTTTTAAAAAAGGAAAAAATTAATTGGAATATTGTTCAAACACCAATGTTTTTAAATTCTAGAGATGAATTTAAGAACTATTTGGGAAAATCAAAAAAGCCATTTATGGCAACATTTTATAAAGAAGTTAGAAGAAAATCTGGAATACTAATGGGTGCAGATGGAAACCCAATTGGTGGAAAGTGGAGTTTTGATGAAGATAATAGAAACAAATTACCTAAAGATATTTCAATTCCAAAATTTCCAAAAATAAATGAAACTAATCATACAAAAAAATTAAAACCCATCATTGAAAAATTATTTAAAGATCATCCTGGAAGTACTGGTAATTTTTGGTTAGCAACAGAATATGATGATGTTGTTAAACTTTTAAATTTTTTTATAAAAGAAAAATCAAATTTATTTGGTGATTATGAAGATGCCGTTAATCAAAAAGATAATATATTATTTCATAGTGCGCTAAGTCCTTATATTAATTTAGGTCTGATCACTCCTGAATTTATTATTCAAAAAATTTTGGATTTTCATAAGAAAAATAAAATAAGAATGAACTCGCTTGAGGGATATATTCGTCAGGTAATTGGATGGCGAGAATTTATGAGAGGTATTTATCAAGGATATTCAGAAAAAATGGAAGCTGGAAATTTTTTTAAACAAAATAGAAAGATGAAAAATTCTTGGTATGAAGGAACCACAGGATTACCACCTTTAGATCATGCAATTAAAAATGCGGTTAATCATGGATGGTCTCACCATATTGAAAGATTAATGATTTTATCTAACATAATGAACCTTTGTGAGATTAAACCCGCAACTGTCTACAAATGGTTTATGGAAATGTTCGTAGATTCATCTGATTGGGTAATGGTTCCAAATGTTTATGGAATGGGATTGTTTAGTGATGGAGGAATTTTTGCAACCAAACCCTACATTTGTGGCTCAAGTTATTTTATGAAGATGATGGATTTTAAAAAAGGGGAGTGGTGTAATACAATGGATGGTCTTTATTGGAGATTTATAGATCGAAATAGAAAGTTTTTTTTAACAAATCCAAGACTTTCAATGATGGTTCGAATTTTTGATAAAATGAAAGATGAAAGAAAAAAAATGATTTTATCTGAAGCTGATAAATTTATTAAACAAAATACTATTTAGTGAAAAAGGAACATCTACCTTCAAAAATTTGTCCAGTATGTAAAAGGCCTTTTATTTGGAGAAAAAAATGGAAGCTAAATTGGGATAGAGTAAAATATTGCTCCAAGAAGTGCTCTAAGCTAAGCTAGCTTTTAGTGAATATTATTGTTTTACAGCACATTAAAATTGAAGATCCTGGATACATTAAAGATTTGATGTTAGCAGATGGAGCAAAACTAACTACTATCGAGCTTGATGAGGGTGAAAAAATTCCAAATGATCTTAGTAAATTTGATGGAATGTTTTGTATGGGTGGTCCAATGGATACCTATATGGAAAAAGAATATCCTTGGTTAATTGAAGAAAAAAAAGCAATTAAAGAATTTGTTATCAATTTAAAAAAACCTTACTTAGGTTTTTGTCTTGGTTGTCAGTTACTAGGTGAAGTAGTAGGTGGTAAAGTAGTTAAATCTAGTACGCCAGAAATTGGAATTATGGATATCAACTTTAACAAAGAAAGAGATAAGGATAATTTTTTTTCAAAATTTCCAGAACAAATCAAAAGTTTACAATGGCATTCATATGAGGTGCAGGGAATAGAAAATAATAAAGATGTAACTTTGTTAGCATCGTCTCCTGTAACTAAGTATCAAATTTTTAAATACCAAAACCACGCTTATGGAATTCAATTTCACATAGAAATTAAAGATACCACAGTTAATGAATGGGGTTGTGTTCCGGAATATAAAAAAGCCCTTGAAGATCAGTTGGGAGAGGGCGCTTTAGAAAAATTTGACAATGCAGCAAAAGATAATATGTCTGATATGAATAACTATTCCAAAATTCTTTATGAGAATTTTAAAACCATATTGTGATTTATTTAATCAATTAAAATGAATAATAAATTTTTTGAATGGGCAGGTGTGATTACTGCTATTTTATATTCGTTGTTTGTCGCATTGAATATTGGAATAGAATTTTTTGGCTTCTGCTTACTACTTATTTCAGCGATATTGATTGGAATTTGGGCCTATAGAGGAGGCCATAAAGGAATACTTTTGTTGCAATTTTTTTATGCAACAGCTGGTATTATTGGAATGATACGTTGGTTTTAATTTAAATTGTAAAATCTTTTTAAAGAGATAGATAAACCTGATGTCAGAGATATTTATTCAAACTTTCTTCCTATATTTTATAGTAATTGACCCATTAGGAAATACTCCATTATTTTTGAGTATTACTCAACACATGGAGACAAAACAAAAAATTAAAGTTGCATTTAGTGCAACTATAATTGCAACTATCATATTGTTATTTTTTGCGTTACTTGGAAGCTCACTGTTAAGCTATTTACATATTTCTTACCCAGCTTTTACAATAGGAGGAGGAATTATCTTATTAATAATTGCAATAGAGATGTTATTTGACAAGCGTCAGCAAAGGAAAGGAGAAGATATAGATTTAAATTCTGATAACGTGAGTGTATTTCCTTTGGCAACACCTATTATTGCAGGACCAGCAGCTATTACTTCAGTAATTGTTTCTGTTTCAGATATTGGAACTAATTTTACAAATCAAACAGTAGGAATGTTTTCATTGGTAATTGTTTTATTTTTAACTTTTATAATTTTTTTTATAGCTTCAAAATTTTCTAAATTAATAAATAAAAAGATAATTGGTGTTATCTCAAGAGTGGTAGCTATTATTCTCGTTGGATTAAGTGTGCAGTATATTTTAGATGGTATTAAAACCTTTTTAGCTTAATTAAAATTAGCAATTATTTTTGGAATATAATTTTTAAAATTAAAAAAACCTTTATTGCAATATTGCCAAGAAAACTGGTCTAACTTTCTATATAATAATTTGATATTTTTTAAATTATTGTTCTGAATAAAATCAAAATTTTCACCAACAGTAGGATAAAGACCATAAACATTTTCAGCTATATTCTTTAAATCACTAATGTTAATAATTTCGCAATTAATTGATTTTTCCTCTAACCTTGTTTTTTGATCTTTTAAAAGTTCAGCTTTAAATTTCAATACTTTTTCACTTAATTTAATGGCTCTATTTGTATTATTTAAGACTAACAAAATTTTTTTAAATTTATGCTCTTTAAAATCAGAAAATTCAAAAGTCATATTATTTTCAAATATTAATAAAGTTTGATCCTCTAAAATTTCAGAATTTAAAAAATCTTTTTTATTTACTGGATAAGTTTTATCACTGAATATTGGTGTGGCATTTTCATTAAGCTTTATGTTTTGAAATCTATTGTTAGTAAATTTATTTATATTCCATTCACTTGCTAGATAATGTTTACCTTGAGTTTGAACCCCAGCTACCCACCTCCAACCAAGTGTATTTGATGCAGCATCACCATCATAAAGATGTTGCATAAAAAATTCTGCACCTAGCTGCCATGGTAATTCTAGTGTAAATATCCAAATACTAGCAAACCACATTCTAGTATGGTTATGGAGGTAGTTGTTTTCTTTAAGTTCAACTACCCATTGATTGAAGCAGTCTATGTCTGTTTTTCCCTCAATAGCATCTAAATAATTTTGATTGTTTTTAAATTGATTTCTAACATTATCTAATTCTATTAAATAATCTGACCAAACATTTGGTCTTAGTTCAAGCCAACCTTTCCAATAAGTTCGCCATAAAACCTCTTGAATAAATTTTTCATTCTTTGCAAATGAAAATTTTTTAAGAGATTTATCAATTACTTCTAATTCATTTATTACTCCATGTGTTATGTATGGAGATAGACAGGAAATGTTTGATCTATTGCTAGGTCCAAAATCAAAATTTCTTAGCTTTGAATA
>ENA-ORDA01003551-ORDA01003551.1-marine-metagenome-genome-assembly--contig:-NODE-3551-length-10816-cov-2.486079_pt1 | contig 10816 bp, 9 predicted proteins | sample MGYA00237778_ERZ508506 | MGnify/ENA primary metagenome ERZ508506 (study PRJEB26177, sample SAMN06267891) | marine metagenome | isolation source: Monterey Bay, California, USA | place: Pacific...
CTTCTAAAATCCGAAGTGTTCCTAAAGCGTCCGAGTTGGCCGTATACTCCGGGGTCTCAAAACTCACAGCCACATGGCTTTGGGCTGCCAAATTATAAATCTCGTCTGGCTGTACTTCTTGTACTATACGTATCAAATTAGTCGAATCCGTTAAGTCTCCATAATGCAGCTTTAACTTCGCGCTGGGGATATGTGGATCTTCATAAATATGATCAATTCGATCGGTATTAAATAGTGAGCTTCGGCGCTTTAACCCATGAACTTCATACCCTTTCTTCAAAAGAAATTCAGCTAAATATGCTCCATCTTGGCCAGTTATACCTGTAATTAGTGCGACTTTCATTATTTTGCACAAAAATAACCATTTATCCCTGTATGCTCGTCATTTTTACTGAAAACAGAACAGAAAGGTTCATATTCTCAGTGGGCTATTTTTGCAAAGATTTCTTTGATACTGAGTATACTTTAACCAATGATGTAGATGAGTACAAGAACTCCGTAGGCCTTAAAATAAACTACTCCAATAAAGATTTACCAGGCTGGCAAATAAAGCCATCTGCAGAAATATGGACCATTGGCATCATTGATGACTATAAGCCAAGCTATCATTTTAGGAATGGGCATCTCGTCTTTTATCCGCAAGACACCAAGCTTGGATTTGATCCGTTTGCTATGATTTTTTGGTGTTTGAGCAGGTACGAGGAATACCAAAAATTTGAGACGGACAAACACGGTCGTTTTTTAGCCAAAAATCAAATAATTGAGGAAGAAAAAATATATAGAAAACCCTATCTAGATTATGCATTAAGTGCGGCTGGACAGATATTAGAACTGGATAAGAAAACTGAATATCAAAATACACCCACCTTAGACATTGATATGGCTTTTATGTATGCTGGGAAATTTTTTCTTCGGCGCTGGACTTCCTGGTGGAAATCAACAAATAAGATAGCCCATTTAAAACATCTTTTTCTTAACCGACCGCATGAAGATCCCTTTGCTTTTGGATCAATATTAAGGGAAGGTTTGAGCAAGAAGCCAGAATCACGCGTGTTTTTTTTAATGGGTGAGTACGGCATGTACGATAAAAACATTTCGCACAAATACCCACCCATGCAAGCATTAATAAAAAATGTTCAGCACGCCTGTAAAATAGGCTTACACCCTTCCTATTTAGGAAATGATTATCCCGAAAAATGGCAGAAAGAAAAAAAGAATCTCGATGCTATTTCTCACAGGACAATAAAACATAGCAGACAGCATTATCTAAAGCTACAATTTGGAGAAAACGCAACCTACAATCACTTAATTCTAATGGGAATAACTGATGATTATACCATGGGGTTTTCAGACGATACGGGATACAGAGCCGGAACGGCTTGTAGCTTTAATTGGTTCTGCCTCCACTCAAATAAAGCGAAGCCCTTAAGAATTCACCCCTTTTGTGCCATGGATGTGGTACTCAAAAATACCCTAAACCTAGGTATAGAAGAAGCCGAAACACATATAGAAGCCTATAAAAAAGAGGCCAAACAATTAAAAATTCCTTTTATCACCTTGTTTCACAATGAATCTGCAAGCGGTTATGGTGCATGGAAAGGATGGGATCGTATTTTTGCCATGGCCATTGAGTAATATAAAATACATAAAACGGGAAAATATAGATGAGGATCGGTGGAATGGACTTATTTCAGAATCTGTAGTTAGTATTGCCTATGGATATACCTGGTATTTAGACCAAATGTGTAGCCCTTGGGATGCCCTTATTATGGGAGATTACGAAGCAATTATGCCGCTCCCTAACAAGAAAAAATACGGATTAAAATATGTCTATCAGCCCCGTTTTATCCAGCAATTAGGAGTGTTTAGTAAAGTGCAAGACACCGATCTAACCAAGCAATTTTTGGCGGCTATTCCAGCAAAATTTGTTCTTGCCGAATTTTTTATAAACGCACATTTTGGCTTGCATAAATCTGCCATTCCACGCAGAAATATGGTGCTATACTTGGACCAGCCTTATGAGGTGTTATTTCAGCAATTTTCTAAAGATGCCAAGAAAAACCTCCGTAAAACAGAGGATGTCGTTTTTAAGAAAGGCGAGGATATTTCGGCATCTATTGATTTGTATAAAAAAGTCTATGGCTCCTTAAATCAAGGTATTTCAGATTGGCATTATACGCAACTAAAAAAAGCATGCGAAATCGCCCATGAAAAAGGCAAACTGATGCATACCACTTTTTGGGAAAACGATGTTTTTCTTGGAATGGGTCTGCTCCTCTGCTCCGGAAATCGCATGCATAATTTTTGTGCCGCACCTACAGAGGAAGGGAGAAAAAAAGATGTGATGCACGCCTATATTAATCACATCATAAAAACCCATGCAAACAGCCCTTGGATTTTAGATTTTGAAGGGTCAGAATTGGATTCTGTCGCGTACTTTTTCGGTAAATTTAATCCTGTTGAAGAGCCCTATTTGCATGTTAAAACATACCCCCTTTTAGGTCTTTAATACGGCAGCTATCATAACTAGTCCGCAATGCAGGGGAAATCATTCATCCTTTGACACCAACATTTAAACAGATAAATACCACTTGTTGCAAACCGTAGTATTAATTTGCAGCCATGGCAAGAGAGAATAGGGATATTCCAAAAGCAAAACTGAGTAAAGATGGGCTAAAACGAAGCTTAAGTTTACTAAAATTTGTAAGCTCCAAAGACCGCTGGCTGTTTGGGCTAGGAACCTTATGCTTAGCCTTTACAGCGGTAACGCTTATTATGTTTCCCAAGCTCCTTGGAGATTTGGTAGACGGCAGCTTAAGTTTAAGTGGAACCAATGTCAAGAACAATGTAACACCAGAAACGGTAAAGAAAGTAGCCATGGGCTTTGTGTATCTTTTTTTGGCACAAGCGCTGTTCTCTTTTTTACGAATTATTCTTTATGTAAAAGTTACCGAAAACTTGGTATATCAACTGCGTAACCGATTGTATAAATCGGTTATTTTTCAGAAAATGCAGTTTTTTCATAGCCAAAGAACGGGAGATTTACTCAGTCGTTTTAGTGCGGACATTTCTCAAATTCAAGACGCATACACCACCAATATCGCACAATTTCTGAGGCAATTGTTAACCATTATTGGCGGAGGGGTTTATATATTTATTGTATCGCCAAAACTAGCCTTATATATGCTGGCTACGGTGCCTGTGGTAGTGATTATATCCTTGTTTTTTGGTCGATTTATTCGCAAAGTATCCAGAAAAGTGCAAGACTTGGTTGCAAGCAACAATGTGGTGGTGGAAGAAACCTTGAGCGGAGTGCAAAACGTAAAAGCCTTCGCCAACGAAAATTATGAGTTGGATCGCTTTGCCGAAAGCGCCAACGAGCTCAAAAAAGAAAGTGTATACCGAGGGTACTTAAGAGGCGCCTTTAGCTCCTTCATTATTATTTGCCTTTTTGGGAGCATTGTATTCCTCATATTCCTTGGTTTAGGTTTTGTACAAAAAGGCGAAATGGGCATGGGAGAACTCATTCAATTTATGCTACTCACCGGTTTTGTGGGCGGTGGTATTGGAGGCCTAGCCGAAGTATTTATACAGCTGCAAAAAACCATTGGTGCAGTAGACCGCGTATTGGAGCTTATTGATTCAGAAGGAGAAACCTTTGATTTAAAAGCCCAGGCATATGCATTACAGAAATCCCTTGTATTTGAGAATGTAGATTTTACCTACCCTAGCCGCAAGGATGTACAAGTATTGCAACACATAAATTTAGAAATTAGTAAAGGACAAACAGTGGCTATTGTTGGGCATAGCGGATCGGGCAAAAGCACTCTAGTAAATATGCTGTACCGTTTCTACAAGCCCAGCCAAGGGAACATAAAGGTAGATGGTCAAGACTTAGAAACATTGGATTTAAAGGCATGGCGAAGCAGCATGGCGCTGGTTCCTCAAGAGGTGATGTTATTTGGAGGAAGCATTTACGATAATATCGCTTACGGCAAGCCAAGCGCTTCCAAAGAAGAAGTAATGGAGGCCGCAAAGCAAGCTCATGTAGAGGAGTTTGTTCATCAATTTACCGAAGGGTATGACACCTTAGTTGGAGATAGGGGAGTAAAATTAAGTGGTGGCCAAAAACAACGTGTAGCCATTGCGCGAGCCATGTTGGCCAACCCAGAGATACTCATCCTTGACGAAGCCACCAGCTCCCTAGATAGTGGGAATGAAACCCTGGTTCAAGAAGCCTTAGACCGCCTACTCGCCGGCCGAACGGCGGTAGTTATTGCACATCGCTTAAGTACCATAAAAGATGCCGATGCAATTGTGGTATTGCAAAGTGGGAATATTGTAGAAAAGGGAACCCATCAAGAACTCATTGGAAAGGGAGGCGTATATACCACTATGGTGAATATGCAGCACCTAAAACAAGAAACGAATTAATCGTGCGTATAGGCAAAAACATACGGCAAGCGGCTTGGTTTTTAGTAAAAAGTCCGCAGCGAAAAATCGTGGGTATCCATACCTTACTCACCGATCTAAAAGGCCTTGCTCGAATGTTTTTTTTGCCCAAACCCCAAGAAAAATTATGGGTCTGTGTGGGAGTATATAATCGCAGTCAAAATATACTCCATGGGCTTATTCCCAGTTTACTTAAAACAGATCAAGCGAATCAATTGGCCCTCTCTTTGGTGGATTGTGGCAGCGATGACTTTGATCACTTAGCTGCTGAAATACAAAAACAATGGCCGCATACCTGCATTATTAAACAAAGCATACAGCCTTTTACCAGGGCTAAAGTATTTAACCAAGCCATAGTGCAAAGCCAAGGAGGATTTATAATGGCCATGGATGCGGATATGAGCGTACCCCAAGACCTCTATGTCCGCGCCCAACGAAACGTGCGAAAAGGGCGAGCTTGGTTCCCTATATGCCAATGGCAAAAAGAACAAACCTCTGACGACTGGCGGTGGTTTACGGAAGGAACTGGACTATTTGCCGCATTAAAAAGCGATTTTGAAAATGTTGGATCCTACCAAGAAGATTATACGCAATGGGGAAAGGAAGATTGGGATTTGTTCTTTGCCTTTTACCGCAAAGGCATCTGCCCCGCCAGAACCCGGGTTAAGGGCTTATACCACCACTGGCATAAAAGCCTAAAACCTGCTGACTTTAAAAAGTGGTTTTAAAGAGTTAAGATGTTATAGTTCAAAATTGTATCCTCAGCCATACCTATTTACTGCGAACCGATTAGAATTGGGGATGATTATTTTTGGGATGGAGGGCTCCAAGAACATAACCCTTCAAAACATGTGATAGAAAAACATAAAGATAACATCTCTGAATTAGTCTCGATATACAGCAGACCTGAAGACAAAAGCCAAGAACCCGATTGGGCATACAATGGCAAAAGTATAGGTCGAAATTTATCGGTAGTGATCGATACCATGCAAGATGCCATCAGCTACTCTAATCAAGAAGAAGAAATTGTAGTTTGTGATATAGAGAAAATCCAACTAACACAACTGTTCGCACCTCGAATAATGAAAGGAGTCTATGATATAGATAGAACACGTTTATCACAACTATATCATTCTATTAGAGTGCCCTCATAATCAAAGCAATAAAGGGGATAAACCAATTGGGCCGTCGGTTGATGCATGAGACTACTAAATTGAACTCATTGCTTCTTAACTTTTTTTTCTTACTTTTGGAATATTGCGATTTCTCAAAAGCTCATATCTCAAACACTACCTATTTCCTGTTTCAATACACATAAGTCTAATTCAAAAGAAAAATAGGCTCGTATGAATCATTTAATGAGGCTAAAAATATTAATTGTACTTCTCTATTCGGTTTCTCTAAAGAGCCAAATTAGCTTTACAAATGTGCCAAAGGAAGGTGCCTTTCTAGCGAGAGACCTGAATAACAATATGGCTCAATACGATATTAAAGGTGTCGTTACTGACCCTTCTTATACTACTATCACTTTTGAGATATACAGAAACAATTATTTAGAAAGAACCTATCAAACGAAGCTGCGATTTATGAATGGCAAAGCAGAATTTAAACGTGCCGTTAGATTAACTGCTGGCAAGTTTACTTATAGCATCAAATACATTTTAAAAGGGAACACTGTTTACAGCCAACAAATAAACAACCTCATGGTAGGCGATGTATACCTTATTCAAGGACAAAGTAACTCTGTAGCCAACAACTTTTCAGGTGCTGGAATTCATGCCGATGCATTTAAGGATAAATATATTCGAAGTTTTGGCAATAGTAGTAGAACTCCAAATACGTCTTTTGCCGATAGCTTTTGGCACCAAGCTATAGGGAACGATGCCTACCAAGCCGGTAGCATAGGCCAGTGGGGCTTAGTAATGGCCAGGTCTCTCTTAGATTCCTTTGAAATTCCCATTTGCATATTAAATGGAGGCTTAGGCGGTACGCGCAGTGATTTGCACCAACGCGATCCTGCTAATCCCGAAAACCTTAACACCATTTATGGCCGATTGCTCAGCCGAGTAAGAAGGGCTCAACTAACCGATAAAGTGAGAGGCATCTTCTTCTATCAAGGAGAAAGCGACCGATCATACGCCGTAAAACACGACACCAATATTAGAAACCTGCACAGGTTCTGGTCTGAGGATTTCCCCAACTTCGAAAAATTATTTATAGTACAAGTACGCAACGGCTGTGGAAACCCCAGCAGGCAATTGCGAGAGTTTCAAAGGCAATTTGAGTTTAGCTTGCCAAACTGCCAAACCATTAGCAGCAATGGCTTAAACGGACATGATGGGTGTCATTTTAAATTTGAAGAAGGGTACAAAGAATTGGGCTTACAAATCGCAGCACTCGCAGCAAGAGATTTTTACAATAGCACTCATATTACAAATATTGATCCTCCAAATATTCAGGATTGCTTTTATAGCGATGCCCCTAAAAAAGAAATAACGCTCCGCCTCACACATCCCCAAGATATGGTGTTTACAGATCCCGGCTTTTATAGGTTATTTAAGATTGAAGGAGACCCCTCTGTTGAGATCACTCAGGGAGAAATTAAAAACAATGCCATTGTTCTCACGCTGAACAAGAGCAGCTGCTCCATTACAGGATTATCCTATGATGGTTTGAGTAGAGTGCAACCTTGGGTAAAAAACAAAATTGGCACAGCTCTCATTAGTTTTTACAATCAAGCCATAAAATATCATAAGATATTAAACGAATATTCAGGGTGTAAGAACAGTCCCATCTTTATAGGTGAAGATTCCATAGCAGGCTCTCAATATAGCTGGACTCGTTTATTAACCCAAGACACCTTTTCTACATCAAAAATTTCCATCAAGGGGAAAGAGCGAGAGCTTTTTTCGCTAATCATTAAATACTCCAAAAGCAGTTGCAAGGAGAATGATACCCTAAGGGTAAAACTTATTCCTGATGAGGTTCAAATTCCTAAGCTGGGTAATGACACCAGCCTTTGTTTTGGAGATACATTTAAAACCAATATAGATAGCATTCAATTCCCCATTTGTTTCTGGAACTACCGTTCAGAATTTATTAAAGGTCATCGTTTTGAAGCCTCACGCTCAGGAGAGGCCATACTTAAAGTTCAGAGCAAAGCAGGGTGTACCTATAAAGACACCTTAAATATCCTTTTTTATAAAGCAAAGGTTAAACTCCCCGAAGACTTTGCTATTTGCTCTGGAGCCGATACTTTACTCAAAACACCTAGATCCTATTCCGCTTATACCTGGAATGGAACTTCTGCTGGCAGAAGCTATACAATGCCCGCTGGTGAACTAATACTAACTGTTGAAGATAGCTTTGGTTGCATTGCATCTGATACGCTAACAATAACAAATCATCCCCCAATAGCGCTTCCTCAATTAAAGCCTATCCCATGTGAGAACTCTTTTGTAACACTGCCAAGGCCAGCTGGTTTTAGCCGCTGGACATATAATTCTCAGGTTATTATCGATGGGTTAAATGTGTATTCAAATAAAAACTATCCCATTGGGCTTATTGACTCCTTTGGCTGTTCGTACACCGATACCATCAGAACTAGTGAGTATCCTGAGCCAAAATATTCATTGGGAAAGGACACTGGGTTTTGTAAAAACGATACTCTTCAGCTCCTCCTTCCGCCCACTATGAACCAATACATTGTCAACGGAAAACAGCAAGATGCAAACGACTTGACTATATTCCAAGCAGGCTCATATTACACTTCGGTAACCGACCGCAACGGATGTTCATCTTCAGACAGCCTATTCATAGAAGAATATGAACAACCTAGCCTCAATCAATTCAGAGATACCCTTGTATGCGCAGAAGAACGCATCGCTTTTGAGCTAGAGCCCAACCTTAACTATTTTATTAATTCAGAATTAATCAGTAACGATTATACGTTTAAGGATAGCGGCACATATTTTATTGATGCACTAAACAGCAATGGATGCCTTCAGACTAAAACGATTCGAATAAAATACAAGTCTTGTATAAATAATACTCATTCCTTGCAAACTGCTCCTATTTTAATTTTCCCAAACCCGAGCAAAGGTACAATCAACATTAGCTCCCCTTCAAACATAAGTAATCCCCTCTCTCTATTTGATATGAATGGTCGGAAGGTTTATCAATCTACTTTTACTGGAAAAAGTCATTCCATCCAAACCCATCGCTTTAGGAAAGGAATGTATATCTTAAAAGTAAAAACGGAATGCTTTAAAGTCATGCTGCTATAATAATTGCAGTTATCCTAAGACGCCTCTTGAATCCAGAAGAGTTAACAGATCACTCATCTTTCAATTACAAAACACCTAAGGCTTCGAAAAAATCATAGAATAGTGTGAAATCTTTTTCACCTGCTTCTTGGTTAGGTTTGGCTTCAAAACAAGTCATACTAAATTGCTCAATATCCGCATCTATAATATCATCAGCTACCAAATTGAGTAAAGGAAGTATATTTTCTTGGCTTTTCCCGTGAGTTCGATGCGTTAAGCCAGAATCCCCTTCAGTAAGAATATATTCTATATTTTGTAGCCGTCCTTCTAAGGCTGCTTTTTGAACCAAATTGCATTCTATTGCCTCCACCTGAAGCGCATTGCAATAGGTCATTACCTGTTCCAAATCTAACTCTTTAGCCAGTTCCAAGGTCAATTTTGGCCCAGAACACCAGTTGTAAATTTCCAGAATCTGTGGAATGCTCAAATCGGTTGACTTACCTACAGAAAAACCCATCCATTCTGCCATTACTGAAGCGGCAAAACGTGCATCGGCTAAATCCCGAATAGCATTAAATTTAATCCTGTAATCCATCTTCTCTTTCGGTAAGAATAGCAGAAATAGCTTCTTTTAAATCCTCGGCTTCTTGTTCTGTTACCGCACTGGTTCCAAAAGAAATAACCTGCCCCGATTCTTTGAGTTCAAAATTCACTTCGTACTCCAAATAATCGATGCGCACCACATATTGCCAAGGGATATTTTTATACTTGGATAAAACATTGCTTCTCCACCGAATGCCATCCATGTCAGCTTCTACAAAATAGGTTCCCCGATAACGGAAGAAAGCCCAAAGCCCCGTGCTTACCAAAATGGTAACAGCAACAAAAAAGCCTGTCCACTCAAAAAAACCATAGTGAAACAAGCCAATAATACCTGTTAAGGCTGAGCCAATAAGGAGATGCGGCATTTCTGCCTTAGACTTCGAAATTGTAAAGTATACGTTATTCTTTGATGAATTTGGCGCTGCGGTTTCCATAATGAAATAAATACATCCCTGCAGGAAGATTTTCTATGGGCAAAATTAAGGTTTTTCCCTCTCTAACTGCGCTTAGTTTAAGGTTTTTTCCTTGCATATCGCTCACCCATGGTTCCGCGCCTATTGGAACCCCTAAAATATTTAAAGAATGACTAGCAGGCTGTGGAAATAGTTGCACTTGAGATTCAATATTTTGAACCGAGCTAGACCCTTCTACTACAATTGAAAATTGTCTGAGTGTATCGGTTTGAGCTGGTAAAGGTAAAAGACCCGACTTGGCATACGTTCGGACAACTATACCTAAAGGAAAAGAGTCAATCTCCGAAGTGGTCCCCGATATTTTTACACAGGTGTTCACCAAGGGCAAAAAGCGGCAATTTGGAGCCAAGCATTGGTAAGAAAGACCTGTGGGCAATCCCACAATACCAATTAAGAGCATTGAATCCAGCTTAACCGGTATGGTAGCTGTTCCCAAAGTTGCAGTTGTATCTTTAAAGAGTCGAACAGTAATGGTTTGCTCATAATTTACATTTGCCTGTCCGTTTGGTAAAGTTGCTGGAAAAAGTCCAGTAACCACAAGACTAGCATCGGGTGTACATACCTGAGCCTGTAAAAGGCTAATCGAAAAAATTGAAACGGCACTTAATAAAATCTTTCTTATCATTGTATATTAGTTAATGTTTATCTTGAACAAAAATACACAAATTATGAGACATCTAATCAATTTATTCATTTTTTATAATTTAATTTATAAAAACATTGCATTTGCTCAAAACACTCTACCACAAGTCACTCAGGTTCAGTTTGTAGATTTAAACAAACAAACATTAAAGGCCAATAGCCTAGTTTTAATGGATAGCATTGGTCAAGATATCACTTATTCCTTTGAGAAAGGATGGTACAAAACATCAAAAAAAGTGTATTCCATTAATGCTCATTTTGATAACGAAATGGCCTTTTCCAAGTCCTTTAAAAAAGGGTTTTATGGGGATAGTTTTGTTTTTACGATATATCCACAAAACGAACTTATGAGTGCAGTGATCATTGGAATAAATAAAGAAA
>ENA-ORDA01003552-ORDA01003552.1-marine-metagenome-genome-assembly--contig:-NODE-3552-length-10814-cov-2.399739_pt1 | contig 10814 bp, 8 predicted proteins | sample MGYA00237778_ERZ508506 | MGnify/ENA primary metagenome ERZ508506 (study PRJEB26177, sample SAMN06267891) | marine metagenome | isolation source: Monterey Bay, California, USA | place: Pacific...
CGATCGCAACAGTGGCAAGCCGGTTGCCAGTAATCGCCGCGGTGCTGCGGCGCAATTGCAAGGTGAGGTCAAGCTGGATAATGGCGCGGTTGCCGTTCCATCATTCATGTTAATGGCCGAAGCCTATCTTGATGATGCCTATAAACCTGATGTGATTGCTGGCAAGGTTGGCATTCCGGCAGCGCGTATTCGCCAGCTTTCGGCCGATCTGGCCGAGGCCGCTTTTGCCAAGGAAATTGTGATTAACCAGCCTTGGACTGACTGGAAGGGCGAAAAACACGAGACGATGATTGGCCGCCCAGTTTCCATGCATGCTATGCGAGGCATCTCGGCTCACTCAAATGGTTTTCAGACCTGCCGCGCCCTCCACGTTCTTCAACTTATGCTAGGGTCAATAGAGGTGCCTGGTGGTTGGCGTTTTAAGCCTCCATATCCAAAGCCACCAGAAGCACATCCAAAGCCAGCGGGAAAGCCTGATCAAATTAAAGCTGGCAAGCCTCTTGCAGGCTCTCCATTAGGCTATGTTTTAGGGCCCGATGACCTGCTCCTAAATGCTGACGGTGGGCCTCAGAGAATTGATAAGGCCTACAGTTGGGATGCCCCAATGTCAGTGCACGGCCTAATGCACATGGTTATTTCAAATGCCGTTGCAGGGGATCCTTATCACGTTGATGTGCTTTTTATGTACATGGCCAACATGGCTTGGAATTCTTCTATGAACACACGTGGTGTGATGGAGATGTTGACTGAGAAAAACCCTGATACAGGGGAATACAAAATTCCCAAACTCATCTACTCGGACGCATATTCATCTGAAATGGTTGCTTACGCAGACTTGATACTCCCTGATACAACATACCTTGAGCGCCATGATGCAATTTCATTACTGGATAGACCAATTTGCGAGGCTGACGCGGTAGCTGACGCTATCAGATGGCCAGTTTTTCCGCCAGATCGAGACGTGAGAGGGTTCCAATCAGTCTTAATTGATTTAGGCGCTAGGCTTGGATTGCCGGGAATGGTTAATGAGGATGGATCACCTAAATACGCGGATTATGAGGATTATATAATCAATCATGAACGTAAGCCGGGCATTGGCCCGCTCGCTGGGTTTAGAGGAAATGGTGAAAAATCAGGTCGCGGTGAACCTAATCCTGGACAACTTGAAGCATATAAAGCCAATGGAGCATTTTGGCACAAAAAAATACCTGAGGAAGGCAGATATTATAAAATGGCTAATATGGCCTACCAAGAATTTGCCGTTGAAATGGGTATCTGCGACACACCTCAACCTTACGCTTTTCAGATTTATAGTGAGACGCTGCAGAAATTTCGTTTGGCGGCGGAAGGTCATGGAGACATTCAACCACCTGAACATTTGCGGCCTCGCATAAAAACTTGTTTTACACCTTTGCCGACTTGGTATCCACCGTTTGAGGGTGAAGTTGTCTCTGACGACGAATACCCAATTCACGCTCTCACCCAGCGACCAATGGCAATGTATCACTCGTGGGGCTCCCAAAATCCCTGGCTGAGACAGATTCATGGTCACAATCCAATGTTTATTCCTCAAGGTCTTGCAGATAAACATGATCTCTCCGACGGTGACTGGATTTGGGTTACGTCTCACCATGGCAAAATAAGGGTTCCCGTAGCTATAATGGCGGGCTTGAATGAAAAAACTATATGGACATGGAATGCCATTGGTAAGAGAAAAGGCGCCTGGCAACTTGAAGAAGACGCGCCTGAAGCAAAAAAAGGATTTCTCCTAAACCATCTAATCAAAGAACTTTTGCCAGCGCAGGCTGATGGACAAAGATGGTCAAATTCAGATCCAATAACAGGGCAGGCCGCTTGGTTTGACTTAAAAGTCAAAATAGCCAAGGCTGACCCCAATGAACCAGCAATATCCTCTCCCCAATTTTCAGCTTTACCGCGAATGAATGCTGTTGACCCAGAGCCAGTCAAAACCCTCCGATATGGATTACAATGGACCGTAGACGATAAGAAATCTTGGTGGAGGAAAAAGTAATGACAAGTTTACCGGAACCCTCTGCAATCAAACTTGGCCTGGTGATTGACCTCGATATTTGTGTTGGGTGTCAAGCTTGTGTGGTTAACTGTAAAGAGTGGAACACATCTGGATATGGTGCCCCGTTAAGTGATGAGAGTGCATATGGTGCCGAGCCGAGTGGATCTTGGCTTAACAGAGTACATGCATTTGAAGCTGGGGTAGGAGAAGATGTAAAAACTGTGCATTTCCCAAAGTCCTGTTTGCATTGTGAGGATGCTCCCTGTGTAACTGCATGTCCGACGGGAGCCTCTTTCAAACGTGCGGAAGATGGAATAGTTTTGGTCAATGAAGACTGGTGTATTGGCTGCGGTTTGTGCGCATGGTCATGTCCTTATGGGGCCCGGGAAATGGATCCTGCTGAAGGTGTAATGAAAAAGTGCACGCTTTGTGTTGATCGAATTTATAATGAAAATCTTCCTGAAGAGGATAGGGTGCCAGCATGTGTGCGAACTTGTCCCACTAACGCCAGGCATTTTGGCGATTTTGGTGATCCAAATTCTGATGTGAGCATTATGGTAGCTGAACGAGGCGGGTTTGATCTGTTGCCAGAGCAGGGGACAAAACCGGTGAATAAATATTTGCCGCCAAGGCCTCGGCGCAAATCAGTCGACCAGCCAATGTCATTACTTGCAATGGCTGATGCAGCCACACCAAAAGGCTTTTGGCAGTGGATGGATAATACACTTGAAAAGTTAGGATGAGTTCATGCACCCCGCGTGGTCAATTATTTTCTTCACATCTATATCTGGGTTAGGCTTAGGGCTTGCTGGATTCATTGTTTTAGGACTTGTGAATCTTACCTTTTTTTTGCATTTTTCTGTCGCAATGTCAGTGGTCTTTGGATTGATAGGGGCTGGCTTGCTTAGCTCAACATTACACCTTGGCCATCCCGAACGTGCCTGGAGGGCATTAAGCCAATGGCGGTCTAGTTGGTTGTCAAGAGAAGGGGTTCTAGCGATACTTGTCCTTGCCTTATTGAGTTGTTGGTTTGCGTTCACCTTCTTTATTGGGCCGCCACCGCTATGGTCTGGTTTTTTGATACTGGTTTTGATAATAGCAACAGTCTACGCAACGTCGATGATATATGGATCATTGAAGACCGTCTCTTGTTGGCACCACCCATTGACGCCAGTTTGTTATTTGATGTTCTCTGCATGTGGTGGATCACTTGCTTTCTTATCGATGTTGGCTTTGTTTGGTCAAACCATTCCCGGCATTCTCACCGAGATCACCTTCGCTTTCCTAATTGGAACGTGGGCTCTGAAATTTGCGTGGTGGTGGGCGCTGGACCACAGTGTTTCAGTTAGCACGGTGGAAACAGCAACGGGACTGGGCGCAATGGGAAAAGTCCGCTCACTTATGCCACCTCATACGTCTGAGAATTATCTACAAAAAGAGATGGGTTTTGTTGTTGCGAGGCGTCACGCCATCAAATTAAGGTATATTTCCATTTTTTTGGGAGGGATCCTTCCAGTCATCTGCGTTATTTTTAGCGGCTCATCAGCGGGCGTGCTGAGCATGGCCTCCATTTTTCATATAATGGGAGTTTTCGTTGAGCGCTGGCTATTCTTTGCCGAAGCAAAGCACGTCGTCACTCTCTATTATGGCGACGAGCAATTGAGCATTGCAAGGTAGCGTGAAGCTAAAAAATCCACTTTATCGCTATGTGGGTAACAGCGGCTGGCTCTAAGTCAGGAAAAAGACAAATGGTGCAACCAACGCAAAAATCCCAGAAAAAAGAGCCGTTATCGCAAAAAATTTATTTTTTGATCGCCACATAAATGCTGCTGATAAAAAAATAGCCGGGCCTACACTCAATACACCGAGGCAAATTCCAAGCACTGTGATCGCCTCGCCAGTGTTCAACAGCGACAGATAAGTCAACGCGTTGGGAGTAGAACCTATAGGTAAACTGGCCCAAATAGTATCGGCTGACTGCCCCGCGAACACCGCATCTAGAAGCTGCTCAACTGGAATGTCTGAGGAACCCTCAATAAAGCTTTTTATGGTTCCAAACACAACAATGATCGCTGAAATGCAGGTGCACCAATAAATGAACTCTCCATATATAACCCCAGAAATTGGGATTGGTGGTTTTTTCTGTATAGGCATAGCGTACCTTAAATCAGAGGAATAGAAATATTGAAAAGCCCCTCTAAGCCACGGCTTAACAATTTAAAACTGGTCAAGAGAAGCATAAAAATCAGCAGTTTCCGAACAAAGGCTGCCTTTATGCTCGACAAAATATGCGCCCCAACAATACCGCCAATTATTTGCCCGAGCATCCAAGGAGCAGCAACAACACCTATCAGCGCTCCGATGTTAATGTATGGCCAGATTGCCGCAGAGTTACCCATTGCCAAAAGCACACCACTGGTGGCTGCCGAAACCTTCAATGGAACACTCATAACAAGGTTGAGAACAGGGACCACTGCCCAACCACCACCTAGACCAAAAAAGCCGCCAGTGACTCCAACAGCAAACAATAAAAAAACTGCAATCTTTACATTTTTAGCATTGTATTTCACAGGCTTTTGGAGAGTTTCTTCCCAGTACATGTGACGAAGTTTGAGCTTAGTGGCAAGCCTACTTTTTGTTCTGGTTTGAGGATACTCATTAGAGGCGCCTCCAAGAACAAATATTACAGCTATCGCTGCTAATAATAAGCCTAAGGTTAGCCGAACAATTGAGTCTCCAGTTTCACCTAAATGCTGAGAAAGCTTAACCGCAGCAAATGATCCTAAAAAGCCCCCAAGCAAGATTGGGAGCGCTCCTAAAAATACCAGTTTTATGTCTGCAAGCCCCTTGCGCATAAACGGGCCAGATGCAACCAAACCGCTAAACATTGCCACAACAAGACCAGTGGACCGGATAATTAGAGTATCAATTGACGTGAACGCTAGCATTAGTGGCGTAAAAATGACTCCCCCTCCAACACCCGCAATTACAGATACAATTGCAACTAAAAAACTTAAAACAAAAGAAATGAAAACTATGTCAACGCCAGAGAACCCCAATTCACCGTCAAGAATATTTGAGCTAACAAACAGTTCAAGGAACAGATAGCAACCAATAGTTATTAAGATAAGAAATTGAAGCTCTGGTAGGCGTTTAAATACACTCACCCTACCTCCCTCCAAATGCTTTGAAGTTGGCGCTGGTGAGCTAAGATGGTATTGCGCATCCGACTTGTAGTTATAACATAATCCCGCACATCAGCGAGAATACGCTGTTTGATTGGGTCACCTGAGAAGTGCCGTGGATGAGGCGGCTTACCGGTCAAAGCAAAAAATCCTCACCCGACACATTGTTTATCCGACAGCAAGCAGTGACCGTGTTGGCCAACAGGCAAGCAATAGTCATGGGGCCGACACCGCCAGGAACCGGAGTGATAGCTCCGGCAACTGCTGCACAGCTCGCGTAATCAACATCACCAACCAGTTTAGTTTTTGCATCACCCGCATCAACTCGGTTGATGCCAACGTCAATAACTGTAGCCCCAGGCTTGATCCAATCACCAGGAACCATCTCAGATCTGCCAACAGCAGCCACAACAATGTCAGCGCGGCGCACAACATCGGCCAAGTCTTCTGTACGTGAATGAGCAATGGTTACCGTGCAACTCTCATTCAAAAGCAACTGAGCCATTGGCTTGCCAACAATATTTGAGCGACCAATAACAACAGCATTTTTTCCAGAGAGCGATCCATGATAATCTCGCAACATCAGCAGACATCCGAGAGGCGTGCAGGGCACCATTGATTGTTGACCGGTGCCCAAAAGCCCTACATTGGCAATGTGAAATCCATCAACATCTTTTTCTGGCGCTATGTGATTAGTCACCAAACTCTCATCAAGATGATTTGGCAACGGGAGTTGAACCAAAATACCGTGGACAATTGGGTCAGAATTTAACTCATCAATTAACGCCAATAACACTTCTTCTGGCGTGTCAACGTCAAGCTTATGCTCAAACGAATTCATCCCAACTTCAATAGTTTGTTTACCTTTTGACCTCACATAAACTTGTGACGCCGGATCCTCACCAACCAAAACGACCGCTAGACCAGGGGTGATACTATGGGTCTCTTTCAGGTCGGCAACCTTTGAAGCAACTTTTTGTCTAACACTTGCGGCAAAGGCCTTACCATCAATAATATTCGCTGACATTGTCTACACAACTCTCTTATCTGGACCCAACACACTTATCCTCATGGGCGTAATTTGTGATAGTGGGCAGCGATCAATTTCTAAAACAGACCATCAATCTCGCCATTTTCATTTATACAAATAGTCTCGGCGGCTGGATGCCTTGGCAATCAAGACATTGTCATGATTTCACCACAAACGACGACAATAAAGCCCGCTCCTGCGCTAATCCGCACTCGCGATCTCTATATATGTTTTCAAGCTCACAGCTATGATCCTAACTTTGTTCCAGAATTGATACCAACAGCAGCAGCCCATTCGCTCGCCGCCATTTTGCCACCACCAGTAGGCCGTACACGCTTGATTAAAATACGTCCACCATCGGCCTGTACCGTAACGCCGTCTCCGCCAACCGAAGCAACTTCACCAGCAATCCCAGTGCCGTCGGCGCGTGCGCTGTCATAAATTTTTAATTCACTGCCAGCAATTGTTGTCCAAGCCCCAGGCGCAGGATTGGCAGCACGGATCATATTGTAAACATCGATAGCCGGCTTTGACCAATCGATCTCGGCAGACGCTTTGCCAAACCAACTTTCATATGAACCATTTTCCAAACGCTGGTCATGTTTGATGATGACGCCAGCTTTGACCAGATCCAACCCTTCTATCATCGCATCAACACCCATCGGGAAGAGCTTTTTGAAATAAACATCGCCAAGCGTTTCATCAGGGCCTATTTCGCAGGTTTTCTGCAACATCATTGGGCCTTCATCCAGACCATCATTAGGCCAGAAAATTGACAGGCCAGTGCGGGTTTTGCCCATTGCAATCGGCCAGTTGATCGAAGATGGCCCCCGATGCTCTGGGCAAAGCGACGGATGATACTGAAAAGTGCCATATGTTGGCGCATCGCGCACTTCCTGCGGAACAAACAACAACACATAGGCCATCATACAAACATCAGCATTGAATGATTTCATCAACTCCAATGCTTCAGGTGTTTTCCATGATGCAGGTTGATGGACGGGCAAACCTTTTTCACGCGCCAGTTCAACCAATGGGTCTTCAGGTTTTCCTTCTTTTGTCGGCGCACAACAAACAGCAACAACATCTTCGCCGCGCTCTAAAAGCCTTCCCAAAACAGTCTGACCAAAGGCCTGTTGTCCGTGTAACACAATCCTCATTGCCTGCTCTCCTAAAGTGCAAAGCCTAATTTTACAAATAAATATTTGTAATCAATAATTTACAAAATAATATCCTTATTTTGCCGCGCCAACCGCGCCTGACTCAAAGATCTGGGCTAGCTCTTCAACTGAATAACCAAGAACATCCGTCAAGATTTCGGTTGTATGCTCACCAAGCAATGGTGAGCGCTGAACATCAGCCGGACTGTCGGACAATTTCACCGGACAGCCAACCGAGATATATTCGCCGCGTTCTGGATGATCGACCCTCACCAAGGTTCCAGTCGCATAAAGACCTTCATCTTCGGCAATTTCTCTCATCGACAAGATCGGGCCCACCGGAATATCAAGCGGATTACATGCATCCATGACCTCAAATTTAGTCTTGGTCATTGTCCATTGCTCGATACGCTCAAAAATTTCGTTCAATTTTTCAAGCCTCTGTGGTGGCTTGGCATATCCATCCTTAGTTTTCCAGTCAGGCTCACCAATGATATCGCAAACCTTTTCCCAAACCGCCGCCTGAATGATGAAATAGGTATAGGCGTTTGGATCTTGTTCCCACCCTTTACAACGCAGAATACGTCCGGGCTGTCCGCCACCTGAGTCATTGCCAGCGCGCGGTGTGGCATCACCGAACGGAACACCTTCGCCGAATTGTGAATATTCTTTCAATGGGCCAGCGGCAAGACGCTGCTGATCACGAAGCTTTACGCGGGCAAGGTTCAGAACCGAATCCTGCATCGCGGCTGTGACTTTCTGGCCACGGCCAGATTTTTCACGGTGGAACAGCGCCGTTACAATACCAAGGCACAAATGAAGACCGGTTCCTGAATCACCAATCTGCGCACCTGTTACCAATGGCGGACCATCGCGAAATCCGGTTGTTGAAGCCGAACCACCAGCACATTGCGCGACATTTTCATAAACCTTGCAATCTTGATATTTGCCCGGGCCAAAGCCTTTGATTGACGCCATAATCAGGCGCGGATTGATTTCTTGAATCCGCTCCCATGTAAAGCCCATCCGGTCAAGCGCGCCAGGGGCAAAATTTTCCACAAGAACATCACAGGTTTCGATGAGACGCGTCAAAATCTGTTTGCCGGTTTCGTTTTTGGAATTCAACTCAATTGACCGTTTATTATGATTCAACATGGTGAAATAGAGGCTGTCGGCCCCGTCAACATCGACCAACTGTTGGCGCGTTGCATCACCAACCCCCGGACGCTCAACCTTGATCACATCAGCGCCAAACCAAGCCAAAAGCTGAGTACAGGTCGGGCCTGACTGAACATGGGTGAAATCCAAAACTTTGATACCTTGAAGAGCTTTCATAATCTTATCCTATGTCTAAATTGGGATGCTTTGTCTTTTCCGCTATTTCTTAGAAACCACACTTTGCGGGTTAAGGTTACCGATACGTCCACTTTCTGTTCCAGCATTTTCATCAATGACAGCGTTGACCAAGGTTGGCTTGCCACTGTCCATTGCTTCATTTACCGCACGTGTTAGCTCATCCGGTGTCGTCGCATAGACGCCAACACCGCCAAAGGCAGCCATCATAAGGTCATAGCGGGCATCTTTGACAAATACCGTCGGGGCTACATCTCCACCACCTGTTGGGTTTTGATCGGTACCGCGATAGATGCCGTTATTGTTGAACACAACAACACAGACCGGCAATTGATAGCGGCAGATTGTCTCGATTTCCATGCCCGAAAATCCAAAGGCACTATCGCCTTCAACAGCAAGAACGCGCTGGCCGGTTTCAACGGCTGCGGCAACAGCAGCGCCCATGCCAATACCCATAATGCCCCATGTGCCAACGTCAAGGCGCTTGCGCGGCTTGAACACGTCAATGATGCTGCGCGCAAAATCAAGGGTGTTTGCCCCCTCATTCACAAGGATTGCATCAGGACGCTGCTTGACGATCGTGCGAAGCGCACCAAGCGCGCTATGGAAATCCATTGGCACGGTATTACTCATCAGCTTGGCTGACATCTTTTCCAAATTCACATCTTTGCGCGTCTGAATATTGGCAATCCAATCGGCAGAAACAGCTGGCCATTGATCACCCATCGCCTTGGTCATAGCGCTCAAGCATGAACCGATATCGCCAACGACGGGTGCCGCAATCTCGACATTACTGTCCATTTCGCGCGGCTCGATATCAATCTGAATAAAGCGTTTAGACCCGGGCTCGCCCCAGCTTTTGCCCTTACCATGTGACAATAGCCAATTCAAACGCGCCCCAACCATGACCACAACATCAGCCTCTTTTAGCACCAGCGAACGTGCGGCACCGGCTGATTGCTGGTGATCATCAGGCAACAAGCCTTTGGCCATGCTCATTGGCAGATAGGGAACACCACTTTTTTCAACAAAGCTGCGAACAATTTCATCTTCTTGAGCATAGGCAGCGCCTTTACCCAGAATGATCAATGGACGCTTTGCGCTTTTCAACAAATCAAGCGCACGCAAGATTGAACCCGGTGATGGCAATTGCTGCGGTGCTGGATCAACAACTTTGACAAGTGATTTCTGGCCTTCAGCCGCATCCATGACTTGGGCGAATAATTTGGCTGGTAGATCAAGGTAAACACCACCTGGACGACCTGAAACAGCGGCGCGAATGGCACGGGCAACAGCAATGCCAATATCTTCAGCGTGAAGAACGCGAAACGCCGCCTTACAAAGCGGCTTGGCAATGGCCAACTGGTCCATTTCCTCATAATCACCTTGCTGCAAATCAACAATTTCACGCTCGGATGAACCGCTGATCAAGATCATCGGGAAACAATTCGTGGTGGCATTGGCAAGCGCTGTCAGGCCGTTCAAAAAGCCTGGTGCCGAAACCGTCAAGCAGATGCCCGGCTTTTTGGTCAGATAACCGGCAATCGATGCTGCGTTGCCAGCATGCTGTTCATGACGGAAGGAAATAACCCGCATGCCCTCAGCTTGGGCGATCCGGCCAAGATCGGTGATCGGAATGCCCGGTACACCGTAAATTGTGCTGATATCATTGAGCTTGAGTGCATCAATAACGAGGTGAAAACCGTCGGTGAGCGCCCGTGTCTCGGATGAAGTCATTTTTTGTGTCTCCTTGGTGCCTTCAAAGTAAATGTAAAAAGTGATGGTCACGCTTTTGGCTGGAATTGCGGCTTGTCTACTTTGTTATAGCCGATGACCGTTTATGTCTTTTCTATTGTTTTTCTGATTTCGTAACTTCAGCGCGGGCTTTGCTTTTATTCGCCAGCCGCGTCCACCTTTCCCGAATATGATCATGCAAACGCATGGTGTGTTCGCGCACCAGCCGCGACGCCAATTCGCTGTCGCGCGCCTCAAGCGCTTCGATAATTTCCATATGATCGGCAACTGAATGGGTGGCGCGATCATTTTCTCCCATT